>Ga0209190_1000794_pt1 | contig 22669 bp, 45 predicted proteins | sample M_140205_XF_Meta_FD_187315 | JGI IMG/M metagenome (GOLD analysis project Ga0209190, IMG submission 187315) | Freshwater microbial communities from Lake Montjoie, Canada to study carbon cycling - M_140205_XF_MetaG (SPAdes) (version 2) | ecosystem: Environmental > Aquatic > Freshwater > Lake... | reverse complement strand
ATCCGTCTTGGCTGCTGAATGAGGACACTTGCCTTTGGGGTGCGCCTGTACCTATGCCTACGGACGACAAGCAATATTCGTGGGATGAAGCTACAACTTCGTGGGTGCAAGCATGAAGCTGATCCGTCTGACCAACGCTACCAAGGGACGTATCGGTGAAGGCTTGATCCTTAACACCGAGGCAATGATGTCATTCTTTGAAAACACGCAAGAGGACGGCACAAAAATTGTCGTCGCGTTTGGAATGAATGGCAATTCTTGGGAAGTGCAAGAATCCATTGATGACATTATGGAGATGGTTTATGGAGAATGATCTTGAAGCAAAGTTTATGACGCATGAAGCTGTGTGCGCGGAACGGTGGAAAGAGACGATTCTTCGCATTAAGCGCATAGAGTCGATAGGCATTGCGTGTGCCGGTTCAATCATTCTTCTATTGCTGCACTTGGTAACTAAAGCATGAACTGGCAAGACGTTCTCAAAGCGATCATCCCGATAGTGGTGGCTGCACTAGCCTGGCTACTTGGACAAGTCTCGGAGTTCTCTACTCGTCTGACTAAGATCGAAGGCTCTATGCCTGCTTTGATTACGCCATCCGGTACGCCTACGGACAGCCCATTGTCTGCTGAAGCGCGGCATAGGCTGAAAGAAGAAATTTACAAAGACATTCACGATTTGCAAGTTCGCGTTAAGTTAATGGAAGAAAGAGCGAGGATTTATGCAAAATGATCGACCCCGTTACTATTGGAGCAGCGTTTGCAGTAGCTAAGACTTCGGTCGCCTTTGTCAAAGAGGCGATCAACATGGGCAAGGAAATCCGTGATTGCTACGGTGAACTGTCCAAGTTTTTTACGGCGCAAGGTCAGATTGAAAAAGCCGCTAAGCAAGTCGAAGCGGCAAAGGCAGCAGCAAAGCCTGACGATCCAAAAGAGGCAGCAGCGCAAGAATCTGTGCTGTCTCAGGCATTCACCATTGTCATGCAACGCAAGCAGGCGAAAGAGTTTGAGCAGGAATTGCGTGACCTGTTTTCGCTTAAAGGCGAGATGGCGTTATACGAAGAATTGTGCAAGGAACGAAACAGGATCAGCGGCGAGCAAGACGACGCTGCTAGAGAGAAAATCCGCAAGGCTAGGTTAGAGCGAGATCGTGCTACTAGGAAACGTGAAGAACTAGAACAGGTGCTTTCCGTGGCGGGCATTGTAATTTTTGTGTTAATTGGTGCGGTGTTGTTGTACGTTGCCATAACTTCTAGGGGCTGAAATGCTATCTTTGATCTCAAGTTCAATTTCGTTTTTGATGGGCGGGTTGCCGTCTATCCTGTCGTTCTTCCAAGACCGATCCGACAAGAAACACGAGATCGCCTTGGCGCAAATGCAGATCGAACGCGAATTGGAGCTAAAGAAAGCCGGTTTCGAGCTTGAGAAGCAGATTGAGGAAATTAAGACCGAACAGATCAAGGTTCAGGCGCAGAGCCGGACTGAGGAGCTAGTCGTTCAGTCTCAGCAGATAGCCGTCACAGAGAAGGTGGCGCTGCTACAGCACGATACCGAGAGCGCAAGGGGTGCAAGCTTATGGGTGGTCAACGCACGCGCTATGGTGCGTCCTGGCATCGCCTACGGGATGTTCCTGCTGCTAGTGTTCGTGGATGTATTCGGCTTCCTGTACGCCTTCAAGACGGGCGTGGCGTTTGACGTGGCGCTCAATAACCTGTGGGACGATGATTCACAGATCATCTTCAGCAGCATCATTGCTTTCTACTTCGGCGGCCAGGCTTTCAAGAAATGAAAGTCTCGCCGCTGTGCATCAAGATGATTGCACACCATGAGGGCGTGAGATACAAGCCTTACCGCTGCCCGGCTAACCTATGGACTATCGGTATCGGGCACGTCATGTATCCCGACCACGCCAAGCTGACAATGGCTGATCGGCTGAAAGTAGACTTACATCCTGACGACAATCGGGTGTGGAGCAAAGGGGAAGTTGATGCAATTCTTGCAAACGATTTGGCTCGATTTGAGCGCGGCGTTACCCAATATTGCGGCGAGCTTGCCCAAAGTAAATTTGATGCTCTCGTCAGCTTTGCTTTCAATCTTGGCCTGGGAACACTACAGCGCAGCACCCTCCGTCAAAAGGTGCTGCGCCGGGATTATGAAGCGGCTGCGGCTGAGTTTATGAAGTTCACCAAGGCAGGGGGCAAAGTCTTGCCCGGACTCGTCAAGCGTCGAACTGATGAGCGTCTACTTTTTTCTTCATAATCCACCGGTACTGCTGCTCAGTCATTAGGCGCTGCTCAGTTTCGGGACAAGTTTTGACCTTGCACCACAGCACCTTGTCGTTGTCCTTGAACGCAAGATCACAGACTTTGCACCGCTGATAATTTTCCATGTTGATCCTTTTGAAGTTCGTGGAATTCTACTTTCAGTTCAGATACTGCCACCAGTAGATCAGTAGTCAATGCAGAGGCTTTCCACCATTGCTTACCTAGTGCCGCGTGGTGTATCTCTTTGCGAAGCCTATCGACTTCCAAAATGCTTTCTGAGTAGTCCTTCATTCCTGCCTTACTTTCATCATTATGTCTGCTTGCCTGTAGGCTTGTTTTGCAACTTGAACTGGATCATAGTCATAACAATCGTTCATATATCCTTGCATTGCTTTTGCTGCAAAGTAGTCACGCAAGTTTATGTTTAATTCGTCTTTTTCTATTGAATCAAATTTTTCGTCAACGCGTGAAAATTCTTTCATGTCAATATTCTCCCAATCCAAAGTAATGCGCCAATGATAGCAATGCCTAGTCCCATCATCATCACAGCCGCGCAGGTATCCTCAAGCCACTCCCGTTTGTCATTGATTGGATCAACAAACATAACAAACACGGCAAACGACAAAACAACCATAAACAAGCCGCTGAAAAAGATCATGCTTTCTCCCTCGCAGCTTTGCTCATGTACTCGTGGTAATACTCGCGGCTTTTTTTGTTCGTGCATTTGTTGCACCAACTAGACAGAGTCTTGAACTTTGTGATCCGAAAGTTTCCCGGCTCTTTTATTTCGCGGCACTTTGAGCATTGCGCCGAGTGTCCCAACAACCTCCACTTGTGATTCATTCTTTTCCAGCTCCCTGATCCGTTTGTGATTGAGTTTCCACATCATGTGCTTTGTCCTAGTCTTGCCGTTGTATTGCAGCCTAAGACCCATGCGGGACACAAGCCCATCCTTTGCCATGCTGTTGAGATAGCTGCCTATCGTTCCAACGTCCTCGTTCAAGATTCCGGCTATGTTGAAACCCGTCATCTCTATGTCGCGGGCTAGAACTTCACGCATGGCAGCGATGATTTGACGGGCGCGAGGCTTCAGAGCTTGGGCAGGCACGTTACATCCACTACAGAAGGCACTAGCTGATTGTTGACCTTGCGCTTGGTGCTGATGACCACAGGGCGCATACCGGCCTTTTCGCACTCGCCAATGCCGTTAATGACTTCAAGCCTAGACAGCGGCGGCACTTCTTTTTCCACTTGCAGGCTAGAGACAGCCTCGGGAACAGTAGTGCTTGCCGTAGGTTGAAGCGTTGCACAGCCACTAAGGGCGACGACTGCAAAGCAAAGTAGGGTTTTCATTTAGCCACCTGTATTAGTTTGTCGCCATGCTGCTGACGCACTCGATTGAAAAGCACAGTTATGTCGGTGTGACTTGATTTTGTGGGAGTGAAGTGACCGTCAAGAATGTAGAGGTTACGTTCCCGCAAGTAAGCGATGCACTTTTTCCTTGCTTCGTTGTATCGGCTTGGGTCTTCGGGTTTCCAGTTATCGACGGGGATTAGGTCAGGCTGTAGTGCGTCGTAGGTCATCATCCAGTTAATTGCGTCAGCTAGTCTCATCCTCACCCTCCTCAGTTAAAAATTTACCGCCCGCAGGATTTTGTTGAAACCATCGATAGTTAAAACGAAAGTTTCGGCGCTGTTCGCCTTTGATTGTGTTAGTAAAGTAACCAGGCACATCGCTCGACATTTGCTTGATCAGCTCATCTTTAAACCGATCCCCGTCCATGCCTACCATTTCGACGTAATTCTTAGCGCCGTCCAGTAAGAACATGACTGCATCAAGAGACTTACCTTGAGGGACATTGACTTTTTTCTTGAATGAGTTGTTGCGTCGCACAGGTGGCAAGCAAGCGTCGAGAATTGCAAGCTCAATTACGCTCATTAAAAGACGAGTGCATCCTTTGGTCTGAACATCCATAATTTTTCTCGGTTGGTGGGGTACTTGCCGCAGCTTTCCCCCGTTGATCAGAACGGAATGTCGTTATCCATGTCGGCCATGTTGCCTGCGGCTTGTTTGGGCTTGGGCTGATCTTTGTTTTTGTGTTGGATTGAGCAGCTCATAAACTTGCCCTTTGCGCCCTCACGCAGCCAAGCACTCACCCATATTGGCTCACCCATTAAGTCAAGGCCATCTCCCCTGTAATCAGGGTGATTGTCGGTTTCTTTCTTTTGATTCTTGAACAGAGTAAAGCTGCCGGGTTTCGGTATGTAAGCCATGATCAACCTTTCTTTAATGCTGCGCGTTGTTTGGAATCAAATCGTGACCACAATGCCGTTTTTTCGTCAGCATCAAGGTTTTGATCCTCAATGAATTTTTTGGCACTTTCGATGTAATTGGAATTAATTTGAGTAATGACTTCCTCCGCTATGTCAGACAAGAATTTTTGTTCATCAGCAGGCATGGTGTCCCACACAGAAACAGCTATCGACTTGGGTGCTGATTTGGTGGCTGCATTGCCGTCATCGTCTTCCGGCGCGACACCGCAGGCAGCGGCAAGGCTATACCTGCGGGCATAAGTCAAAGCACTACCGTAACCCTGGGCGTCTGCCTTGCTGACCGGCAGGTTAAGAACACCACAGGACAGCCACTCACCGGATGCGTGCAGCAGGATTGTCTCGACGCGCACTTCGTCTCTGTCAGATGGCTCGATTCGCTGAATGTAGCTCAGTCCGCATTGACCAAAGGCGGGACGAATGGCCTCGACCACAGAGGACAGGTCAGCGTATTTGCTTTTGAAGAATGGATTGGCGCTGTCTTTGATTGCGCCTTTAATGTTCATCTGCGCCATTGCAAGCGCGGTGGCCAGGTTGGTAATGCTTTCTGATTTGTTCATGCTAGTACCCCCGTGATGATCAATAAGAAAAGTAAGATGAAGCCGATTGCTACTGCTGTATCGCCGTTCATGTTCCGGCTACCAGTCTGCGACCAAAAGTGTCTTGGTCAAATTCGCCACGATTCATGCGCCGCGCCCATTCGTGATCTAGTTCCGATTCAGTCATTATGGATTCGCGTGGCTTGAAGTGGACACCCTCGGGTTTGCACGTTCCCCACGCAGCACGTTCAAGGTTGCAGAACGTAGGCAGGACGTGCCCGCTGATAGGCGAGAACTGCGGCTTGCGTGTGCATTCGCCTGCTTCAATGTTGTCGGCGTTTTTCTTGTAATGAGCGCAATTTTTGCAGAGGTTCATTTCGTTACTCCTTGTTTATGTCAATTGGTTACCGCAGACAAATGTTACATAGTTCTTGGATCAATTACGAAAGTTGGAAAGGAAAATTGTAAAGTATTCTTAACTAAATCAATGTCGCTTGACAAGATAGCTTTGCACAGGTTAGGCTTGTTTGCAAGTTATCTTTAACCAACCGCTGAAAGGCTAAAAATGAAACGCTCAAGTACGACGCTTCGCGCGTCAACCGTGGCTAAAGCCGCACCCGTAGTAATTCACTCCGAAGTAACTCTCCCGCCGCTTTGCCGTATCAGCGACCTTTTGCCTGTATTGCCGATTAAACGCTCGACGGTTTGGCTTTGGGTGAGGACAGGACGTTTTCCCGCACCCATTCGCCCATTCGGTAACTTTTGCACCGTATGGCGGCGCAAGGACGTTCTTGCTTGGCTTAAGAAAGCGGGAGCATAAACATGAAACTAGAACAAGCAGAGCAGCACTTTGGCAATCGTCGCAAACTAGCCGAGGCATTGGGCATTACGACCCAGGCAGTCAGCCAATGGGTAAGGCGCGGCAGAATCCCCGAGGGAATCGCGTACAAGCTCCAGGTGCTCACAAACAACGGTCTGAAGGTCAATCCTACTGATTACATCCCCGTCGCTCAGATGGTGGCTGAAATCGTCCCGCAGCAGTAGTTGACAAACAAAAAAAAATCGTTTACTGTGTGTTTGTCCGAGAGAAAGATCGGGCCGCGTGTGGAAGCGCGAACGGGAACAATAGACCCATCACGCATGGGCTTCGGTTGTCGAGACTGTACCGTTTCCGTTCTCTTCCACCGCAGCTCGAAGCCCAGCCGTGATGGGTTTTTCTTTGACTACAACGCAGTCGGCAATGAGAGCAACAGGGCTGCGATTGAAAGAGTGCTACTGGTGGCTATGGTCTGCAACAGCACGCAGAGAGGTGGCGAAGATAGTGCCTCTGACCGAAAGACTGTCGAATGTGCAGGCTCCGAAGAGCAGCATTAAAGGCGCATGAGGCTAGGCTAAATGCGCCCACCAAAGAGCAGATAGATACTAGGAGTAGTAATGACTAATAAAGAAGTAATGATTCCATGCTTAATGACTGACAAAGAAGTGATGATCGAATATCTATTCTTAAAAATTCGGCAAGAAGATTGGCATGGCGTAGCAGATGCAGCAATGGACATTCGTGAAATGGAGGCTAAAAAATGTTCGACGACTTCTACAGCAAGTACCCCAAAAAAGTAGCGCGTAAGGACGCACAAAAAGCATTCGCACGGCTTACTGCCGAGCAGCAACAGAAAGCACTACAGGCGATTGATGACCATGTGCGGATGTGGGCGGCAGAGGGACGAGACAAGCAATTCATTCCTCATCCTGCAAGCTGGCTCAACGGCGAGCGATTCGATGATGAAATTTCGATGCCTGAACCGAAAGTGGTGAACTGGTGGACAAGCGATCAACTGACGATGGAACACGGTCGCAAGATCGGAGTACCGGCAAGACCGGGCGAGGATATGTTCCAGTATCGCCTGCGGTTACGGGCCGCATAACGTGGCAGGAAAGAGTTGCAACAGTAGTGCGCGTGCAGGGTATGACGCGAGAGGAACGGGCAGCAGCTATGCCAGAATCAGCAGCAATCGTGAGGGCTTTTTCTGCTGAGTTTCAAGTAGTAGAAGTGAGGGCACATGAAAACAACCTTTACTATGAATGGATAAAAAAATGATGCTTGATCGATTCTTTCCTAACTTGTTGTTCCCGCGTGTACGCAATACCGATCCGATCACAAGCCACATGGCAGCGGATCAGGCAGCAGAACTCGCTACCAAGCACCACGGCATCATCTTGGCGGCGCTAGAGCAGCCTGGCACGATCTACGACATTGCCGGCAGGACTGATCTCGACCATAACGCGGTTGCTAGGCGCATGAGCGAGCTAGAACGGTTAGACCTTGCGTACACCGAAGGACAAAAGAAAGGCGCGTCAGGCCGTATGTGCCGCGTATGGGTGCGTAAATGAAAACCGTTGGCTACATCATCCTGATTGAAGCAAAGGCAACGCAGGACAAGACTTCGGAAGCTATGTCTTACGGTTATCCAAATGAGACAGACTCAGAAATGTTACTGCGTCGCGGCAGAGCAACTTTGTTTAAAAGTTATGAAGAAGCTGAGCAAGCGTTGAAAGAAACATTGTTAGCGGCTACCGCACAAAATAGTAAATGGCCCGAAAAATTTATATACAAAGTTGTTACTGTAGAAACCGCATCATCACATCCCAAGCCGGATCAAGAGCCTGATGACCTGACTATTGCCTACATGGCTGGATTTTATGACGGTAAAAACAAATATGCACCACAGCGCAAGCCGGAGCAAGAGCCGGTGGCGTGGCGATCTTGGAACGACAAAGATAAATTTGGTTTTTGGGACACAAAAGCTGAGGCTGAATCTTGGTGTGATCTTGATTTTGATTCTGAACCTCTCTACACCACCCCACCACCACGGCGCGAATGGGTTGGGCTGACGGATGAGGATAAGAACGATTGTTTGGTGAGCGCTGATCCGTGTGAGTGCTTGGCAAAACCTGAGTCGCATCAACTGATGGAAGACGTTGAAGCCAAGCTGCGGGAAAAGAACGGTGGCTAAGCGCACCGTTGAACAAAACGCGGCGCAATGGCGAATCCTCAAGGCTTGGGCAAAACAAAAGGAATGGCTGATAAACGGTCAAAAGACGTTCCTGCACGAAAACGACTGGAAGGACATACTCACAGCTACCTATGAGGGCGAAATTGCTCCTAGACTTGCTCCGGGGCTTTATGGGGGCATCGTGATGCTAGGCAGACGAACTAGCGAATACGAACGAGAAAAGTTTAGTGAATGGCTAGACTGGCTCAATCATGCTTCGGTCGCGTTAGGGGTAGACGTTGACAAAACTTGAGCAAGAATGGCACGCCAAAGTTAGAGACTTGGGCTGCATTGTGTGCAGGCTGTTTCACGAAACGCGATCCGATGGGGATATTCACCACGTTCTGAGTGGCAGCAAGCGCAAAGGTGAAATGTTTGTGATATGTCTGTGTCCCACCCATCACAGAAGTGGACGCAATACGCCGGAATATGTGAGCCGCCACCCCTGGCGCAAGGCTTTCGAGCAAAGATACGGGACAGAGCAAGAATTGTTACAACAGACGGAGGAATTATGTGCCAGTTCACAAAAATAGAGGAAGCTCAAGCGTTAAAAGCGTTGCATAAAATCTGCACAGTTTTCCTTGAGTTTGGGCAAGCAAAAAGCAATTACACAAAAACAGAACTTTCAGAGGGCATTTGCATGGAGCTGTTGGTGCAGAATATGCGAATCACGATTGAGACTGGCCCGGAAGTGATAGCCGAAATCGAGACAGCTAAAGCTATTGAGAAAGCATCCAATTGAGACGCGCTGCTAAAGTCGATGCGAATCATCAAGAGATCGTTACAGAGTTCAAAATGCGCGGCTGTGCGGTCTTATCCCTCGCCCCGATGGGTAGAGGCATTCCCGATCTGTTGGTGGCTTTTGGGGGCGTTACATGGCTCGTTGAAGTTAAAGGGCCAAAGGGTAAGGAGACCGAGGATCAACAAAAGTTTGCGTTGCAGTGGACGGGGTGTAGGGCAATCGTGCGCGACAAACAAGGAGTAAAAGACACGGTCGAAATTATGATTGCTCAAATGGTCAAATTACGTGCTTGACCCTTTGATAAATTCAGAATATCATAATGAAATTGCTGAAAAAGGGTGAAAAATGTCGAAATACAACGAATCGGCGGCGGCGTTTGTTAGTGTGCTGTTTCACTCGGCAACCGTCACGCACTTCATGCACTTGCAGACCAAGAGCTTCTCGCAGCACATGGCGCTCGGTGAGTATTACGACGCTATTGTCGAACTCGCAGACAAGTGGGCAGAGGCGTATCAGGGGTGCTATGACATCATTACCGGCTACCCCAAGGACTTCCACCTGGCCACCGATCCGGTCAAGTACCTGACGCAGATAAAAGACTTCGTGGACGACATCCGCAAAGACTTGCCAAGCGAGAGTCAGCTTCAGAACATTGTGGACGAGATCGCGGATCAGATCGACTCAACCCTCTACAAACTGCGTTTCCTCAAATAATGCCTAGCCACTCTCCCGCCCAAGCCCGCATGATGGCCGCGGCTGCACATGACCCCAAGTTCGCCAAGAAAGTCGGCGTGCCGGTCAAGGTGGCAAAGGAATTTAACCAGGCCGACAAGGGCAAGAAACTGGCTGAAGCCATGAAGCAAATGGATAGTAAATATTAACTAAGTATGCTGACAATTTCTGTTACAAATCAACGACATGGCTGCTAGAAAACGGAAAGTTGTGTTGTCTGATACTTGGAGAGAGAAAATCCAAGCCAGTCAGATCATGAATCGCCTCCTGAAGCACGTTGAGGGCGAGATCGAGCTATCTAGCACGCAGGTCAAAGCAGCAGATATTTTGCTGAAAAAGGTAGTGCCTGACCTGGCTAGGACTGAGAACGTAGGTAATGAGGGCGGGCCGCAGGAAATGGTGATCCGATGGGCCGATCCGAAATAATCCTCCCCTACGCGCCTCGACCGGCATTCCTACCGTTCCATGCAAGAACGCAGCGTTGGGGCTGTCTCGTAGCGCACCGGCGAGCAGGCAAGACCGTAGCGGCGATCAACGACATTATCAGGGCAGCGGCTACCTGTAAGACAGCTTTTCCTCTTTTTGGCTACACTGCTCCATATCGCTCCCAAGCTAAATCTGTGGTGTGGGATTACGCAAAGACTTTTGCCGCACCTATCATCTTAGACAGCAACGAGGCTGAGTTAACCATCACCCTAATGAACGGGGCGAAGATTCGGTTGTTCGGTGCTGACAACGCGGATGCTATGCGTGGCTTGGGCTTTGATGGCATATATCTAGACGAATATGGCGATTTTCGCCCGAGCGTATGGGGTAACGTCATAAGACCCGCCCTCTCTGACAAGCAGGGATGGTGCGTGTTTGGTGGTACTCCAAAGGGAAAAAATCAGTTTTGGAACATTTACGAGACAGCAAGGCAAAACCCTGCTGAATGGTTCTTGCTACGCCTGCCCGCCTCTTCGTCGGGGCTGCTACCTCCCTCTGAACTCAAAGCAGCTAGGGCGCAATTAACCGAGGATCAGTATCTGCAAGAGATGGAGACTTCGTTTGAAGCCTCAATTCTCGGTTCTTTTTATGGCACAGAACTCAGGGAAGCCGAAGAGCAAGGACGCTTTACGAATATCGCAGTCGATCCCGTTGTGCCGGTGCATACCGCCTGGGACTTGGGCTATCGGGATGACACGGCTATTTGGTGGTATCAGGTCGTTCGGGGAGAAATCCATGTTATCGACTTTTACTCGGTATCGGGCGCGAACATTGAGGAACTTGCCCAAGTCATTACCGACCGAGGCTACCGCTACGGCAAGCACTACTTACCCCACGATGCAAAGGCTAAGACCCTTGCAAGCGGAGGAAAAAGCATTATCGAGCAGCTTGCACAGCACTTGGGGCTTGGGACACTTAGCATCGTTCCTGATCTCAGCGTACAGGACGGCATCCAAGCGGTCAGGAAGATGATCCCGACGACTTGGTTCGACAACAAGTGTTACGAGGGCATCGAGGCGTTGAAGCAATACCAACGTGAGTATGACGAGGACAAAAAGGCATTCAGGCAGACCCCGAGGCACGATTGGACTAGCCACCCTGCCGACGCATTTCGTATGATGGCGATTAGTTGGAAGAATGAACCGGTATTCAAAGCGCCGGATAGAGAGAAGCCTTTGATGGTAGGCCCGCAAAACACAGTTACCCTCAACGATATGTGGGCAACTGCTAAACCTAAAGGAGCACGAATATGAGTGGCGTTTCTTATCCGTATCGCTATTATTATGAGCACGTTGCAGCAGGTCAAACCGCGCAAGTCTTGGGCGCTACGGGCGCTAAAGGCGATTATCTGCATAGGTTGATTTGTACTGTGACCACAGCAGCAACGGGCAACGTAGTTATCGTTGACGGTTCGGGAACGGGCATCCTGACGCACACCGTACTGCCGGCGCTTGCAGGTACTGGCATCAACGTCTACAACATCGAGGTCAATGCTGTGAGCGCAGACGGTGCGTGGAAAGTCACTACCGGAGCAGGCGTTGAAGTCATGGCTGTCGGGATATTCAGCTAATGAACAAGCCGGGGCTGTACGCCAATATCCTAGCTAAGCAAGAGCGGATCAAAGCCGGTTCGGGCGAGAAGATGCGTAAGCCCGGCGACCCCGGTGCGCCGACTGCCAAGGCATTCCGCGAGTCAGAAAAGACTGCAAAGCCGGAGAAAAAATGAGCGCAGCGTGGACTCGTAGCGAAGGCAAGAATCCCCAAGGCGGCTTGAATGCCAAGGGGCGAGCTTCGTACAAAGCTGAAACGGGTGGGACGCTAAAGCCACCGGTTAAGGCTGGCGACAATCCGCGCAGAGCTTCATTCCTTGCTCGCATGGGAAATATGCCCGGGCCAATGGAAAAAAATGGTAGTCCAACTCGATTGGCATTGGCTTTAAAAGCGTGGGGTGCATCTAGCAAAGAAGATGCTCGCGCTAAAGCTCATGCAATCTCGGAGCGTAACAAATAATGGATGAGCAAAGCACAGGCTTGCAAAAGCTGCTGCATAACGTCGCAGCATATGACGGTGATTTCAAGAAGTGGGAAGCCCGCGCTCAGAAGATCATCAAGCGTTACCGGGACGACAACCGCAGTCAGAACACAAACGAAACTGCCAAGTTCAACATCTTGTGGAGCAATGTTCAGACGTTGATTCCTGCGGTCTATGCGCGTCTGCCGAAAGCTGATGTGTCGCGTCGTTTCGGTGATAACGACCAAGTGGGACGGGTTGCCTCGCTGCTGATAGAGCGGGCGCTCGACTTTGAGATTGAGCATTACCCCGACTTCCGCGCAACAATGAAGCACGCGGTCGAGGATCGTTTCCTTGGTGGGCGTGGGACAGCATGGGTGCGCTATGAGCCGCACGTCAACGCTGTTGATATGCCCGAAGATGGATTAGAAGTAACCGAGGATATTGACGAGCCTGAAGAAGGTGTGCAGAACGACCCTACAGCCGGTCAAGAACCAATGGAGGAGATTGAGTTTGAAACCGCCCCCATTGATTATGTTCATTGGCGTGATTTCGGACATTCAGTAGCTCGCACATGGGAAGAAGTAACGGCTGTTTGGCGGTGGGTATACATGACCCGCGAGGCGTTGGTAGAACGGTTCGGCGATGAAGTGGGCGAAAAGATACCCTACGACGCAGGCCCGGATACCCTCAAGCAGTACGGTCAAAGCACAAAAGAGCACACCCGCGCAAAGATTTGTGAATATTGGGACAAAGAGACGGGTAAGGTTTATTGGTTCAGCAAGTCAATGCCGAACATCATTGATGAACGTGACGATCCGCTTGAGCTAGAGGGATTTTTCCCCTGCCCGCAGCCGCTGTATGCCACGATGACGAGCGACACCCTCGTTCCGGTGGCCGACTTTGTGCTGTACCAAGATCAGGCTAACGAGCTTGATATTCTGTCCGATAGGATAGATGGTTTGGTCAAGGCTTTGCGCGTTAGAGGGGTCTATGACGCTTCTCAGCCCGCTTTGCAGCGATTGATGACCGAGGGCGAGAATAATGCCCTGTTGCCGGTTGATACGTGGATGGCATTCGGCGAGAAGGGCGGTCTAAAGGGCGCGATTGACTTCTTGCCTATTGACATGATTGCTCAGACGCTGATCCAATGCTACCAAGCGCGGACTGAGATCAAGAATCAAATCTACGAAATCACGGGTTTGTCGGACATTATCCGTGGATCGTCCTTTGCGTCCGAGACGGCTACTGCACAGCAGATTAAAGGTCAGTACGCGAGCATCCGTCTGCGCTCGATGCAAGAGGATGTGGCGCTGTTTGCGACCGGCTTGCTCAGACTGAAAGCGCAAGTTATCTGCACCAAGTTCCAACCGCAAACTATTCTCATGTTTGCAGCGGCAAATCAGATGCAGCCCGAAGATCAGCAGTTGATCCCCCAAGCACTTGCATTGCTGAAAGACAAGCCGTTACGCAATTTCCGTATCGAAGTTGCCGCTGACTCCCTCGTGCAGCTTGACGAACAAAAGATGAAGCAAGAGCGCGGCGAGTTCCTGCAAGCGTTTGGCTCATTCCTGCGCGAAGCATTGCCGTTAGGTCAGCAAGCGCCGGAAATGATCCCGATGATTGGCGAGCTGCTCAAGTTTGGAGTCGGTGCATTTAAGGGTGCAAGGCAGCTCGAGGGCGCTATTGATCAGTCGATCAATAAGCTAGTCAACAAGCCGCCGGTCGAACCGCAGCCAAATCCTGAAATGATGAAGATGCAAGCTGAGCAGCAAATGGCGCAAGGCAAGATGCAGGCAGACGGGCAGCTTGAACAAGCCAAGATGCAAGCACAGATGCAGATCGAGCAAGCTAAGTTGCAAGCACAGATGCAAATGGATCAAGCAAAGTTGCAGCTTGAACAAGCTAAAACGCAGCGCGAAGTCGAGGTCGAGCAGATGCGGGCGCAGATGGACGCTCAGAAACTGGAGTTTGACCGTCAGAAAGCCGAGATGGAAGAACAATACAACCGGTGGAAAACTGAGCTTGACGCAGCAACAAAAGTTACCGTGGCAAGGATCGGGGCTAACCCTGGCGTGGATATTCCGCTCGTTGAGGCTGCAACCGCTTCTGCTGAACGCATGACCGCTGAGCTAGGTAACGGCGTGCAGATGGCGCTGCAAAACGTCGAAAAAATGCAGCAGAATATGGCGGCTTTGCACGATCAAACGTCAAGCAAGATTGAAAGCCTACTTTCCGTCATGTCTGCACCGAAACGGATTATTCGCGGGCCGGACGGCAAAGCTGTCGGGGTTGAAATCGTTACATGAACGGGGGATGGGACACCGGCACATGGGATGAGGCAACGTGGGATTACGTTCCCACGCTGATTGACCTTGATACCCATGACGGCGACAAGCTGAAAGACCGCTTTGCAAGGGAAAAGGCGGTACGGGAGGAGCGTCGCCGGGAAGTTCTCGCCCTGTATGAAAGAATTGTTGAGGGCAAGGAAGATATCCCCGAAGTTGTTGAGCCGCTGAATTACATAACCAAACAACAGATTTTGACAAGTAATCTTAATTTTGATAAATTAATTGCTGATCTTAAGAATGCTGAACAGATATGGCATCAGCACGTTGAAATTGACGACGAGGAAATTCTGTTACTTCTATGAGAAAACGTTGGATTTATGTGGATGGCGAGGCAATAGAAGTTGGCGAGTATCAACCGACTGCTGTGCATCACATCATGCCCGACATTCAGCCGTATCAGTCAATGGTTGACGGCTCGATGATTACGAGCCGCAGCCGCCACAGGGAACACCTGCAAGCGCATGGCTGCATCGAAGTCGGCAACGAGAAGATGGAAACGAAAGTTGCTCCTGTCAAAGATAACCGCAGGGAAGTCTTGCGGGCGCAACTGTCAAACATGACGCATTCCGAAGCGAATAAGATTCTTAGCAGACTTCGTGATGACGCTAGATTTACTAACCCCCACAGGGAACGATAATGAGCGATCTACACGCAATAGTGCCGGTTGAAGATACACGCAGGGAAATGCTTGAGCAGCAGTTTGATCAAGCCGTTAATGCCCCGCCAGGCGAGATGCCTCGTGAGGATGTGCCGCGAGACACGGAAGGCAAGTTTGCGCCCCGTGAACCCGAACAAACGATGGTTCAGCAGGCAGAGCAACCCGCTGAAGAGCCGGTGTGGAAGCGCCCCCCCGCGTCGTGGAAGAAGGATTATCACGACGCATGGCAATCTGCCGACGACAGGCTGAAGGAATATGCCTGGCAGCGCGAGGAACAGATGAAGGCAGGGGTTCAGCCCCTAATGGAAAAAGCTAAGTTTGCAGATCAGTACCAAGAGGTTATGAACCCTTACATGGACACGATCCGTGGACTGGGGATTGATGGGCCAAAAGCCGTCAAAGCATTAATGGAAGCAGATCATGCTTTGCGTTACAGCGACCCGCAGCAAAAGCAACAACTTTTCTTGCGTCTCGCTCAGCAATATGGTGTGAATTTTGGTGATGGTAGTCAACTGCAACAACAGGCGACTGTCGATCCAAGCATCTCAGCATTGCAGCAAGAACTCAATCGGGTTCGTGGTGAGGTGATGAGTTGGAAAGAAGAGCAAGAGCAAGTGCAGAATCAGTCACTACTTGGCGAGATCAACAATTTTGCCATGCGGGCTGAGCATTTCGAAGAAGCGCGACCAACAATGATTTCGCTGCTGCAAAGCGGTGTGGCGGCTACATTGGAAGAAGCGTATGAAAAAGCAATACGCCTAGACGACAACCTTTATCAGCAGGTTCAGCAGGGCCGACAAGCTCAAGTTGAGACTCAGCAAAAGGTAGCAGCGAATAATGCTGCTAAGAAAGCTAGAGCGGCAGCGGTTAGTGTCAGAAGTGCCGCACCCGGCGCGACAACGGCTACCAAAGCGCAAGATCGCCGATCCATGCTTGCCGAACAATTCGACAACGTAGCGGATCGACTCTAATAATCTGATAGGAGAATATAATGGCTTTCGCCAATAGTTCTATCAGCGACATTATCGCCACTAACATTCAAAGCCGGACTGGTGAACTCGCTGATAACGTAACAAACAACAACGCCCTCTTGCGCCGACTGAAGGAACGCGGAAACGTTAAGACCTTCTCCGGTGGTAACGTGATCTTGCAAGAGATTATGTACAACGACACGGCAACCAACAACACCAACAGCTATTCCGGCTATGAAGTGTTGAACGTGTCCCAAAACAGCCCGATCTCTGCGGCGCAGTTCTCGATCACTCAGTACGCTTCGGCAGTTTCGATCAGCGGCCTTGAGATGATTCAAAATTCGGGCAAAGAAGCTATAATTGATTTGCTCGATGGCCGTATGGCTGTTGCCGAGGCTCAGATCGCTAACCGTATCAGCGGCGACCTGTACCTTGACGGCACGGGTAACGCAGGTAAGAACCTGACCGGCTTGGGCGCTGCTGTGCCTGATAGCCCGACCACCGGTACTTACGGCGGTATTGATCGTGCGACCTGGACGTTTTGGCGCTCGGTGTCTTACTCCGGCGTGACTAACGGCGGTGCTGCTACTACTGCAAGCAACATTCAGCAGTACATGGACAGCGTTGCGGTTCAGTTGATCCGGGGTACGGACAAGCCTGATCTGATCGTGGCTGACAACAACTACTATCGTTTGTACCTGCAATCGCTTCAGTCGATTCAGCGCATTACCGATAGCGGTTCGTCGATGGCCGGTGCAGGCTTTGCCTCGCTGAAATACTTTGGCGCAGGTATGGCTTCGGACGTGGTGCTTGATGGTGGTATCGGTTCATCTGCAACCGCTAACCATATGTTCTTCCTGAACACCAAGTACCTGATGTTCCGTCCGCACGCTGACCGGAACTTCGTTCCTATCGGTGGCGAACGCCAAGCAGTCAACCAAGATGCAATCGTTAAGCTGATTGGTTGGGCCGGTAACTTGACTAGCAGCGGCCCGCAGTTCTGCGGCGTGCTGATTGCTTAAGGAGAAAATAACATGCCAACTTTCAGCGTAAGTAATGTGGCGGGTTGTACCCTGACCAACGTGGATTCGACCTCGCAATTCACGACCGGTACTGTGGTCAATACCTCCGATGGTGGACAAGCTGTTTACGTCCAAGCTTTGTCTGAAATCAGCACCTATGCGGCTGTTGCAGTCTATGACACCCAAAAGGCGCAGATGATGACCACCACGCTCGCAGCAACTTGCAAGCGTATTGGTTTCGCTCAGACCTCAATCGCTTCCGGCTATTACGGTTGGGTGCAACTTGGTGGCAAGGTGATTGTTAACCTAGCTGCTAATGCTGCCCCGAACGTTCCGCTCTACACCACCGCAACCGCTGGCGTGCTGGATGACGCCGTGGTTTCGGGTGGCGCGGTGTTTGGCCTGGTAGCTACCACTTCGATTTCCAACGCGACTGCTGTGACCTGTATTGCAGGCTACCCGCACATCGCTTCGGGCATCGCAGGTACTTAATGAATAAACTGGAAATCTCTGTGCAGGCAGCAGGTACGCCTGACGAAAATTCGGAGTACATCCGCTCTGCGCTTGCGCGGGGACTTCCTGAGCTACAACCCGCTCCCGCCCGACACGACGGTACACTTGTGTTGGTAGGGAGCGGCCCATCCATGCCTGAGTTTTTTGACGAGATACGTCAGCAACGCGAACAGGGCAGGACGATCTGCGCGATCAAAGGCGCACACGATTTCCTATGCGACAAAGGCATAGAGCCTGATTTGTGGGTCGATCTTGATCCACGGGACAGAACTAACTGCATTCAGAAAAAGAACGATCACACGGTCTATATGGTGGCCTCACGCTGCCCGCCGGTGATGTTTGATTGGCTTGCCGACAAAAATGTGCTGCTATGGCACTCATGGTCGCAAGATGCTGAATGCCAAGCGATAGGCAAAAGGCTTGCAGTAGGCGGTGGGACAACTTCCGGCCTCAGAGCTATCAATCTCGGTTACCTGTTAGGCTTTCGCAAGTTTATCCTGTACGGCTATGACAGCTCAATCCGTGAGGATGGAACGAAACGCTTTACGGGTGAAAAAGCCGGGCAAACGATTGAAATATTTGTTGGCGAAGCACCGCACCGCAAAAAGTTCATTAGCAACATGGCCATGGCGCAGCAAGCAAACGAGTTTCAACTTGTGTTTACTGTTATGCCGGACATTACGATTGAAGCGCGGGGAGACGGGCTGATACCCGAAATCCTGCGGGTTAGGAGCGCATGGAAGCTCGCAGCGTAACCTGGCTGCATCGCGGTGGTGCTGAGATGGCATCCTACCGACTGAGGGCGCAGATACCCTCTGCATACTGCAACGACGACTCGCGGATCAATGCTACGGGTGCGGATATATCGGTGTTTGCTAAGCCGCATCCTGACGATCTTGAAGTCTTAAGACAAATTAATGCTCGGGGTGCTAAGACGGTGGTCGATATATGCGACGACCATTTCAAGCATCCAAACTTAGGAAAACTTTATGAAGCAATGTCTCGAGAAGCTCATGCAGTTGTGTGTCCGACTGCGGAAATGGCGCGACGAATTCGCATCTATGCGGAAAGGGATGCCCAAGTAATTCCCGATTCATGGGAAAACAGGGGGCAGCCTCACGCAGACGGCAACAAGTTTTTGTGGCTTGGGCATCAAAGCAATCTGAAAGAGATATTGCCGTACCACGCAATGCTCAAGAAGTACGATATGACGTATTGCACAGGGCCAAACGATCTGATTGAGTGCGTGCCGTGGTCTACAGCCGCGCAAGAACAGTTATTGCGTGAAAGCAACATTGTTTTGTTGCCAAATGCCGAGGAAACCTACAAAAGTCCCAATCGGCTGATCAATGCAATCATGGCGGGATGTTTTGTAATAGGCAGTAAGATTGTTATAAACAAGGAATTCAAACACTTTTGTTACCTTGGGCCTGTTAATGGTGGAATTCAGTTCTCCCAGGCTTACAGGCATGAATTGAACGCTTTGGTCAGAGAAGGCCAACGCTACATCCGAATGCACTATTCCCGCGAACAGATTGGAGCGCAATGGAACACGCTATTCGCCTCAATCTAGGGGCAGGTGACAGGCATTGGCCAGGATGGGTCAACGTCGATTGCATTGGAGATCAAGACATGATCTCGGATGTAACGAAACTTGATTTGCCGGATGACCATGCCGACGAGATTTCCGCTATCCACTTGTTTGAGCATATTGAACGCCTTAAGGTGAAACAAACCTTACTGGAATGGCGGCGGGTACTGAAGCCAGGCGGTCAGTTATCGCTTGAGATGCCATGCCTTGATAACGTGATTGCTTTGTGGAATGCGGGCTATCGGCATGATGACTTGATTGGGCGACCATTGTTCGGACTGCCCGAACCTGATACGATGCGGCATCATTGGTGCTACTCTAAAGCTGAAATCGGTGCGCTGTTTACCGAAGCAGGTTTTCAGAACGTGCAATTCCAAGAACCATTTTTTCACTTGCCACAGCGCGATCTACGCATTGTTGGCACTAAATAAGGAGCAGTCATGGCTATCCCCTCACGTGTTCTTGGTGCAGGCAATTCTGCATTGTCAACGATTTCGATCTGCGGCGATGGCGCTACTGGCCTCGTTGCTGTTGGCAGCACGATTGCTGACGCTCTGCAACTGTCAGCGGTATGGAACACGCTAACGACTTCATCGGCTAGTACCGGCGTGATTTTGCCACCGACTGAAGCAGGCGCAATGGTTGGCATTCGTAATGATTCGGGACAGACCATCACGATCTACCCGAAAGCAGGATCGACGATTAATGCTGCTGCATCAACTTTAAGCCTTGCAACCGCAAAAACTGTAATTCTGTTTGCTACTAGCGCAACTACTTGGGCATCCGTTCTTACTGCATAAATTTTTCCCCACAGGAGAAAACAATGGCACTTGATTCAGATATCAACAATGCAGACTCGCAGCTTTACGTCGAGTTCTACACGTCAGACAAAGACCCCTACAAGGGCAAGCCGTTCATAAAAATCGTAGTGCCAGGCGATAAGACGACAGTAATTGATCAGCCGGTGCGGGATGACCACAAAGAGCGTTTCCCGCGCCAATGGCTGCATTTTCAGATGCAAAGCGGTGATGGCCCGGTTATCGGCACGCCGCTGAAAGATTGGTTTCAAGATCGTCCCGATGAGTTGAACGACAATCAACTAGCTGAGTTGCAGATTCTCAAGTTTCAGACAGTTGAACAAGTAGCAACTGCAAGCGATAATCAGCTTCAACGGATCGGCATGGGTGGCGTAGGACTGCGCGAACGTGCCCGCAATTACTTGTTGAACAAGAATCAAAAGGTTTCGAGTGGCGAGTTAGAAGAAACTCGCGCACAGCTTGAAGAACTGAAGGCACAGATGGCGATGCTATTAGAGCAACGACGACCTGGCAGACCAAGGAAGAACGATGTCAACGACGACAATGTTGGAGTTAGTTCAGCAAACAACTAACGAGCTTGGCGTTGCAACCCCGACAAGCGTAGCAGGCAATACAAACCAAGACGTTATCCAAATACTCGCGTTGATGAACGCGAACGGGTACGAGTTTCTTCGTCGCCACGCTTGGCGGGAACTGACTAAACAATATTCGTTTTACACGCAGTATCTTACGACCACCGGCACTTGGACGACCGCAGCCCGCACGATCACGATGGCCTCCACTACGGGCTTGGACACTACCTATCAGGTTCAAGGCACAGGCATCAATCAGAACACCTATATCGTTTCGGTTGACTCAGGTACGCAAGTGACAGTCAATCAGGACTTCTCTGCAAACGCCGCAGGTGCTACTGCCTACTTTCAGAAAATCAAGTATTCGCTTCCCTCTGACTACGAAAGTCTTGTCCCGCGCACTATGTGGGACAAATCCAAGCATTGGGAAATGCTCGGGCCGGAAGATGCTCAGCAATGGGAATGGCTGTTGTCGGGCTACATCTCAACTGGCCCGCGTATTCGTTGGCGTATGTTGGGTGCGTATTTTCAGATATGGCCCGGTATGTCTACGGCTGAATATCTCGGTTTGGAGTACCGCAGCAAAGGATGGGCTGCATCTTCAACGGGAACGGTAAAAAACTCGTTTACTGCCGACACCGACACTTGCATTTATCCTGATCGGTTGATGGTCAACGCAACAAAGCTGAAGTATTTCGAGGCCAAAGGCTTTGATACCACAGCGATGATGCGTAACTATATGACCGAGTTTGAGGCTGCTAAAGCTCTCGATATGTCGTCTGCCAATCTGTCGCTCGCACCGCGTCCAGGTACAGTCCTGATCGGTTACGACAATATCCCCGACTCGGGCTACGGTACTAACTGATGGCAACAAGCGCACGCCGCCGAATGATGGTTCAAGGCACAGCCGCGCAAGTGGCTTCCTTGCCTGCTCCAATTGGTGGTTGGAACGCTCGGGATTCGCTCGCCAACATGGAAGCGACTGATGCTGTGCAGTTGACCAATATGTTTCCCGCGGTGTCGAGCGTCAATCTGCGCGGTGGCTATCAACAGTTCGCAACGGGCATCACGGGGCAAGTCGAGAGTCTGTTTAACTATTCAGGCGGCGCGTCAGAAAAACTGTTCGCAGTAGCGGGCGGGAAAATCTACAACGTAACAGCAGGTGGTGCTGTAGGCGCTCCAGTTGTCTCAGGACTGACAAACTCGCGGTGGGAGTATGTCAACGTATCCACGCCTGGCGGCTCGTTCATGTACTGCGCCAATGGCGTTGATGCGCCTTTGCTCTACAACGGCACGACGTGGACTGCAATCACAGCATCATCATCCCCGGCCATTACGGGCGTGACTACCACAACGCTTGACGATGTGACGCTGTTCAAGAACAGGGTATGGTTCATTCAAAAGAACACCCTCGTTGCATGGTATCTGCCGACTTCCTCAATAGCGGGTGTTGCTGAGCAAATCGACTTGAGTTCGGTTGCTCGTTTTGGCGGCTATCTTGTCTCAATTGGCACATGGACAATCGACGCAGGCTACGGCGCTGACGACAATTTGGTGTTTGTCACTAGCAATGGCGAGATCATTGCCTATCGAGGGACTGATCCGGCCTCTGCATCGACGTGGGCGCTGATGGGCGTTTGGAAGCTCGGCACGCCTATCGGCAAGCGCTGTATGTTCAAGTATGCAGGCGATCTGCTGATCCTTACCTTGGACGGTTTGTACCCTCTAGCGTCGGCGATTCAAAGCTCACGGCTTGATCCGAGGATTGCGCTATCTGACAAGATTCAAGGCGCGTTTGCTGAAGCTACAAGGACGTATCAAGATAATTTCGGTTGGCAGATTATCTACAACTCAAAAAACAATGCGTTGTTTGTAAATGTGCCAATAGCTGAAGGTTCTCAACAGCAACAGTATGTGATGAACAACATCACGAAGGCGTGGTGTAACTTTACGAACTGGAATGCTAACTGTTGGGAAATATTCTCAGATGACCCGTATTTTGGTGGGAATGGTTTTGTAGGTAAAGC
>Ga0209190_1000793_pt1 | contig 22670 bp, 21 predicted proteins | sample M_140205_XF_Meta_FD_187315 | JGI IMG/M metagenome (GOLD analysis project Ga0209190, IMG submission 187315) | Freshwater microbial communities from Lake Montjoie, Canada to study carbon cycling - M_140205_XF_MetaG (SPAdes) (version 2) | ecosystem: Environmental > Aquatic > Freshwater > Lake... | reverse complement strand
TTAGGGGTCATGGAAATAAAATCCTAAATGTCCCCCGACAAGTTGGGGAGACATTTAGGATAATAAAAATGCCCCACCAACTTTGTTGGTAAGGCATTTGTGATCCGGATTGGATTCGAACCAATGACCCTCAGCTTAGAAGGCTGATGCTCTATCCAACTGAGCTACCGAACCCTTTAAGCGGCTGCAAATATAAGATTTACAATGAGTATTTGACATTTGTATTAATATTGGCTTCCATTAAGGGGGTAGGTACTTTTCCACATTTGAGTCCAGATATAGGGTAAAATTCTTGGTTTTTCTATTGATTAGGTACTACATTTGCCCGTTCCTTAACGATTGAAAGACAATTTATTAATCAAAAATAACAGTTTATGAAAAAAAGTATTGCATCTTTTATTATTGTTATGATGCTTATTGCTTCCACTTCTTTTGCCCAAGTAAGTAATTATTCCTCTGACAAAAAAGGAGAACTTATCGGATTCCATTTTAATTCTATTGATTTTATTACCCCGAAAACATGGGCAGATAAAAACTCACCACGTAGGTTTGCCCATTTTGCTGATATGGATTATGGACTTTCACTTTCTTACTTGAGGGGCTTTAAACCAAATATCGATTTCGCACTTAAGCTAAGCGGCATGATACATAATTATGCAGGAGATCGTAATCAGGGAACAAATAAAACTGAGTTTGGATTAGAGATTGAACCTACTGTAAATGCACATGCACTTCCTGATAATAATTTCTTTTCACCTTTTCTTACCGCAGGTTTGGGAGCAGGATTGTATACTGGTAAATTTGGTGCTTATGTTCCTGCTGGTGTAGGGGTACAGCTTAATTTCAATAGCCTCACCTATTTGATGCTTCAGGCCAATTATCGTTTTTCTCTTACTAAGAAAAATCTTGATAATCACCTAGTTTATTCTTTTGGTATTTTGCACAACATCGGTACAGAGCCTAAGCCTATAGTTGTTCCACCAGCACCTCCTGTTGTTTTGGATCGTGATAAAGATGGTATTCCTGATGAGGAAGATCGTTGCCCTGATGTGGCTGGTCTTGCTTCACTAAAAGGCTGTCCTGATAAAGATGCTGATGGCATTGCTGATGCTGATGATAAGTGTCCTGATGTTGCTGGCACCTTAAAATATAAAGGTTGCCCTATTCCTGACACCGATGGAGATGGTATTAATGATGAACAAGATAAATGTGTTACAGTGAAAGGTGTTGCCCGTTATCAAGGATGTCCAATTCCTGATACCGATGGTGATGGTATAAATGATGAAAATGATAAGTGCCCTGATGTTGTAGGTACTGCAGATAATAATGGATGTCCTAAACTTGAATCAATAAAAATCAATGACGGTAAAGAGACTTATACTTTCTCTGCTAGTAATGTTCAATTTATTACAGGATCTGCAACTCTTACTGTAGATGCTAAGAAAGAATTAGACAAGCTGACTAAATTGATGAACCAGCTTCCTAAAATTGGTGTTAATATTGATGGGTATGCTGATAATACAGGTGGATCTCAAGTGAATTTATCGCTTAGTCAAAAGCGTTCAGAGGCTGTTAAGTTATATCTTGAAAAAGCAGGCATCGCCAGCAGCAGATTAACAGCTACTGGGCACGGAATGGATAAGCCTATTGCTGATAATAAAACTGCTGAAGGACGTGCTAAAAATAGGAGAGTAGAATTTAGCGCTCGTCAGTAATATATTCTTAAATAACTTAGAAGCCTCTCGATAACAATCGGGGGGCTTTTTTGTAACCGATTTAATAAAAAAGCATGTGATAGGGAAGATCGGTTTTTTATTTAAGCTGCTGTGATAAGTAGCTTTCAATGAGGCTACAGGGAACGAATAGGGGCTTGTCGTCAATTTGAATATGTAGTTCGTTACTTATGGTTTTATAGGAGCCGGAAGCGGAAGTGCCCATTATACTTATACTAAAGTTGCCTGTATTTTCATCGCCCGTAAATTGTCCGCCCTGACTTTCTACAGCTGCTCTTGCTTTTTCAACCATGCCGCTAAGAGGAATAGAGAAAGGTATTTTAAAATTGCATGCTGACATACTTAATGAATTATTAAATTCTTGAAACCTATTGTTTGGAATAATTTTTTATTTCATTATATAAGGTATCTCTTTCCACAGCCTCACGTCCTGCGCTTTCAATTAATGCTATCAATTCTTCGGTTGACATTGCTGGAGACTGTTCTTCACTTCCTGCCATTGAATAAATTTTTGTAGAATCATCAATAGTGCCATCAATATCATTTACACCAAAAGATAAAGTAAGTTGTGCATTTTGTCTGCCCAGCATAGGCCAGTATGCTTTAATATGTGGGAAGTTGTCGAGGTAGAGTCTTGCTATGGCATACAGACGCATATCTTCCATCAAATTTGATTCGGATATGTTACTCATATCATTATTCTCATTTCTAAATTTCAAAGGAATAAAAGTATTGAATCCTTTTGTTTTATCCTGCAGCTCACGCAGTCTGCGCATATGGTCTATTCTGTGTTCAAAATTTTCGATATGGCCATAAAGCATTGTGGCATTAGTATGTATGTCAAGTTGATGAGCAGTTTCATGGATATTAAGCCATCCATCAGCATCCACTTTATCTTCACAGATTTGCTTACGAATTTCAGCATCAAATATTTCAGCACCGCCACCTGGTAGCGATTGAAGCCCTGCGTTTTTAAGTAGGGTCAATCCTTCTTCAGCCGAAAGTTTTGCCTTGCGAAACATATAATCTAATTCTACTGCAGTAAATCCCTTGATATGAAGATCGGGACGATAGGCATGTATCTTTTCAATTAACTCAATAAAAAAGGGGAGGTTCATTTTGGGGTGAACACCACCTACTATATGTACTTCGGTAATTGGTTTGCCATCATAGGCTTTTACTAAATCAAGCATCTGGTCAATGCTTAATTCCCAGCCTTCTTCTTTTTTTGCATATAACCTGGAGTAAGAACAAAATTTACAAGCAAACAGACAAACATTAGTAGGTTCGATATGAAAGTTGCGATTAAAATAGGTTTTGTGACCGTGAAGTTTTTCTCTTATTTCATTTGCCAATGAACCTACAAAGGCTGGGCTACCTTCTTCAAAAAGAAGTAGACATTCTTCGTCGCTTATGCGGGAGCCGGTCTTTACTTTTTTGGCAATAGTTTGAAGTGGAACTGATATGTCGGAAAATAATAGCATTGTAAAAATTTGGATTCTGAGCCCTGCAAAGATAGGGTGCATTTTTTTGATGAGTACATTTGTTTGAATGTTAAATTGTTTATCTTTCGATATAAATGCATTAACCAAAATCAACTACTAATGAGTATTAAATTTCGACTTACGGTACTTAGTTTTTTCCAGTATTTTGTTTGGGGAGCTTGGCTGATTACATTCGCTACCTACTTTTTTTCTAACTCAATGGGTACGGGGGGTCAATTAGGGGCTATTTTTTCCACCCTTGCGATCTCATCACTTATTATGCCTGCTCTAGTAGGGATAATTGCTGATAAATGGATGAATGGCGAAAGGCTTTATGGTTTGCTGCAGATATTTTACGGGCTTATATTACTCTATGTTCCTTATGTTAAGGATGCCGATACTTTGTATTATGTAATCTTAGGTGCTATGGTTTGTTATATGCCTACTATTTCTCTTTCTAATGCTATATCATTTAAAATTCTTAAGGATGGTGGTGAGGATGTAATAAAAGTATTTCCGCCTATTCGAGTTTGGGGTACTATTGGTTTTATTGTTGCCATGTGGATTACAAATCTTTCGGGAAGTAAAACAAATGCCAATCAATTTATCATTGGAGGAATAGTTGCTATTGCTTTGGGAATCTATTCTTTTACTTTACCTAAGTGCCCTCCTCAGCGTTCTATTTCTAAGGAGGCATCTCTCCTTGAAGTTTTAGGCTTAAATGCTTTCAGGCTTCTGGCTAAATATAAAATGGCATTGTTTTTTCTTTTTTCTATGTTTCTCGGAGCAGCCTTACAGCTTACCAATATGTATGGCGACACTTTCTTAGATGATTTTAAAATCGTTCCTGCCTTTGGCCCTGATTCGTTTGTAGTTAAGTACTCTACAATTATTATGTCTATTTCTCAGATATCTGAAACAGTTTTTATATTAGCTATTCCTTTTTTCCTGAAACGTTTTGGCATAAAAAAAGTGATGTTATTTTCTATGATTGCTTGGGTATTACGTTTTGGTCTTTTTGCTTATGGTAATCCTGGCGATGAACTATGGATGATTATTATGTCTTGTGTAGTTTATGGCTTGGCATTTGATTTCTTCAATATTTCAGGTTCGTTATTTGTTGAAACTACTACTAGTCCTGCTATTCGATCTAGCGCTCAGGGAATGTTTATGATGATTACTAATGGGGTGGGAGCCTTCTTAGGGAGTGTGTTTAGCGGATATCTGATAGATAAATATTTCACTCTTAAATTTACTGACATAGATAGTTTATTAAGTTATCTTAAGTCTGATCTTGATAATCCTGCAATAAAGAAATTATTGGAGCATAATACAATTTTGGCTGATCATTCGCTTCGAAATATGGTTATGATAAAAGAATGGAATCCGATATGGTTAACTTTCTCTATCTACGCTTTGGTTGTTGCCATATTATTTGCAATATTTTTTAAACACAAGCATGATCCCAATGCTATTGGGGATGTTCAGCTTTAGCTCATAAAAAAAACTCCGGTGCTTTCGCCCGGAGTTTTTTTAGTATATCAAATAATACTTTTACTTCAGTGCTTCTATCTTCTTTACAAAGTTTGATTTTGGATGAGCGCCAACTAATTTATCTACTACCTGGCCATTTTTTACAAAAAGGATAGCAGGAATGCTCGTAATGCCATAGTTAATAGATGTCTGAGGATTTACATCCACATTAACCTTGCCTATGTTTAGCTTGCCATCGTATTCTTTTGAAAGTTCATCAATAACTGGACCAATAGCCCTGCAGGGTCCGCACCATTCAGCCCAGAAATCGATAACCGATAATTTATCTGAGTCTAATACCTGAGCCTTAAAATTAGCATCTGTGAATTCTTTTGCCATGATTTGATTTTTATATATTAATTATTAGTTTTGTAATTACAAATTTACGTCCATATTTGTTAAGGGCAGTAATGTTAGTTTTTTATACCCAAAACGTCAGTTTATTTAATCACCCTGTCAGTACCGTTATTGCAAGGTGTTTGTTTTCTTTCAAGAATTCAACCATTTCGTCATTCATGGTAAATCCCTTACCCATCGAGTACAGGCTAACATGTCTTTCATTCTCTATATCAGGGATATTGAATTTGATGGTAGTACTGCCTGGATAAGTATTTATATTTTTTTCAAAAAAACTAATAAAGCCTTCATCAATAAATTGGGGTTCTATATCAATAACAAGTTGCTTGGTAAGGGTAGGTTTTACTGTTTCAAGCAGTTGCATTTTATTAAGGCCAAAAGAGTATTTATCTCCATTGTAACGTTGTCTCATAGATCCTTCCAGCATCAGTATACTTCCATTTTCCAGATAATGAGAATAACGAGCATAATCTTCACTCCAAATCATAAATTCGGCCTTGCCGCTGAAGTCTTCAATAGTAAGGATTCCAAATTTTTTACCTGTCTTGGATATGCGATGTTGGGCATCTACTACTAGTCCTGCTATCCTCATAATTCTTGAGCTTGGATTTTCCCCTGACTCGGTCTGCAGCTTTATGGTCTGAAATTCTGTAAGAGAAATAAAATTGTAATGGTTCAATTCAAATCTGAAATTATCGAGCGGATGGCCGCTGATGAACATCCCAATCACTTCTTTTTCGCTATTCAGTTGTACAACAAGTGGCCAAGGATCACAGGCGGGTAATTTAGGTTGCGCAATCTCCGGCATTTGCATATCTCCAAAAAGTGTATTTGCGGATACATTTGATTGCGACTGGTAAACGGCTCCGTATTTAATAATTTTTTCCAAACCTGTTACATCACCCTGTGGCTGATGAATATATTGTGCGCGGTGAAATTCTTTAAAACGATCAAAAGCGCCGCTATAAATAAGGTTTTCAAGTGATTTTTTATTTACGGTGCGCTGGTTTACTCTTTTTGCAAGATCAAAGATGTTTGTAAAGGGTCCCTGATGTTCACGTTCTTCAAGTATATTTTCAATGGCTGCTTCACCTACGCCTTTTATGCCACTAAAACCAAAACGTATTTCGCCTACTTTGTTTACCGCAAATCCATTCTGCGATTCATTAATGTCGGGGCCCAACACTTTTACGCCCATGCGCCGGCATTCTTCCATGAAAAAGGTAATCTTTTCGATACCACCTGCATTATTAAGTACTGCAGACATATACTCGCTAGGATAGTGGGCTTTTAGGTATGTAGTTTGATAAGCCACCATGGCATAACAGGTAGAGTGCGATTTATTGAAAGCGTATTGAGCAAATGCTTCCCAATCAGTCCATATTTTGTTTAAGGTGTCTTTAGAAAAATTCTTTTTTGTTGCGCCCTCTATAAAAACATCTTTCATTTCATCCAATGTCTTGCTATCTTTTTTTCCCATTGCTTTTCGCAATATGTCGGCCTGGCCTTTTGAAAAGCCGGCAAGTCTCTGAGACAATAGCATCACTTGCTCTTGGTAAACTGTAATACCATAAGTCTCTTGCAATATCTCTTCCATTTCGGGAACATCATAGCTTACAATCTCTCTGCCATGTTTACGAGAAATGTATTTGGGTATATAAGCCATAGGTCCCGGTCTAAAAAGTGCGTTCATGGCTATAAGGTCTTCAAATTTATCAGGCTTCAGGTCGCGAAGGTGTTTTTGCATTCCAGCACTTTCAAATTGGAAGGTGCCGTTTGTTTCTCCTTTTTGGTATAACTGAAAAGTTTTTTCATCATCTAGTGGAATTGAGTCAAGATCAATTTCTATTTCATGATTTTGTTTGATTAGCTTGAGCGCATTTTTAAGAATGCTAAGTGTTTTCAAACCCAGAAAGTCCATCTTTATTACACCTGCTTCCTCAATAGTGTTTCCATCTATTTGTGTAAGCCACAGTTCCGACTCTTTTGAAGTAGCCACGGGAATTAAATCGGTAAGGTCTTTTGGTGCAATGATGATACCAGCAGCATGGATGCCTGTATTGCGCACAGAGCCTTCTAGTATTTCTGCCTCATGTAAAATCTTGCCTTCAAGTTCTTGGCTATTATATATTTTTCTGAGTTTTCTTACATTTTCATATTCTTCAGGCTGTAGTTGTTCTTTTTCTTCAAGAGATTCATCGCCATTCTTATCAGTATCCTTTAAAAACATAGGGGCATGAAGAAGGCGTTTCAATACAATGCCTGGTTTTTCGGGAATGAGTTTAGTAAGAGCGCGTGATTCTGAAATTGGAAGATCCATTACTCTGGCTACATCGGCAATGCTTGATTTAGCAGCCATGGTACCATAAGTGATGATTTGTGCTACCTGATTTTTTCCATATTTTTCAACTACATAATCAATAACTTTTTGACGGCCTTCGTCATCGAAATCCGTATCAATATCAGGCATTGATTTTCGCTCGGGATTAAGAAAACGCTCAAATAGGAGGTTGTATTTAATGGGGTCGATATTGGTAATGTTTATGCAATAAGCAACCACACTGCCAGCAGCTGATCCTCGGCCAGGGCCTACAAATACCCCAATTTCTCTTCCGGCTCTAATGAAATCGCTCACAATGAGAAAGTAACCAGCAAAGCCCATCTCTCTTATTACTTTCAGCTCGAATCGAATGCGTTCTTCCGTTTCGGGTGTTAGAATTTGATAGCGTTTTTTAGCACCTGCCCATGTAATACTTTCTAAATAATCATCCTGCGACTTAAAATTAGGAGGTACTACAAAGTTTGGAAGTAGAATATCCCGCTTAAGATCGAGTAAGTCTATTTTATCCGTTATTTCATTAGTATTATCAATGGCTTCTGGAAGGTCATGGAATACCTTCGTCATTTCTTCAGTTGTTTTTAAAAAAAACTGATCATTTGGAAAGGCAAATCTTTTATGTTTTGCCATTACATCATCATCTGAAAATTCTCGATTGGCAGGAGTGGCTTGTTTTTCTCCTGTATTAATGCACAGTAAAATATCATGGGCATTAAAATCTTTTTGATCTATATAATGACTGTCATTACTGGCAATAACTTTTACATTGTATTTTTTTGCAAATTTCAGCAGTATCACATTCACTTTATCTTGCTCAGCCATACCATGACGCTGAAGCTCAACATAATAATCTTGTTGAAAAATATTGAGCCACCATTTGAATTCATTCTCACCTTCTTCTTCTCCCTTTTTTAGAATTGTTTGAGGTACAAGTGCACCCAGGCAACAGGTAGTAGCGATAAGACCTTTATGATATTTATGAATGAGTTCTTTATCTATGCGGGGATATTTTGAGTACATGCCCTCAATGTATCCCAAAGAGGTAAGTTTCAATAGATTACGATATCCTTCTTCATTTTTAGCAAGAAGTATTTGGTGGTGACGAGGATCTTTTTCTTCCTTGCTAAAAGTCTTTTTATGGCGATCATGGGTAATATAAAATTCGCATCCAACTACTGGTTTAACAATAGGTTTGCCAGAAGCATCCAAATTGCGATAGGCTTCTTTTACAAATTCAAATACGCCAAACATATTTCCATGGTCACTAATGGCAACAGCAGGCATACCATCCTTGATGGCCTTTTTATAAAGGTTCTTTATAGAAGCAGCCCCGTCTAGTAGGGAATACTGAGTATGAACGTGTAAATGGGAGAATTTCATGACCTATCTGCAAATATCGGTAAGGATAGTCACAACAAAATTGCCGCTTTTCCACAGTCCTGTTAAGAAAACTTAACTTGCACGTAGTCAATTTGTTGGAATCTTATTGATAATTCTTTTAGGCCTTGCTTTTGTTATTTTGGATTACGGGAACTATCTTTATCTGTAAAGCTTTTTGTAAATCCTTCTTCATTTTTTGTTTATTTAATGAAATTTATCATTTTTATCATATTAGTAATTGCGCCTTTTTGGGCAGCTGCTCAGGGTAAAAGTGTACATTTTATAGAAGGAATTGAAATTAATGGGCAGGCTAAAATTCTAATTCCTGCTGCATCAGCTTCTGTTTCTGCTCCTACTCCTGTGTTTTGGGGCAGTAATTTACCTCAGATAGAAAAGCTTTCTCCGCTTCAATTCAAATATGCCATGATGATGGATAGAGAGGTGGAATCGCTGGATAATCTTTCTCTGTATTCTTTTATTGACGGGTGGATGAGTACTCCCTATAGAATGGGAGGTACATCTAAAAGCGGAATTGATTGCAGCGCTTTTTCACGAACACTAGTTCAAAATGTATACGGTACACCTTTGCCCCGAACTTCAAGGGCTCAGTATTACGAATCGGGAAGGTTAAGTATGGGAGAACTAGAGGAAGGCGATCTTGTTTTTTTTAATACGGGTGGTGCACCCATCAGCCATGTAGGCGTTTATCTTGGGAATAATTATTTTGTTCATTCTTCTTGTGGCAAGGGCGTTACTATCAGTAGCCTTGATGATCCTTATTATCACAAACATTACAGAGGCGCTGGCCGTAATGCTAATAAGCATTTATCAGTTTCATCTTCTTCGCGTTAGTTTTTTTCTTCAATTGTTGTAATTCTATTTAACTGAATATAGTAGTTAGGATTAGCTTTAATTATATTATTTGTTTCTTTTCCAATCTTAATTCGCTTCCATTTATCGCTCGGGCTAATTCTTAATTGTTTTGAATTGGTGCTAATATCAATAGGCATGTTGAATCCTGTTATAGTGTTTGTCCATCTATAGTTAAGATATTGTCCATTAATTTCATACTCTAAAATTGGCAGATTGGTGGTACGCAGGTATTGATTGAAAATAGTATTGCTTATGCCTAGTTCTTTACAAATAAAATCTTCTATTGTAGTTGAGGTTACAATGCTATGATAAAATTGTCGATTCATTTTTCGCAGCATATTCCTGAATTTTTCATCATCATTCACTATTTGCCTTATGGTGTGAATCATATTGGCAGCCTTGCAATACATATCGCCGGTGCGCGAAGAAGGATCGTCCTGAATTTCATAGCTTCCAATAATTGGCGATAAGTTGTCAATAGTTTGTCTTGTGCCGATTGCATATTTGTTCGCATCTTCCTTGCCCCAATAACTTTCGGTGTACAATACTTCAGAATAAGAGGTAAATCCTTCATGCACCCAGAGGTCAGCAATGTCGGCCGTAGTAATGCTATTGCCAAACCACTCATGCCCACTTTCATGAATAATGATAAAATCCCATCTCATTCCAACTCCGCTCATTGATATGTCAAGGCCATCATAACCCATCTTATAATTATTGCCATAGGCCACAGCGCTTTGATGTTCCATGCCCAAATAGGGTGCTTCCACAAGTTTATATCCATCATCATAAAAAGGGTAGGGCCCAAACCAATATTCAAATGACTTAAGCATTTTTGGCACTTCTTTGAATTGTTCAATCGCTTTCTCCTTGTTATAATTTAATACCCAATAATCAAGATCAAGCAAACCTTTTTCTCCTTTATATGTTTCACTAAAATGTATATATTTTCCTATGTATGGAATGATATCATAATTATTAATTGGATTTTTTACTTGCCAGCAATATTGTTTGAGCTTACCCTCAAGATTTTTTATATTGATAAGTTTTCCATTTCCAATAGCTATCAATGTATCAGGTACAATAATATTTAGTAGGGCTCCACTATCAGGTTCGTCTGCTTGGCTGTCTTTGCATGGGAACCATATGCTTGCGCCTATACCCTGACAGGCAACACTCATCCAAGGATTCCCCTCTCTATCTTTTGTAAATACCCAACCTCCATCCCAAGGGGCATTTACAGCAACTCTTGGGTAGCCATGATAATAAATAATTATTTTTTTAAAAGGGTTGACGGCATTTTTTGTTTTTTCGGTATTTACCCAATACACATTGCCTTCTTTTTTAAAAGTAAGTGGCCATGCGTCATTTTTGGATAGCCAGTTGATACTGTCAATCATTAATGGTTCCTGCAGGTCGAGTTGCATATATTGAACGCCTTTGTCTAAGTAGCTGATGGCTACTGACCCTTCAATTGATTTGCTATTATAATCGGGCTTTACATTGATTTCATATTGGATTAAATCCCAAGTGGAACGGCCTGGTCCATTCCCTCCGCGTAAAGAATCTTGCGATGTATTTTTTTCTGTTGCTGATTGACCTATTGAAGACAAGCTGATCAGCCCTCCTGATATAATTAATAAGGTTTTTAATATTGAACTTTTCATGCTAATTAAAAGTAATGCTAATATATAAATTATTGCTGTATTCAATAGTTTTAATGTATTTCTTCTCCAACAATTTATTAATAGTAGGTTTTTTGAGAAACTAATGTCGATAGTTTAAATATAGCTTGTATTTTTATACTGATTGTTTATGCGTTCATTCAGGTTAACAGATATTGTTGCGTTACTTGTAATCTTTACGATTACTTCATCGTGCAATTCCGGCAAGCACCAGGCCGAAGGTATTTTTCGTTACAATGAGTCTTCAGGCATTTCTACCTTAGATCCTGCCTTTGCTAGAAATCTGGCTCTTATGTGGCCTGCCCATCAATTATATAATACCCTTATTGAAGTGGATGATAGTTTGAATCTTCAGCCTTCACTTGCAACTCGCTGGGAAATTTCTAAAGATAGGCTCATACTTATTTTTCATTTGAGAACAGATGTTTTATTTCATGATGACGATTGTTTCACAAATAGGAAAGGGAGGAAATTGGTTGCTGCCGATATTGTATATTCCTTTCAAAGAATCATTGATAAAAATACGGCCAGCCCGGGTGCTTGGATATTTAATGGACATATAGATTCATTGATTCCTTTTAGGGCTATTGATGACAGTACTTTTCAGATTAAGCTGTTAAAACCTTTTCATCCCATATTGGGGATTCTTACTATGCCTTATTGTTCTATAGTACCAAAGGAAGCTGTTTTAAAATATGGATCTGATTTTCGGAAACATCCTGTAGGTACAGGCCCCTTTGCATTTCTTGCCTGGGAAGAGGGGCAGGCTTTGATGCTAAAAAGAAATCCTAATTATTTTGAAAGAGATAACTCGGGTGTTAGGCTGCCTTATTTATCTGGGGTAAAGGTTACGTTTAATCAAAGTAAGGCTGCGGAGTTTTTGGAGTTTCAGCAACATCGTCTCGATTTTATTAATGATGTAGATCCTTCTTTCAAAGATGAATTGCTTACACGTAAAGGGAATCTTAGAAAAGAATGGCTTAACAAGTTGCAGCTTTTTAAAAGTCCCTATTTGAATGTTGAATATCTCGGTATACTCATGGATACTTCCGATGCTTTGTTGAATGCGTCTCCTATGCGTATGCTCGCCTTTCGCAAGGCCATGAGTTATGCAATCGACAGGCAGAAGCTTGTATTTTATTTGCGTAATTCTATTGGTGTTCCTGCAGAGCAGGGCTTTATACCTCCTGGTTTATCTGGAGGTGGAAATGTGACAGGGTATCATTATGATCCTATAATGGCAAGAAAATTATTAAGTGAAGCAGGCATTACTTCTGATTCTATTAATGTAATTAAATTAGTTACAGTTCCAGCTTATGCAAATTTGGGGACTTATATTGTTTCTCAGCTAAATTTATGTGGGATACCTGCTCAGGTAGATGTGGTGCAAAAGAGTTTGCTCCTTGAGCAAATGGCAAAATCTCAAGTTTTATTTTTTAGAGGCAGCTGGATTGCTGATTATCCTGATGCTGAAAATTATCTAAGTGTTTTTTATGGGAAAAATCCTGCTCCGCCCAATTATACAAGATTTCAAAATAAAGAGTATGATAAGTTATATGAGACAGCCATAGCAGAGGAGAATGATTCTTTGAGGAATAATCTTTATAGTAAGATGGATGAGATTATCATGCAGCAGGCTCCTGTTATTCCTTTATGGTACGATATGGTACTACATCTGGTTCAAAATGATGTGAAGGGATTTAGTTCTAATAAGAGGAATATGTTGGAGTTGAGGAGAGTGAGGAAATGAAGAAAATGAAAGAATGATGAAAATGAAAGAATGAAGAAATGAAAGAATGAAGAAATGAAAGAATGAAGAAAATGAGGAAAATGAAAGAATGAAGAAAATGAAAGAATGAAGAAAATGAAAGAATGAAGAAAATGAAAGAATGAGGAAAATGAAAGAATGAGGAAAATGAAAGAATGAAGAAAATGATGTTGTCCCTTATTCTATACTTTCGTTACTAAACAAACATCAGTATCAAATACTTGGTCCCATTGTATTTTTGGTTAAATAAAAAATAAATGAGGTCTGACCCATTAAGCGAGAAGAGTTATTTGTTTGCTATAGAAATTGTAAACTTGTGTAGATATCTCTCTTCGGATAAAAAAGAATATATTCTTTCTAAACAGCTATTAAGAAGCGGTACTTCTGTTGGGGCAATGATTAGAGAGGCTGAATATGCTCAGAGCCGAGCTGACTTTACTCACAAAATGAGTATTGCACTTAAGGAGTGTAATGAAAGTAGATTTTGGATATCATTAATGCTTGATACTAAGATAATCTCAACAGGTCAATCCAGTATTTTGGTTGGATTTTGCCAGGAGTTAATATATATGCTAGTGGCTACAGTTAGGAAATCAAAAGAGAATGAAGGAATGAGAGAAATGAAGGAATGAGAGAAATGAAGGAATAAAAACTTCTTTAATTAATTTTTAATTTCTAATTCTTCGTTTTTCAATTTTTTAATTCTTCATTCTTTAATTTTCAACTTCTCTTTAAATTCTTTCTTAAACTTCTCCACCTTGGGTTTTACTGAAAAATGGCAGTATGGTTCCATTTGATGATTTTCGAAATAATCGTGATGGTAATTTTCTGAGGGATAAAATTTTATAAAAGCTTCTAATGTGGTAACAATAGGTGAGGAGTAGTTGCCGCTTTTATTGAGTTGATTAATATAATTTTGAGCTATAGTCTTTTCTTTTTCGTCTTGAAAAAAGATTACGCTTCGATACTGTGTGCCTATATCATTTCCCTGACGATTGAGTGTAGTGGGATCATGTGTTTTCCAAAATATTTCTAGAAGCTCTTCAAATTTTATAATGGAGGGATCGTAAATAATCTCTAGGCACTCTGCATGTCCTGTAGTACCTGTGCATATCGATTTATAGTCGGGGTTTTCTTTGTGACCACCACTATAGCCACTTGTAACACTAATTACTCCTTTAACATTTTTAAAAATTGCCTCGGTACACCAAAAGCAACCATTTCCAAGAATTGTCCTTTCATTATTGTTACTCATAAACTTCAAATATATAAAAGTGATCGCATTTTTTATTGAATGATTTGTGTAAATGACGAGCCCTGGCTGCTGTCCTCACTTTTCGGAAAAAGTAGTGCAGTCAACTTTTTGTTAAAAAAGACTCATCTGGCCAGCGGAAAATTGTGTTGCCTTTACAAGATTATTTGTCTGAATATGGTAAAGTGCTGTTTGCTCGTATCGGGAGGCAACAATAACTTTTGTATTCCCTGCATGAATTTCAAAAAGTTCTTTTACTAGAGTGGGGCTGTTGTTTTCTTTTGACAGATGGGATAAGAAAATATGAGACATCTGGTTGGACTTATATTCAGTAAAAAGTTCAAGTGCCTGCAGATTTGATAAGTGCCCATGGTCGCTGCGAATTCTTTTTTTGAGGTATTCTGGATAATTTCCATTGCTCAACATATCATCATCATAGTTAGCCTCAAGAAAAGCAGCATGACATTGACTGAAGTATTTAATTACATTTTTGCATGGTTTGCCAATATCTGTAAATACACCTACTTTGGTGTCTCTATTTCTTATAATAAAACTTTGAGGATCGTCTGCATCATGAAATTTTGAAAAGCCTGTTACATGAAGTTCTCCAATTGTTATTTCATTATCATTTGGCACATCAAAAATGAATTGACCTTCTTTTAATTGGCTGAAATTTCTTGATGTTTTTCTAGCAGCATACACAGGTAATTTATATTTTCCGGCGATTACAGGTAATCCGCTAATATGATCGGTATGCTCGTGAGAAATAAAAATAGCTTTCACCTTTTCCATATTAAGACCAAGGGTGGTCATTCGTTTTTCTGTTTCCTTACATGAAAGGCCTGCGTCAATAAGCACAGCTTCGTTATAATTGCCTATATAGAAACAATTCCCATTACTTCCTGTATTAAGGGAGCTGACAAATAAACTCATTTATATTTTCTAATTTGATCTTTTTAGTAAGGTTTATAGCCTTTTGCAAATGTAAAGGCTTTATTCATTTGTATATTATATTAATAACTGAATATCAGCATTTTTTAGTGTGTAATCGCTTTAGGGCTTGTTATTAGAGGGATTAAACTCTTTTTTTTTCATTTCGAATATCCTTCTTAGATTTGACAAATACATTTAATTCAACCAATAAATAAAAAGAGTATGAAAAAGATCGTTTTTGCTGTTTTTGCTTTGCTTTTTACCAGTTTTATTGCGAATGCTCAACCAGGATTTGGCAAAGGGCAGGGTGGTAGAGATGCTATGTTTGAAAAACTAAATCTTACTGAAAAACAAACATCTCAGATGAAGGATATTAATAATGATTTTCGCACATCCATGACGGATCTGCAGGATAATCAGCAATTATCTGAGAATGAAATCGCTGAAAGTAAAAGGGAAATTTTTATCGTGCGTAATAAAAGGATTATGTCAATTCTTTCTGCTGAGCAATTAAAGCAATATGAAGAAATTACAGGTTCTAGATCGAGTGGTCATTTTGATGATGTAGAGTTCTACAGAGAAAAACTAGGCCTCAGTCAAGAGCAGGTTGATAAATTTAAAGAATTGCAGGGTTCGATGAAAGAAAAGGAAATGAATATTATGAAGAATAAAGATATCACTGATGAGCAAAGAGCACAATTTCGCCAAGCGATGGATAAGAATAACTATGAAATTCTCAAGACTATTCTTACCGTAGATCAGATGAGTAAGCTTTCGCAAATGATGGAAAAAAAGAAGGAAGGGAATCCTGCGATGGAAAAGGAATTTAAATTACATAATTAATATTATTCTGAATTGTCCTTTTTCATAATGCTGATACTGTTTTAGTGTCAACTTATTTTAGGATTAGGCAAACTTATTATTGCAAAAAAATACCCACCTGAAGGTGGGTATTTTTTTATTAACTAATGTAAAAATTTATGATACAATTGAAATTTATTCGTGTATTGCAAGTATGGGTATTTTACTCTGGTAAGTAAAACGCTCATTCTTATTTATTTTGAAAATGCGTTCCATAAAACTCTTTTCGTGCTGGATAGCAATGATAAGATCAATATTTTTATCTTCAGCAAACATATTTAATGCTTCCTCAACATCAAAAAGGCGCATGAAATAGAATTCAGGATTATAGTCTTCGAACATTTTCCTTATCTGCTTTTTTTCATTCTCGTAATCGGCTTCTAATGAAATGTAATGATCCTTGTCAACATTTACTACATGTAATGTAGGCAGGAAGCTACCCAGAAAATCCTTTATAGGGGCAGAAGGTATAGTATTGAAGGTGTCTTTGAAGTCCGAAGCAAGCATTACATTTTCTATAGGTGAAAAGCTTGCTTTTTCTGGTACTATAAGCACTGGACAAAGTTTAGTAGCTACCATTTTTAAGGTGTTGCTACCGAAAAATACTTGTGCAAGAGCTGATTTACCTCGGATGCCCATAATAACTAAGTCAGCCTTACGATGCCGAACTGCTTTTCCAAGTCCTTCTACAAAATCATCTTCATTATGTGCCAGTGTTTCAATTTTTACAATATGATCCTGCATCAGTAATTTTTTCAGATGCTCCAGATCTGAGAGGGATTTTTCCTCTTCTGAAGCTTTTGAATAACTGTGATAGAGTAGGAGCGTTACTCCATAATGTCCTACTAATAATTGTGCTGCATAACGTGCCGCATGAAGTGAAGTTTCCGAAAAATCTACTGGTACAATAACTGTTGTCATGAAAGATTTATTAATGAATAATAGGGTTAATTGTCAATTTTATGAGGAAGGAAGAGGCTTTAATATATTTATTAATCCGGCATCATACTTTTGAATTTCGCGCAAATGTAATAGAAAAATAACCATACCATTTTTTTACATCTTAAATTCAAATTGATTTTAGGTATTATTCTTTTTTGGAGGTAAGGCAAAGGCTTTTGCCTCATTAATAAATTCTCCTTTATGCCTGCTGTCGCAGAATGGCATTTCCTTTGAAAGCCCACATCGGCAAAGTGAAATAACAGTTCGTCCTCCTAGATCGTAAATATTGCCTTCCTGATCCACAATTTCGAAATCACCCTCTATTTTAAGGGCACTATTGCTTTTTACAGTGATTTTTGTTTTAGACATAGTGCAAAAATATGTTTCAGAGGTTTTAGATGTATCAAAAATTTTAAATCGAACTTATTTTTGAAGGGATTTTATGAAATATGGCTTTTCTGTTTTATTAGTCAAATTCTGTGTCTTTATCATCTCGAAACAATATGTACCCAATAATCTTAGTTTGAGTATAGGGGCAATTAATTCTAGTAGTATGGTTATCAATTATTTATATAGTAAAAATACTTAAAGAATTTATTTGATATAAATTATGTTTTTGCCTAACTTTGCACCCCGAATAAAATTTCGTGGACATTTCCCACAAGGCTCAATAAGTTTCCGGCTGCCCGGAACGCCAGTAGGGAGTAACTCAAAACAGTTATGTAATGCCAAAGGTAAAAACAAACAGCAGCGCCAAGAAGCGCTTTAAGGTTACCGGTACCGGTAAAATTACTTTTCAAAAAGCTTTCAAAAGGCACATCCTCACTAAAAAATCTACAAAACGTAAGCGTAATATGCGCAAAGATGGTGTGGTTAGTGATGCCAACCTTCATTTTGTAAAGCGCCTGTTAGCTATGAAATAAGCAGGATTGCGACTAATTAAATTATTAAAAATTAAAATCATTAAGATATGCCACGTTCAGTAAATGCTGTAGCCAGTAGGGCCCGCAGAAAAAGGATTCTGAAAGCTGCTAAAGGTTATTATGGCAAGCGTAAAAATGTGTATACCGTTGCTAAAAATGTGATGGAGAAAGGCCTTACCTACAGTTATGTGGGCCGTAAAGTAAAGAAGCGAGATTACCGTAGGCTTTGGATTGCTCGTATTAATGCAGCTGTAAGAGCCGAAGGAATGACTTACAGCCAGTTTATTCATAAGCTCAGCGAAAAGAGTATTGACCTAAACCGTAAGGTGTTGGCCGATTTGGCTATGAATGAGCCTGAGAGTTTCAAATCACTTATTGACTCTGTTAAGTAATCAGATAAATTCATTTAAAATGTCCCGCTTAGTTGGGACGTTTTTTTTTACGCTATACCTTAGTATGTTTTACCTTTGCTAAAAACTTTTAAGGGGTAATGAATAATTCATATAAAGATCTGGTTGAACAAACCTTTACCTTCCCTCAGGAAGACTTTAATATTAAGAATGATTATCTCCAATTTAATGGATTGGATGTTAAATCATTGATTGATAAATATGGCACACCTTTAAAGCTATCATATCTGCCCAAGATAGGTACGCAGATAGCTAAGGCAAAAAAAATGTTTGCCACTGCTTTTAAGAAGCATAAGTATGAGGGTGCCTATAATTACTGCTATTGTACAAAGAGTTCTCATTTTAGTTTTGTAGTAGAAGAAGCCTTGAAGCATGATATTCATCTAGAAACTTCTTATGCATACGATATAGAGATTATCAAAAAATTGTACGAATCAAAAAAGATTACTAAAGACAACTATATTATTTGTAATGGGTTTAAACAGAAGGGTTATACAAATCGGATAGCAGGTTTATTGAATTCAGGATTTAAGAATGTAATTCCTGTGCTAGATAATACTGATGAATTAAGAGCCTACATCAAATCGGTAAAGGTGCCCTTTAATTTGGGGATAAGAGTAGCTACAGAAGAAGAACCCAACTTTCCCTTTTATACTTCAAGGTTAGGGATCCGTGCTAAAGATATCCTTGAGTTTTATGTTGATAAGATAGAAGGTAATGAGCATAGATTTCAACTTAAGATGCTTCATCTTTTTCTTAATAAAGGGATTAAGGATGACATTTATTATTGGAGTGAACTCGGTAAGGTGATTAATCTGTATTGTCAGTTAAAAAAGATATGTCCTGAACTTGATTCAATAAATATCGGTGGGGGATTTCCAATAAAGCATTCCTTAGGATTCAGTTATGATTACCAGTTTATGATTAATGAGATTGTGAGGAATATTAAAGATACCTGCAAGCGTTCAAAAGTTCCAGTACCAAATATCTTTACAGAGTTTGGAAGTTATACCGTGGGTGAGAGTATGGCCCATATTTATAGTGTCATTGGTCAAAAAACGCAGAACGATAGGGAAACTTGGTATATGATTGATTCATCTTTTATTACTACACTCCCAGATACTTGGGGTATTGGAGAAAAATTTCTTATGCTTCCCATTAATAAATGGAATGAAGAATACCAGCGTGTAGTATTGGGCGGAATTACTTGTGATAGTCATGATTATTATGATTCTGAAGAACATATTAATGAGGTTTTCCTTCCCAAACTATCAAATGGGGAACCATTATATCTTGGGTTTTTTCATACGGGAGCTTATCAGGATCAGATTAGTGGTTATGGAGGCATTAAGCATTGTCTTATTCCTTCTCCCAAACATGTGATTGTTGGCCATGACAAGAATGGCAAACTTATCGATTGGTTATATGCTAAGGAGCAATCGGCGCAAAGTATGCTGAAGATATTGGGCTATAAATAGTGCGTACTTAGAGCTTGGGTTACTATCTCAAAAATAAAACTCATAGTTATTAAGCTATTTGATGATTTCAGCAGGCTAGGCGTTACGTTTTTTATATTAGCTTTCTGTTTATAATGGAAGTATTTTACTTTTCCTGAATTTCATTTTTTTAATAAAGTTGATGTAATTTTGTAGTACAAAATCTTAAATATATGTATCCAGCAGAAATAGTATTGCCCATGAAAGAAGAACTCACTGATAATGGATTTCAGGATTTACTTAGGCCAGATGATGTAGAAGCTGCATTAAGTAAGCAGGGTACTACATTGGTGATGATCAATTCAGTTTGTGGATGTAGTGCTGGTACAGCAAGGCCAGGTGTGATCATGTCTGTTAGTGGTGCTGGTAAAAAGCCTGATCAATTAACAACTACTTTTGCTGGCTTTGATATAGATGCTGTTAAGAAGGTAAGAGAGCATTTAATGCCTTATCCACCATCTTCTCCAGCTATTGCTCTATTTAAGGATGGGCAGTTAGTACATATGATTGAGCGACATATGATTGAAGGCCGCAGTGCTCAGATGATTGCAGACAATCTTTCGGCTGCATATGATCAGTATTGTAATTAACAACTTGTATATATTTATATAATAAAGTCCACTGTAAGGTGGATTTTTTATTGCCGTCACTATCGAATATATTGCATGATAATAATACTAGTAAAGTATGTATCCCAATTTGTATTATGTTTTTAAGGATTGGTTCGGTGTCGATTGGAAGGGTCTTGCCCTCTTTAATACTTTTGGCCTAATGGTAGCATTGTCTTTTGCAGCTTCAGCATACTTTCTTAGTCGTGAATTGCAGAGAAAGGAAAAGCAAGGATTACTCCATCCAAGGGAAGAGAACATTGTAGTAGGGAAGCCTGCAAGTTGGGGGGAATTATTTACAAATGGACTTGTGGGTTTTATTTTTGGGTACAAGATTTTTGGTGTTTTTTTTAATAGGCTACCTGAGGTGAATATTCAGGATTATATTTTTTCAAGGGAAGGTAATTTATGGGGGGGGCTGCTTCTCGGTATTATAATGGGAGGTTTGAAATGGAGAGAGAAACAAAAGCATAAACAGGCTGAGCCTAAGCAACGTACTTTGCGAATTTGGCCGCATGATAGGGTAGGAGATATCGTAATTCTTGCTATGATATTTGGTATTCTTGGCGCAAAGCTTTTTGATAATCTTGAACATTTTGATGATTTAATTAAACATCCAATAGAGAGAATCTTTTCAGCAAGTGGACTTACCTTTTATGGTGGATTGATTCTTGCGGCTATTGCTATCTGCATATATGCTTATAGAAAGGGTATTATTGTTGCTCATTTGGTTGATGCTGCAGGTCCGGCATTGATGTTAGCCTATGCTCTTGGAAGGATAGGTTGCCAAGTGGCTGGCGATGGCGATTGGGGTATTTATAATAGTGCTTATACTTCTGATGCTTATGGCCATATCGTAAAAACAGATCCGGAAGGTTTTAAAACGAGACTTGCAAAAGATTCAACTTATTTCCTTTCAGGTAAGGTATTAGATGCAGATGGAAGGGTTCAATATGTTACTGATAGAACTTATGCATCTCTAGATGAAGTTCCTAAGGCTGCTATTTCAGGATATACTCTTCCTTCATGGGTATTCGCTTATTCATACGCAGGTAATGTAAATAGGGATGGTGTTATTATACCAGGCAATAATGAGGATCATAACCGTATGTTGCCCCAGCCGGTTTTCCCTACGCCTCTTTATGAAACCATCATTTGTTTACTTTTGTTTTTGCTAATGTGGGCGGTACGCAAGAAAATAAAATTGCCACTGATGATGTTTGGTCTCTATCTTTTTCTCAATGGATTTGAAAGATATTTCATTGAAAAATTAAGGGTAAATCAATTGTATGAATTTATAGGATTGCGATTATCACAGTCAGCTATTATTGCAGTTTGTTTGATGCTGGCAGGAGTTATTTTCATTTTATTTGCCAATAGAAAAAAGTACATTAGTGTATAGGGGTTTGCGGAATATTTTTCTGCTTTATATTTGTAAAAAAATTATTTATGCCTTCATTTGATTTAGTTAGCAAGGTTGATCTGCAGACACTTGATAATGCAGTAAATGTTGTAAATAAGGAAATAACCAACCGATTTGATTTTAAGGGTTCTCATGTCCTTATTGAGTTAAACAAGAAAGATTTTAAGCTGAATTTGGAGGCGGAAAGTGAAATGAAGCTCCAGCAGATTATTGATGTTTTAATTAATCGCAGTATGAAGCAGGGGCTAGCAGCAGAGGTATATGATCTTTCTAAAGTACCCTCTCAAAGTGGAAAAGTAGTTAAGCAGGAAGTTCCAGTTCGGAATGGCATTAAACAGGAGGATGCTAAGAAGATAGTGAAAAATATTAAGGACAACGGGTTTAAGGTACAGGTGGCAATTATGGATGATATGGTGAGGGTAACAGCTAAGAAGATTGATGATCTTCAGGATGTTATACAGGCAACTAAGACTTGGGATTTGGGTATTGCTCTGCAGTATGTAAACATGAAAAGTTGATTTTGTTATTAAAAAGAAAACGGTTATCCTTAGACTACCGTTATCCTTTTTTAAACACTTGATTTTCAAATAGTTATTATATTAAATTTGGTTTAAATATAATAACTTCTTAAGTATTTACCTCCTCGCATTTTGCCTTATTTAATCAAACTC
>Ga0209190_1000791_pt1 | contig 22679 bp, 25 predicted proteins | sample M_140205_XF_Meta_FD_187315 | JGI IMG/M metagenome (GOLD analysis project Ga0209190, IMG submission 187315) | Freshwater microbial communities from Lake Montjoie, Canada to study carbon cycling - M_140205_XF_MetaG (SPAdes) (version 2) | ecosystem: Environmental > Aquatic > Freshwater > Lake... | reverse complement strand
ACGATAGCAGACGCCGGCGTGACGATCTTCAACACGCGTCGGTTCGTCGTCGTCGGTTTTGAATGCCGGCCCTGGAAGATGGAGGCGCAGTCGTGAGCCGAGACCCGCTTACAATCACCGCGCGCGAGATGATCGATGCGGCCGAGCAGGAGCGCGATCTAGCTCTAGGTCAGTTGCGCCTCATCCAAGGCGATCTGGCAACGGCTCAGGCGCAGGTTGCTGCATTGATAGCAGAGCTTAAGCCATCTAGCGCCGGCGGCCCCCTTAAGCTTGAACCAGAAACGCAGCGCAGGCAATTTTCAGAGCGTGTTGTCGACTACATTTGGCGAAGCATCATGAACGCCAAATACGACGATGACGGTTTTGACGACGTGAAGGGCCGCGTCACGGACTGGCTGGAATATCGGCTCGAACACTGGAGCAAGTCGTGACCAGCATCCCCGTGAAGGGCCTCAAGCTCGGCAAGGACGGAAAAACGTTGATGAAGCGTCCGCCCCGCATTCTTCCCGCGCTCGCCGCAGGAAAAAGACACAAGGCAGACAGACACGAGAAGCAACTCCGAGAGAACGCAGCCAAGGCAAGGGGGAAGGGATGAAGTTTGAGCGTCGAAAACTCACGGGCGACGGCTGGAAATGGAGGTTTGCACTCATCCCGATCTGTACGGCCGAGCATTGGGTTTGGCTTGGCTGGTATCGGTACAGATTTTGCGGCGATTGCTACGAGGTTGAAATCCCATGACCCGAGCCGAGGCCCGCGAACGCGCCGAGTTCTGGCGCAGGATGGAACGAAAAGACTGCCCGATAGATCCAGACCTTGTGATCGCGTTGCTCGATGGAGCCCTGCACAATGACGGCAACGCTGAACCTCTACTGGACGCCACCGCAGCGCGAGCAGAAGGCCGCAAAGGAAATCAGGCAGGCCGGACACAAGGCCTACGTGCCTCGCCAGCGCCGCGCTAACGGCAAGGGGTATGAGCCCACCGCCCGTGGCTATATCGCCGCCGACGCCAAGCCTACGCGCATCGGAGGCAAGTTTGAGCCGGTGAGGAACGACATGGGCGACATCATCGGGCTACGAGAGGATGCGCAGTCGATCATCGAGGCGACCCACGTCGGCCGCTGCATTGGTCCGGTAGACCGTTCCGAGCTGCGTCGCCTCTACATTCGCACGGCCAAGACGCAGAGGAAGCACGCATTTGCCCCTGGTGATGCCGTCAGCGTCAAGCGGGGACGTGATGTGGACCTCGCCGCCACCGTCGTCGAGGTCATCCGCTCGGGCTGGTATCTCGTCCGCGTGAGCATGTTCGGCAAAAGCCACGAGATAAAGATAAAGGAATCCGATCTCGCCCGCCTGCATCCAGGCAGTTGACGAACGGCGCGAATAAGGTTACGGCGCATAGGTAGGATGATAGCCAACATTCCAGCCGGCGGTCTGCGTGGAAGCCGAGCTTGAGGCTACCCTGGGGAACCAAGCATTTCCCGCGACATCCAGGTTGCGCCCAGAAAACTAACGGCCCCGCAACGCTGAACGAGCGCGGGGCCTGTTTGAATCTCACGGCGGCCCGGTACTGACGCAACGATCCGCGCCGCTTGTACTCGCCGACACGAGACCAGAGCCGGAAACTCTCAGTCAACTGGCGCCGACCGTGAGACTATCGCACCCGATGACGGCAGATTGATGGCTGACGTTTTCCCGCTGATCCCCAACGACCTGATTGACGATCCTATGGCTGATCTAGCGATTGAAGCTCAAGCTGCTCTCGTGACCGCCGCCCGCCTGTTCCTGCTTCTGGTCCTAGTTGTGTTCGTCATTTCCGCCGCTCACGAAGCAACCGATCGGATTTCCCGCTTATGACCGGCATTTACGTCTCTGGCGCCCTGATGGCCTTCGCTATGGCGATATTCCTGATAATTGGAATGCACCTCATCCCGTGACCGACGACATCGACCCTATCCCCCTGATCGAAGCCGCCGCCGCTCTCATCCGAGCCGCCGGTATCCCGTACCTTGAAGCCTCATCGCAGGTCCGCGAGATCTTCGCCCAAGCCTGGGATGAGGCCGCAGCGTTCGAGCAGATCATCGCCGACCTCGATCCTCCAACCCTGTCCGTCCATTAGTCCGCGTCTCCGATCCGCCCCCATAAGGAGACACCCTATGAGCCTAAAAACATCACTCGCCGGCATCGGCCGCGCCTTCGACAAGCCAGAGCAGTGGTTCCTCCGAGGCGTCATGGCCGCTAGCGCCATCGCTGTCGTCTACTACGCAGGCGACAAGGCCAAAGACACGCCAACCATGGCGATTTACATCTTGCTCGGCCTCGCCGTCGTCGGATTTCACGTGTCAGGAGCAAAGAAGCTCTGCAAGTCCTGGTTCGAGCGCCGTCCCGTGGCCCTCGTTGGTTGGCTTCTCGTCATCGGCTTCTGCGCCGCATGGGAGGGCAATAGCCAGCTGACCATTGCCAGCCAGAACCAGGGCAACCTGTCCACCATCCAGCGGACTGCGTTCGTGAAGTCCGAGACTGCAGAGCAGGAAGTCAACCGCATCGCCGGTCAGCTCCTCACTAAGCAGAACGAAGCCGCCTGGAAAACCGACGTTGGCCCGATCGGCAGCATTCAAGCCAAGATCGACGCCGCAAAGGCCGATCGCCGCTTTGAAGCAACCGATGGTTGCACCGTCGACATCAAGGGCAAGAAGCTCACTGAGTTCTGCAACGGCTACCGCCAAGCTACTGCCGATAAGGCTATGGCCGCGCGCCGCATGGTGCTGGATGAGGAGATCAAATCCCTCAACGACAAGCTGGCCGATGCCCGCAAGACCCGCACAAACGGCCCCTCCCTTGCCAACGCCGGACGCATGGACTTCTCCGCCCTTAAGAAGCTCACCAGCATGAGCGATGAAGACCTTGAGATCGGCCAATCTGTCATGCTCTGGCTGATGATGTCCGCGCTCCTCACCATTGCCGGTATCCTCGTGAAGTCGGAAGAGTACGAAGGCAAGCCCCGCAAGCCCTGGTTCAGCTTCAAGTTCGCCAGCCTCGCCGCTCGTCTCCGCAAGGCTTGGGACGGCACCGACCACACCATCGTCAACAACTACACAGCCCACTCTGTCCGCACCAATAACGGATGGGGCATCGCCAAGGTGGCGCAGTAAATGGCACGGCTGCTGATCGCCTACACGCCGAACGGTATCAGGGTGCTCCGCAACGTCAGAACAGACGATACAAGCGATCCCCTGATTCTGCTCGACGAAGGCGAGACTAAGGTCGTCACCATCGACATGACGGCATATCTCGACAGTGGCGAGACGATCAGCAGCGTTACCAGCACACAGCAGAGCGTCACGGCATCGGTTAGCACGGCGACGCCTATCATCACCATCACGCTATCCGGTGCCACCTCCTACGCAGACGGCACCGTGACGTTCGTCATCACGCTATCCTCAGGCGAGATCATCCGGCAGCAAATCCACGTGCGCCGCCCCAACAAGTACGGATTGGAGCAGTTCCGCCGTGACTACGCCTAATCTCTGCAAGAACTGCGCACACGCGGCCAAAGCCGGCGCTTGGTATTGCCGCAAGGCCATCGACGTCGTGACTGGTGACGGCATCGAGTGCCACATCGTCCGTAACGACGACACCAAATGCGGCCCAGACGGTCAGTGGTACGAGAAGCGCTTTGACCCAACCGACAGCGTCACGTACACAGCCAAGCCGTCCGCCATCGAGACCCCCAAGGCCACCATCCGCAAGGAGAGTGATCGGCCATGGGAAGCGGGCGATTACATGGATAAAGGGTAAATTATTCCGCAAAGTGTCGCGTATACCCGGCCTGACACTTGATTGTGTGGAATATATTTCTAGAAATCTATCAAAGGAAATCAAAATTGGCGCGTGGCGGTAAGCGCGAAGGTGCAGGCCGCAAGGCTGGCAGCCAAACCAAGCGCACACAGGAGATTGTTAAGAAGGCGTCTGCCGATGGCATCACTCCTCTCGAGGTGATGCTGACTGCGATGCGGATGGCATGGGACGCTCAAAAGATCGATGAAGCCGTTGCCGTTGCTCGTGACGCCGCACCCTACATGCACCCGCGCCTCGCCTCTTCAACCGTGAAGATCAATGATAAGCGCAGCGTATCAGACCTCGACACCGCCGAACTCGTCGCAGCCCTTCACGCGGAAGGCGATGCTGACGGAATTGCTTCGCAGGAAGCGGGCTACCGAAAGCCTGATCCCCTTCACTGAGTTCACGCTGCCCCAATACAAGCCGGCAGCGCATCATGTGCTTATCGCCGAGAAGCTTGAAGCTCTGGAGCGCGGCGAAATCGATCGGCTGATGATCAACATGCCGCCTCGACACGGCAAATCAGAACTGGCTTCACGGCGTTTTCCCGCGTGGTTCCTCGGCCGCAACCCTGGCAAGAGCGTGATCGCAGCAAGCTACAATTCCGACCTCGCGACAGATTTTGGACGGCAGGTGCGCAACATCGTTGCCGCGCCAGAATATGGGCGTCTGTTCGACGTCGCATTGTCTGACGATAGCCGCGCGGCCAACCGGTGGAACACGGCGGACGGCGGCACCTACGTCGCGGCAGGCGTGGGCACGGCCATCACCGGCCGTGGCGCGGACATTCTATTGATTGACGATCCGTTGAAAGACCGCGAGGAAGCCGACAGCGAAGTGCAGCGCCAGAAGATATGGGACTGGTACACATCGACGGCTTACACGCGGTTGGCCCCTGGTGGACGCGTCATCGTCATCCAGACGCGGTGGCATGAAGACGACCTGACCGGCAAGTTGCTGGAGGAGCAAGGCCGAGGCGGCGATAAGTGGGACATCCTTGAGCTGCCCGCGATCGGTCGCGATGGTCACGCGCTCTGGCCGGACTTCTACCCGCTGTCGACATTGGAGCGCATTAGATCGGTGCTGCCGACGCGAGATTGGGCAGCACTCTATCAGCAGCGGCCCGCGCCGGACGAGGGCGCATACTACAAGCGCGATTGGTTCCGCTACTATGACGACAAGCCCCGCCATCTGCGCATCTATGGAACGTCAGACTACGCAGTCACAGAAGGCGACGGGGATTACACGGTGCATCTGGTGGCCGGCGTCGATCCCGACGACAATATTTACATACTCGACGTGTGGCGCGCTCAGTCCGCATCCGACGTGTGGATTTCCGAGCTGCTCAATCTCATCAGGACGCACAAGCCGCTGATGTGGATCGAGGAGCAAGGGCAGATCATCAAGTCGATCGGGCCGTTTCTCGATAAGCGCATGCGTGAGGACCGCGTCTATTGCCGCCGTGAGCAGGTGGCGTCGGCCGCGGACAAGCCGACGCGGTCGCGCTCGATCCAGGCCCGCACGGCCATGGGCAAGGTCTATCTGCCCCGCAAGGCCGCATGGCTCGACGCATTCACGTCAGAGCTACTGGTGTTCCCCGCCGGCAAACACGACGACCAAGTCGACGCCTTGGGACTGATCGGCCGCATGCTGGACGAAATGGTTTCCGCATCCGTGCCCAAGTTTGAGCCGCGTCGCGCGACGTCCGACTATCGCAGCACACGAGAGGAGGGCGAATCGTGGAGAACGGCTTGACGCTTCCCCAGCCCCCTCAGACCACCGCTGCACCCGGGCCCGCAAAGCCTAAGTACGACCTCGGGGCCAAGCGCCGGAAGTTCCGAGCGTTCGAGAGCAACAAAGACCGCGAGCTTAAGGAAAGCCAGGAGCACCGCCGCTACTACCACGCGAAGCAGTGGACGGAAGAGCAGGTTGCTACGCTCAAGAAGCGGAAACAGCCGGTCATCACCGACAACCGCGTTGCGCGAAAGATAGACTTTCTCGTCGGTGTCGAGCAGCGTATGCGGCGCGATCCGAAGGCGTACCCGCGCACGCCGAAGCACGACCAGGATGCCGATGCGGCGACGGCGGCCGTTCGGTTCGTCTGCGACGTCAACCGTTGGGAAAAATCCGCGTCCGACGTCGCCCATGACGGCATGGTGTCCAACTGCGGCGTCGTCTGGATCGGTGTCGAGGCGCGCGAGGTCAAGATCCGCCAAGTTGACGTGTCGCGGTTCTTCTACGATCCGCGCTCGATCAAGGCCGACTTCTCCGACGCGCGCTTCATGGGCGTGCATCTGTGGATGGACATCGAGGAAGCAATCGAGCAGTGGCCCGGCAAAGAAGCCGAGCTGCGGGCAATGATCGATAACGATACCGGCGAGACGTCACTGTTGCGCGCCGATGTCGATCAAAACGAGCAATGGGCCGACTTTGAGCATGAGCGCGTGCGTGTGCTGGAGTTCTGGGAGCGGACCCGCGACGGCTGGACTTACTGCTTTTTCTCGGGAGACATCGACCTGGACAGCGGCCCCAGCCCTTACGTGGATGAGAAGGGGCGCCCGGATACGCCTTATGTCGGCTGGTCCTCTTACGTCGACGAGAAGGGTGACAGGTACGGCATCATCCGCAACCTGAAATCGATGCAGGACGAGATCAACCACCGCCGGTCCAAATTCCTGCACATGATCAACGTCCGCCAGATCCACGTCCGAACCGGCGTGGTCGAGGACGTCGACAAGCTCCGCCAGCAACTCACGCGCCCCGATGGCGTGATCGAGCACAACGGCGAATGGGGCAAAGACATCGGCATGATTGACCAGTCGGACCAGGTCAAAGGTCAGGCCGAGTTGCTGGTGGAAGCGCAGACCGCGCTCGAAAACCTCGGTCCCAATCCGGGCTTGATCGGAAGAGGCGGGGGCGTTGCCGACCAGTCCGGCCGCGCGATCCTGGCACAGCGCGACAGCGGGATGACCGAGCTGAGCCCCGTGTTCGAACGCATGCGAGATTGGAAGCTCCGGTGCTATCGCGCCATGTGGGCACGCATTCGTCAAGCCTGGACGGGCGAACGCTGGATCAGGGTCACGGACGACAAGCGGTCCATGCAGTACGTCGGCGTCAACGCCATCAAGACGGATCCGGAAACGGGCCAGCTCGTCCCTCAGAATTTTGTGGCCGAGATCGACGTCGACATCATCATGGACGAAGGCCCCGACACGGTCGTGATGAAAGAGGAGCTGCTTCAGACGATGTCGCAGCTCGGCGAGGCCGCAGCCGGCCCCATGGGCAAGATCATGATCGAGCTGAGCAACGTTCCCGACAAGGAAGCTCTGCTCAAGATGCTCGATGATGCCTCCGCCCCGCCACCTCAAATGGTCGCGATGCAGGAGCGCATGGGGCAGCTCGAAGCCATGCTCAAGGCGGCTCAGATCGACGAGAAGATCGCGGCCATCGAGAACAAGCGCGCCGACACCATCGCCAAGCTATCCGGCGCCATGACGCCGCAACAGCAACAGACCGACGAGTTCGGCCGTCCGATGGGTCCGGCTCCGGCCGATCCCGGTGCAGGCCTGATGAACGGCCTCAACGCTCTGTCGATGTTCCCCTTGCAGTACGGCCAGCCGACCATCGAGCAGCAGACCGAGATGATGGGGCAACAGCAGCCGCCACCGCCGCCCGGCATGGATGGCCAGCAGCCACCGCAAGGCGCCCCACCGCCCGGTGGCATGCAGCAAGATCCGACGCAACCGCCCATGGACGAGACGATGATGTCTCCAGACGGCGGAATGCCCATCGACGCATCGGCTTTCGAGCCGAGCGCGCCCCAGCTAGGATCATGATCCATGGCCGACACGCAGTCCATGCCAGCCGAGCCGAAGATGGAGATGGAGATGGAACCGGCCGAGCCCAGAATGAGCGTGACCGAGGCGATGGACGTGCTCGATGAGTTCCACATTCGCCGTGGGGACATGCAGCGGGTCTATACCGCGCTCGAAACCATGTTGGAGCCGGCCGAAGATACCGCGCCGGAGGAAGCAGACAGCGAAGCGGGCGACGGTGAAATGATGTCGTCTGTCTTCGCTCGTAACAAAGCCGCGTGAGTAGCGTGACGTGCGTGGACCCGCCGGCCTAAGCGGCGTTTCGGCCCGTGAGACCGTCATTCTCACGACACCGGCTCATCAGACCGCATCTGATGCTTTCGTGACCAGCTACGTCAAAGCGGATTGACCCACATGGCAGACACCGTGACCGAAGACCTGCAACTCGACGACGTTTACGCCTCGGATACGGCACCGACCGACGCTCAACCGGCAACGGATGGGCAGACGCCGGTGCGCGACGAGGCCGGACGGTTCGCCGCGAAGCAGGAAGCAGCACCCGAGGCCAAGGCGCCAACGCCGCAGCCGGAAGTGCAGCCCGAGCCCGAGGTCGCAACGCGTCATGTGCCACTCAAAGAGCTGCAATCCGAGCGCACCAAGCGTCAGGAAGAGGCTCGCTTGCGCGCCGAGGCCGAGGCGCGCGCATCTGTCTATGAAAAACAGGTGCAGGCCCTCTTGTCTCAGTCGCGTCCACCGGCCGTACAGCCGGCACCCATCCAGCCGCCCGATCCCTACACCGATCCCGAGGGCTTTACGCAGTTCCACGTGAACCGCGTGCAAGCCAGGATGGAAGATCGGTTGCTCCACATCTCGGAGTCGAATGCCCGCCGTGCCCACGGTGACGCGATCGTCAACGAGGCTCTGGAGATGGCTCGAAATGCTGGCGATCCGTCCTACTTCAACCGGTTCCCCGATCCGTGGGGCGCTCTGGTGGAGTGGGGCAAGCGCCAGAAGTCTTTGGCCAAGATCGGGCCTGATACTGACGCCTACGAGAAGCAGGTCGAGGAGCGGGCAACCGCGAAAATCCTCGCCGATCTCAAGGCCGGAAAGATCAAGCTGGACGGCACCACTGTGCAGCCGACGCGGTTCCCCGGAACGCTTGCCGATCAGACGTCGGCCGGCGGATCGCAGACCGCACATCTCTCCGATGAGGCGATCATGGCCGGCGCTTACCGCCGAGCCTAGCGTACCGCGTCCGCCTCGATCCTGAAAACCGTCACGATCGAGAACAATCACCATGGCAAACACCGCGACGCTTTCCGGCTTGGATCTGACCAAGTGGCGGAAAGACTTCATCAACGAATACGTGCGCGACAGCGGTTTTAAACCGTATATGGGCACGTCGGAAATGGACATCATCCACGTCGTCAACGACCTGCAGACGGACGGCGTCACGATCCGCATCCCGCTGCTGGCTCGTCTTAAGGGCGGTGGCGTCGAAGGCGACACCCTCCTGTCTGGTCAGGAAGAGATGCTTGACCAGTACTATCAGGATCTCACTTGGAAGTTCCGCCGGCACGCCGTCGCCGCGACCAAGAACCAGAAGAAGCGCTCGGCCGTCGATTTCATGGCGCAGGCTCGCCCGCGCCTCAAGGAGTGGTCGTCGGAGCTGATCAAGTTCCTGGTCATCGACGCCTTCCACAAGATGAGCGACGGAACGAACTTCGCCGACGCCAGCGCCGGCACCCGTAACACGTGGGTCGTGAACAACTCCGACCGCGTGTTGTTCGGCAATGCGATCGCCAACTATTCGGCGACGCATCTGACCGCGCTCGGCAACGTCGACAGCACCAACGACAAGCTGACGGCTGCCAATGGCTCGCTCGCGAAGTTCATCGCGCGGCAGGCCGACCCTCATATTCGTCCGTTTAAGACGGGTGCCCAGGGCCGCGAATTTTATGTCATGTTCTGCCATCCGCTCTGCTTCCGCGACCTAAAAGCGGATACGACGATGGTCAGCGCTAACCGTGACGCCCGCGCTCGTGAGGGTGGCGGCATGGACAGCAACCCGATCTTTCAGGACGGCGACCTGATCTACGACGGCATCATCTTCCGCGAGATCCCCGAGTTCTACACGAACCGCACGGGCACCGGCCGCAACACCAACACGCATCTTGCGGGCGTCGGCGCTTCTTCCATTGACGTGGGTGTCAACTTCCTGTGCGGAACGCAGGCGCTCGGCTACGTCAACAAGCAGGCCGCCATACCGACCAAGAAGAATGAGGACGACTACGGCTTCGTTGACGGCGTCGGCATCGAGTTCGCAATGGGCCTCGACAAGCTGCGTTGGAACAACGGCTCCGGGACTAACAAGGATCTCGGCATCGTCACCTGCTACTTCTCTGCTGCGTGATAAGAGGGACAACTAACTATGGCTGCATACGAAACGTCAAAGTCCGCTCTATCAGGCACCTCCATTGGTGCTGGATGGGCGCGGCAGGTGATTGAGGACGTCGCAATCATCGCCATTACAACGGCGATGATCGACAATACCAACGACAGTGTCGGACTTTTGTATATTCCGGCCGGCGCTGTACTATTGGGCTCGACATTGTCGAGCACCGACCTAGATACCAACGTTTCGCCGACGATCACCTGGAACGTAGGCGACAGCGGGTCAAATACGCGGATCTTCTCTGCGTCGACCGTGAGCCAAGCTGGTACGCTGTCGGCTGCTGTCGCACAGGGAAGCCACCTTTACAAGTTTACGACTCGCACGCAGCTGCGTGCCTATGTGAACGCAGTGGCCGCAACTGGTGCGGCCGGTACGCTGTACTTCAGCGTCCGCTATTTTGTCGATCCCGACTTCTCGACCACGGCGCTCGTCGCCGCGTGATGACGCACGGGGCGGGCTCATCACCCGCCCCACTTTCCAGGAGATCCCATGAAGATCAAATACATCGGCCGTGAATACACTGAGGTTTTTGGCCTCGCCTTCAAGCCCGGCGAGACGCTGGACGTCACCGACGCGTTTGCAATCGAGAAGCTCCGATTCAATCCTCAGTTCGAGGCTGCTGACGCCAAGGACAAGCCGAAGGATGGCGACAAGCCAAAGGCGATCGTGCCCGGCGACGAGATGAAACGGGTCGTGGAACAGAACATGCTTGAGCGCATGGCCGAGACCAACAAGGCTATCCTGACCGACATCGACCGCAAGAAGCGCGAGGGATAAGCCATGACGGCGCGCACGATCGTCGATCTGACGGCGGCTGTCATGCTGGACTTGGCCCTGATTAACGCCAACGAAACCCCGTCGGCGACCGACCACGCCTTCATTGCTGCCAGCTACGCCGAGGCACTGGAGGAACTGCGCGACGATGGGTTGTGCTGGTGGGATGCTAACGCCATCCCTCTAGCGGTCTTTCCAGCGGTCGTCAGCTTTATGTCCATATCGGTATCTGAAGCTTTCGGAAAACCGCGCCAAGTGCCGGTAGATGTAGAGCTTGAGGCCGCGCGCAAGCGCATTCGTCGTCGGATTGCAAAGCCGACGACGGGTGAGCAAACCTCGTTTTCGGACTACTGATGGCCATTCTCCCGATCACGCTCGGCACCCAATCCAATCCAGGACGGTTCTCGACCGCTGGCTCTGCGCGTCTGACGAACCTCATGATTGAGCAGTCCGGTCAAGAGGGGAAGGCATTAACGGTGCTCTATCCGGTGCCTGGGCTGGCGAGTTTTTCGACGCTGACCGGGGGCGGCGGTGTCCGCGCCATGCTGGCAACCGACAACTGGCTGTATGTCGTCGCCGGGCGGCTGCTGTTTCGGGTCGATGCAAGCGGAGCATCAACTCTGATCGGCGGTATTCCGACCGATGGGCTGGTGACTATGGGCCGCAACCGGGCCAACCCGACACAGATAGGCATTAGCTCGGACGGCCTGTTTTGGGTTGTAGTTGATGCCACGCTGACACCAAACGCCGACACCGATCTTCCGCCGTCATCGTCGCTTGCTGTGCTGGATGGCTATGGCATTCTGCCAGGCTATGGATCGGTCTTCCACATCTCGGACGCGGACGATTTTACCGCATTTGATCCGCTCGACTTTGCTTCAGCCGAAAGCAGCCCAGACGCCACAATGCGCGTCGCAGTCCGTGAATCAGAAGTCGTGTTCTTCGGCACGGAATCAACGGAGTGGTGGCAGAACAGCGGGGGGACATTCCCGTTCAGTCGGGTGCAAACGGCCCGCATCGGGTGCCTGTCTGCCGCTTCTGTTGCCACCGTTGACCGTACTCTGGCATGGGTCGCGCAGGATGGGACTGTGCGTCTCATGGAAGGCTACAGCGGCAAGGTCATCAGCAACCACGCCGTTGACAGGTTCGTGGCTGACGAGACGACCAAATCGGAACTGACGGCAACTTCATGGGCGCAGGACGGCCACACGTTCTATTGCCTGTCTGGCACCAATGAAACGTGGGTCTACGACATCGCAACCGGACTTTGGCACAACCGTGAAAGCTATGGATATAGCCGCTGGCGCTGCAGCTACGTTGTCCAGTTCGCCGGCAAGACGATCGCGGGCGATGCTTCCACCGGCATCCTTTATCAGATGCATCGCGACTACGCCGACGAAGCCGGCGAGCCGCTGATCTGCGAGAGCATCACACCGCCCAATCACGCCGCACCCGAGCGTCTGCAGGTCAATGCGCTGCACCTTGACGTGATTACCGGCCAAGGAATCGTTCCCGGCGACGACAGCACGACAGAGCCGCAAATCATGGTGCAGGGATCACGGGATGGCGGCGCCACGTTCGGGACTGAACGCTGGATCTCAATGGGGCACCGTGGCGAGCGGGTCAAACGCATCGTTCTGCGCCGCTGGGGCGTCTACGGCGTTCAGGGCGTGACATGGCGCGTGCGGTCGTCGGCTGCGGTCGCGCGTGGGTTTCTGAGTGCGCACATGGATGCACAGAAGCTCAGGGCATGAACCCCGAACTGTACCGTGTTTTAACGCGGATCGCGACCAAGGCAGGACAGTCAATACCTCGCGTTGATACGCCGCTGACCGACACAGCATGGGTGCGGTTCTTTTCCGCCGTGCGCGATTACATGGGGGCCTGAGATGGGTTTTTTCGGCGATCTGTTTGGCGGTTCATCCGGCAAGAAAGCGGCCAACGCGGGCGCCGAGGCTGCCAGTGCCTACACCAACAGCGGGTATAACTCCTATCGAGACAATGCTACGAAGGGCTACGGCCAGTCCGATAGCATTCTGTCCGGCTATGAGCAGCCGGGAAAACAGGCCTACAGCCAGTATGCCGACAGCATCGGCGCCAACGGGGCGCAGGGCTACCAGAACGCGCTGAGCAACTTCAATGCTGACCCGTTCCGGCAGGGTCAGGACGACGCCACCGCGCGAGCTGTCCGCGATACGTACCGCCGCTACAACGGCCAGGGTATGGGGAACAGCGGCACGGCTGGTGCTGCGGTTGGACGGGTTGGAAGCGACATCTACGGGAGCCAAGTGGCTGACTACCGCAACCGGCTGATGGGCCTCGGCCAGCAAGGCGCGCAATTCGGCCAACAGCGGGCACAGAACGCCATCGGCCAAGGCGAAGCCATCGGCGGGAGCTACATCGGCCAGAACAACCAGCTCGCCGGCATTGAACAGCAGCGCCAACAGAACATTTATCAGGCGCAACAGGGCGGGATGAACAACATACTGAAGGGGCTTGGCTTCGTTGGTAGCGCGGCCATGTCCGGGTTTGCGCCGGGGGCTGGGGGTCAGACTACGTTCGGCAACATGCGTAATGCCCTGTTCCGCCCATCCGGTCAGAGCGGATGGAACACAACGACGACGTGGGGTTGATCCATGGCCATGCAGCGCAACGCCCTGATGCCGATGGAACTCGGCCCGGCCGCCGACGTCGGCAACTTCACCAACCCTCTGATGCAGGGCCTGCAGACCTATCGACAGGGCATGCAATCCCAGTTCGAGGGGGACCGCGCGCTGGCGTCGGAGCGCATGAACCAGCGCAAGCTCGGGATGCAGATCGACGAGCATGAGTACACCAAGCGCAAGCGGACGATAGAGGATGTCGGCAATATCGCCACGGCCGCTGATGCAGAGCAAGACCCTGCGAAGCGGGCACAGATTTACCAAGTCGCGCTTTCGCATCACCCCGACTTCAACAGCCTTCCTCCCATGTATCGTGATCCGGCGATTGGACCTCGACTCCTGATGGCCGAGGCTGGAAAGGCGAAGAACAAGCTAGACGACGATTATAAGCAATCGCAGATCGGCCTCAACAAAGCGCATACGAACTTTTACAACAGCCGCGCCACTGCTCTGACGGCGCCGCAGCCTGCGGCACCTCAAGCGGCACCTGTCGCCGATCCGTTGCAGGGTGCTGGCCTCGACGATGAAGGCAATATCGTCACCAGTGGCCAGCGTCCGGCATCACCTTACGCAGAGCCGACTGGAGAGACGTGGCAGATTGCACCGCAGCAGGGCAAGACGCCACAGAGAATGAACCTCGGCGGCCCGCGCGACGACATTGACCGTTCAATGCGTCTCGACGAAGGCCGCCCGCAGGGGCCTGCGGGCGTTCGGATGGCGCAGGCTGCACCGGCCCCATGGCGTCCAGAGCCGTCACAGACCGATCAAGCCGCCGCGCGCATGTTCGGTCCTACGGGCGTCACCTCTCCAGAAGTTCCTGGGATCGTTACTGATGCCGGCCGAAATAGAAGGGTCGATGTTCCGGCTACGCGCGAAGCGCAAGGCCAGCGTGCCTATGACAAGGCAACGCCAGAACAACAACAGCGGTTGATGCGTCTCCGCCAGGATCAGCAACTGTGGAGCGCGGCGCTCGGTACTCCGCGTGCTGGCTATTACTATGGTCCAGATGGCCGGGAATTGCCCAAGACGGACCGAAACTACAAGGGCGACAAGGAGACCCAAGCCCAAGTTTTGATGAATATGCAGAAGATCGATCAGGCAACGAAAAAATTGCTTGAGCCTGGGATTGCTGGAGCCGTCACCCCGGGTGGGGTCGGGGATTACTTCACACGTTCTATCGCTGGGCAGGCCAACGTCGGCGAGACAGGTCAATCTTTTGCCGACTTGAAGCAGGCAGCCTTAGGCATTGCTTACGCGCTGTCTGGCAAGCAAGTCGCCGTCGCCGAGATGAAAAATTTTATTGATTCTTACGGACCGCAGCCGTGGGATACCGAGTGGCGCATCAAGGCAAAATCTGCGCGGATGAAAGAGTTCTACGGGGCTCTTTTGTCGGCCGTGCGCGGCGGCGAGGACTACGACAAGGCGTTCTCGAGGGCCATGGCAACGATGGGCGTCAAAAACCCGGACGGAACGTCTGTTGGTGGTCCGGCTGGGTCCGATGCAGGCAAACCGCCAGCTCCCGACCTTTCGAAAGTCCCCACCGATGAATTGTTGCGTCGTCTGCAAGGCGGGCGCTGATGGCCGACCAATCCACCATAGACGTGTACGCCGAATTGCACCGCCGCAACGCGGTGCCGGCCGAGCATAAGCCGGTCGTGGACGAGCTGGTGCGGCGTGGCGTGATCGGCGGGCAAAAGAAGGTCTATGGACCCGGCGACAAGCTCGACGACGGGACAGTGCTCGACGACCAAGGGCTTGAGCGTGGGACGGTCCTGCCGATTGCGCGCGACCCGAACACGAACAGCCTGAGCTTGGCTGTTCCCGGCTTTATCTATCAGCCGTTCAGCGCATTCAAGAAATCGGCCGAGACGGGCACCATCAGCCCCGGCGACGCGCTCGGGATTGCCGGCATGGGCATCACCGGCACCAATTTCATGCCTAAGCCGGTGCCCTACACGCCGGCCGTATCCGCTCGCAGGCAGAATGCGCTCTCCCGCGCGTCGGAGTTCGAGGACGCTGGTGTTCCGGCTTTTGCGCCGGCTCTGGTCGACAACATGCCGGGCGCCGAGACGGTGATGGGCGGACTGTTCGGTGGTCCGCTGCGTAACCGGGCTCAGTTGTCCATTCAAGGCGTAGAGCGCGGGGTGCAGGACACCCTAGCGCCCACCGGGGCCGCGCGTTCGGTCAACGAGATCGGAAACGAGGTGAAGGGCGATTTGCGCCGGTCCATCGTCGACCGCTCGCGCACGGCTGATGAAATCGACAATATGACCAGGTTCGATCTGCAAGACATTTCAGGTGTCGGCCCAGGACCGAACGCGCCACGCAATGCCCCGCCGGTGCCGCGCGTTCAGCCGGAACCTTGGAACCCGCAGCGGCGTGCGATTACCGAGGCCGACGTCGATGCGGCGATGCAGAGCCCGCCACGCCTGCCGACGCCGGTTCCTCGGCAGGTGATGCTCGAAGACGTGATCTTGCCGCCGCAGATGGAACGCGCTGTGCAGGACGCCGGCGCAAGCCGTGCCGCGGCCGAACAGTTTTTGACGGGCAACGCCGAGAAGCATCAATCGCTTCAGGCGCGTATGCAGCAGCTCAGTGAGGCAGAAAAAAACCTTCCTGAAGTGCCGCGCCCTCGCCCTGTCGGCAAGCAATTCACGTCACCGCAGGAAGCAGCCCAGCAGGCAGCGGCCGAACAGGCCTACAACGCCACGCTACCGCAGCGCCAAGCACTCGCCCGCACGCGCGCACAGCTTGAACAGGAGTATGCCCCGTTCGGCAAAGCCGAGCGAGCCTTGGCCGATGCGGAGAACGCCCAACAGCAGGCTAATGCCTACCGGCATGCAAACCTCACCCGCGCACAGCAGGCCGAGGCTGAACGGGTTTCGAGCGAGGCACAGGATAACTATCAACTTCGCATGTCGAATGCGCGGGATGAGGCTCGCCAGCGTGCCCAGCGTGTCGCCGATGCCGAGCATTTGGCCAACGTCAACGACCCGACGCGCCGGATTGCCTTTGAAGCGCAAGCCCGCAATCGCGCTCGCTCCGAGACCGATCGGGCACAGTATGCCGCTGATCAGACCTATCGTGCGGATCTGGAAAGGCGACAGGCGCAGGCCATCCCGCAGCGCGTCGGCGGCAACAGCCGTGAGAGCTATAACACCGAGTTCGATGCTGGATATTCAGCAGCGCGCGCGAATACGCCGCCGATGCAGATGAACCCGCTTGGCCGCCCAAGCGATGCCGGAATGACTGAGACTGCGCGTCTCTTGGATTCGGTCGCAACGGATTATCGCAAGCAAGGTTTGCTGCCAGGATATAGATCCGGCGCCGTCTTTGATGAAACGGGTCGCGTTAGCGCAGATATTCTACGGATCGTCGATAGTCTGGCCGGCCCTGGTGTAGCCGAACGCATTCGCGCAATCTCTGATATGCGACCGCGCGGAGCAACACAGCTCGGCATCGAAGGTCTCGACCAGATCCGCACAGCGATAGGCCAAGCCCTGTCTGATGCCAAACAGAAGCCGATCGGTGGCCTGACGCAAGGCGAGGGTGCATCACAGCGCGCGCGCGCGGCGTTCCTCTCTCGGTTGTACGATGCATTGGGGCGTGACGTCGATCAAGCCGTCGCCCGCGTTCCGGGTGGCGAGCTCGCAGCCGCACAGCGCACCGTGTTGCGGGACAGCTATCGCGACTTCATGACCGATATTCGCGCGCCGCTGTCGAAGGTGTTTGGTGAAAAGACCACACCAGAGCAGGCCGTCAAGCTGCTGACCGACGCCGCGCGCGGCGGGGATCGCGGCAACATCAACCTCCTCGACGCATATTTCCGTGTTGCACGTGAAAAGGGAGACGTTGTCAGGGCTTCCGGCGCCATTCTGACAGAGATGGCACAGGGCGGGCTCGAAGGCTTCCTCGCGTCCTACCGTGGCATGCCGCCGGAAGTGCGCGCGATGATGAGCCAAGGCGAGATGCGGCCGGTCTTCGCGCGCTTGGATCAGTTGGCGCGCGTCGGCGGCTATCTTGAAAGATACGTGCCGCTGGCTCGGCCTGATCAGTCGGTGGCCGATGTCGCTCGGCGTGTCGCCAGCGGTAACAATGCGCTCATGGGGCTGATCACCTACCTTCATGCGCCTTCGGCCATCGTCTACGCCGTTGGACAGGCTGGCGCCGCTCGTACCATGGCCAGCCCGGCCTTCCAGCGCTGGCTCACCCGTGTGCCGGTGACGCGGACGCCAGCGGATCGCCGAGCCCACATCAATGCCCTCGTGCGCATTCTCGGGGCTCAGTCCGGGATAAGCGAGGACGCCGCTAAAGAGGTCAAGCGCATGCTGAACGAAGATAACAGGGGGAAGACATGAGAATGCCCTTTCGCAACGCGCTTGTCCCCAAGATGTACGAGGACGATGACCCGTCCGAGATCCCGCCGGAGGGCGCGACGGACGAGATGGGTCCGCCCGACCAGTATCAGCCGCAAGACTTGATGGACAATCGCAATGCGCTGGCGCCGCGCATGCAACGGGTCGGGTTCGGCGGTGATGCCAGAGGGCAGCGTGCTCTGCGCTCGAACAATACGTTCGAAATCGAGCAATATCTTCGAGAGTTGGCGCAGTCGCCGCAAGGCGCGACCGATGCCGGTATCGCTGACATTCGAATGATGGCTCGCCAGTATGGCGTGCGCACGCCATATGACCGCGCATTCAACGATCCTCCGACCAGTCAGAACCCGATGATGGGACCGAGCGGAAAGCCGCGTCCTCTGATGCGAGACCCGGACAGTTGGGACATCGGATCTGACGGTCGTGACCGTTTCGGGCAGGATCGATACCAATACGAGCACGGATACGACAATCTGTATATGAACCCACCGCAGCGTCGCTGATGTCGCGCAACGCTCTGGCGCAACGACGCGCGCCGACGCCTTACGACCAACAGCTTGCGTTGTTCGGAGGCGAGAAAGCACAGGGCGCCGACCTCGCCGCGTTGGAGCGTGCCAAGGCGCTGCAGAAGAACGGCCAAGACCCGTGGTCAGAGGGATGGTTTCAGGACCCGACAGGCTGGTCGTTCGAGATCGACGATAGCGGCTATGCGGAGCAGCGCAACGCCCTGATGCCGGTTCAGGGGCGGGCGATCACGCGCCCTTACGGCCAGACCTACACTCACCCAGAGCTTGAGCAGCGCTACCCCGATTTCATGGCGCGCTCGCGCGTGACCGTCGATCCCGATCTTGCCCGGCGTGAGGATGTCGACGGGATGGTGACGGAAGGCAATCGGGTGTGGATCGACCCTCTGCTCTCGCCCGACAACCGTCTCTCTACGGGTCTCCACGAGACGCAGCACGCCCTCGACAACTACGAGGGACGCCGCCGGTTCAATGCGCCGGATTACCTCAAGGACCCGCGCGAGCAGCGCGCGTTCAACGTCGAATATCGCCGCGGTCTGACGCCAGAGCAGCGGCGCCAGATGTCACCGGTGCAGACGCTTCCGGCGGCGCTGAAATCCTATGCGGACAAGGACTAGCCGCAAATGAACGTCCACTGGCAGACGCGGCCCGACGCGTCGCACTGACACGGGCCGATCCTGCAGCCGATCGGCGCGATGGGCGGAATCCCGCAGAAGGCCGCCTTTGTAATCTGAGACTGGATCGGCACCTTCGCCGGCTTCACCGATCCCGCGTTCGCCGTCCCAAGGCAGGCCATCATGATCCCTGCCGCCAGTGCGTAGCGCATGCTCCGTTCTCCCTCTGTGTCCTCTCTCGACCCTAATCTCCACGAGGAGAAAGGCAAGTTTATGCTGGATTCAACCACAGTCTTCGATCCCGGCTTCCGCGTCACGGATGCGAACGGCGATCCCGTGTCGGGGGCCAAGCTCAAGTTCTACAATTCCGGCACCAGCACGCCAAAGACGGTCTACGCCGACAGCGCGTTGACGGTCTCGCTCGGCTCAACCGTGACCTGCGATAGCGGCGGGTATCCCACGTCTGACGGGTCGACCAAGGTTTTGATCTGGACCGGAACCGCAAGCTATAAAATCGTCGTCACCGACGCCTCTGACGCGACGATTGCCACGCACGACGGCATCACGGGCGCGATCTCTTCGGCCTCGCTCGGCGGCGGCATGACGGAATGGGAAACCCCGGTTTCCTCGCTCGCCACCGATACCGTGCTTACAACAACCAGCTACGGCAAGCTGATTCAGGCCGATCCGACCGGCGGCGCATTCACGGTGACTATCCCGAGCGCTGTGACGGCGGGCGACGGTGCCCGCATCGGCGTCCGCCACAACGGAACCGCAAATCAGGTCAAGATCGCCACGCAGGGCGGGCAAACCATTAAATTGCCGGGCAACGCGACCTCAAGCGGCTACGCGCTGACAGGTCGCGGTCACAGCGTATGGGTCGTCTCGGACGGTGCGAACTGGTCACTTGACCTGGAAACCAGGCCCATCGGAACGCGCCTGATAACGATCACCTCACGCGAGACGGCGGCGCCGGCATCGCCTACGCCGGGTGCTCGCTACATCGTTGACGGCACGCCTACGGGAACTTGGCTCGCGCTCGGGTTCACGACGCAGGACATTGCCGAGGCGGACGGTCAGGGCAGCTGGATAAGGTATAGCCCGACAACGAATTGCGGATGGCTAGCCTACAGTGTTTCGGACAGCGCGTTTTATGCGTTCAAGGCGTCAGCCTGGGTTGTTCAGTCTGGCATGTCTGCACCCAGCTCGTCCGCAATCAAGGTCGCAGTCTTTGAGGACCAGAAAGCTAACGGCACAGCTGGCGGCACAGCAACGAGCGGATCTAAATTTGTCCGCACGCTCAACACGTCGGTGAGCAATACGCTGACCAGCGCCAGCCTTGCCAGCAACCAAATCACGCTTGGGGCCGCAACCTATCTTGCCGTCTGCGAAGCCACGTTCTCCAGCACCAACGAAACACAGTTGTTTTTTGAAAGCACGGACGGGACGACGGTGTTGCTTGCGGGCAATTCCTGCGTTGTTTCGTCGGTGGGACAAGACAACCAAAATATAACGCTGGTCGGAACCTTCACGCTGGCCTCGTCCAAAGTGCTCGAGCTGAAAGGCCAGGTGCAGACCACGGCAGCGACCACCGGTCTGGGCGTCGCGACCGGGTTCAGCGCGGGCGTCGAAAAATACGCCCGCGTTACGCTGATCGAACTGACGGCGTTGCAGGGTCCGCAGGGTGCGACCGGAGCAACAGGTTCCACGGGTACGGCCGGAGTTGATGGCGCAGACGCGGGGCTGTCATTCACCTACAATTCGAGCACGTCGGCGGCTGATCCCGGCACCGGCAAGGTGGCGTTCAACTCCGGCACGTTCGCCTCGATCACGTCGGTTTACATCTCGGAGACCGATGCCAGCGCCAACGGCCTAGCATCTGAGATCCAGTCTTGGGACGATCCAACCTCCACCATCAAGACCCGACTGCGATTCCAGAAGGGCGGCGACCCGACCAAGGTGCTGGTGCTCGACGTGTCGGGATCGATCACCGACAACGGAACGTGGGGCACGATCCCCGTCACGTATGTTCGGCATACCGGAAGCTTCACCAATCTTGACGGCCTGAAGCTGTCGCCTGCAATCAAGGGCGACAAGGGCGACGCCGGCGCGACGGGTTCGACAGGATCAACCGGCAGTACGGGTGCCACCGGCGCCACGGGTCCGAACACGGGCCTAGACTACCAGTGGAACACAGCAACTAGCGGCGATCCCGGCACCGGCAAGTTGCTCGTCAATAACGCGACGCCAGCCAGCGCGACGCAACTCAACATATCGGAAAGCAACCAGCAGAGCGCGAGCCAGTCTGCCTATATTGCGACATGGGACGACGGAACCACGGCCAGCAACAAGGGCATTGTCCGCATTGTTGACGTGTCGGCACCGGGAACAAATTTTCTCGAGTACCGGATCACCGGCGCACTGACGGACGTTGGCGCCTACGATACGTTTCCTGTGACCTACGTTGGCGGCGCCGGCACCATAGCAAACGCTGCGATCGTTGCGGTGATGTTCTTCGCGACCGGCGACAAGGGAACGGACGGCGCGGGCTCGGGTGATGTCGTCGGCCCGGCGGCTTCGGTGGACAGCGAGTTGGCGCTGTTCAGCTCAACCACCGGCAAGCTATTGAAGCGGGCCACGCTGACGGGCCTTGTTAAAGCGGCCTCGGGCGTCGCGTCTGCTGCAACCGCAGGAACGGACTATGTCGTCCCCGGCGGCGCGCTTGGCACGCCCTCCAGCGGCACGCTGACCAACACGACAGGATTGCCGATCAGCACGGGTGTTTCCGGCCTCGGCACGGGCGTTGCCACGGCTCTCGCAGTCAACGTCGGGTCTGCCGGCGCGTTTGTCACGTTCAACGGCGCTGTCGGTACGCCATCGTCGATCACGTTGACGAATGGCACCGGCCTTCCAATCAGCGGCATCACCGGGCTCGGGACGGGTGTCGGAACCGCCCTGGCAATCGCAGTCGGATCGGCCGGCGCATTCGTGACCTTCAACGGGGCGGGCGGCACACCGTCTTCGATCACGCTGACCAACGGCACAAGCTTACCTGTGTCTGGCATCACCGCATCGACATCGACCGCGCTCGGCGTGGGGTCGGTCGAGCTCGGCCACGCCACCGACACGACGCTTTCGCGCTCGGCTGCGGGAGAGCTGGCCGTTGAAGGGACGTTGGTCAAGAAAGTCGGCACGGAGACCATCTACGTCCCCGCCGCAGCCATGACGGCTCGCACCACCAACGGTGCAGCTGCCGGAACGGCTGAGACGACCACCAATAAAATTATGCTGTCTACGCTGGACTTCGACACCACGACGCAGGAGTTCGCGCAGTTTGCGGTGAGGATGCCAAAGAGCTGGAACCTCGGCACGGTAACGGCAACGTTTACGTGGAGCCATGCGGCAACGGCGACGAATTTCGGTGTCGTGTGGGCACTAGAAGCGGTCGCGATATCCGATCAGGACGCGGGCGATGCTGCAGTCGGAACCGCCCAGCAAATCGCCGATACCGGCGGAACGACGAACACGCTGTATGTGACCTCGGCAACATCAGCCATCACCATCGCAGGCACACCAGCGGCGCAAGATTGGGTCGTCTTCCAGGTTAAGAGGGTTCCAGCC
>Ga0209190_1000790_pt1 | contig 22681 bp, 18 predicted proteins | sample M_140205_XF_Meta_FD_187315 | JGI IMG/M metagenome (GOLD analysis project Ga0209190, IMG submission 187315) | Freshwater microbial communities from Lake Montjoie, Canada to study carbon cycling - M_140205_XF_MetaG (SPAdes) (version 2) | ecosystem: Environmental > Aquatic > Freshwater > Lake... | reverse complement strand
GTTGTTGACCTTCACTGGCGAACTCCGCTGCTGGCATTCCATGGATTCGCAAGTCCAAGTCATCTCGATGGGGACCAACCACGGATTGGCGTAAGCGACTCTCGCGCTCACGTGCTTGCAACATCGACTCACGCAAATCGGGTCCACTTGCAGGTAAATAGTTCATCGTTAGCGTCTCGTCTCCACCACTGATGGCGCGCTGAGCAGTCGCAGTAAGCGGCGCAAGCTCCGCGATCAAACGAGCTCGCGATTCTATTAGAACACCGCCGTGCTCGATCAAAATTTCCTCGTACGACATAATTTCCGCATCGCGCAGACGTCCTTCCTTGAGTAGCAAATTTTTCGCCCGCAAAGCACGGCGGTAACGCGACCACGAGCGCCGGTAAGCGGGATCAATCTGTGCCCCTATAAAGTCAAGGTAGCGGCGTCGTCCTTCACCGGGACCCCGTACCAATTCTAAGTCTTCGTTGCCCATCCAAACCACTAACCCACCGGCTTCAAGATAGCGTGTCTGGCTGAGGATCGTTTCCGTTTCTACTTTCATCAGCAGACCGTCGCGGGAGTAGCTGAATTGTCGCTCGGTACCCCATAAATCTCCGGCGATGCCGAACCCTTTTGCCCCAAGCCGACCAAGTGTGGCCATCCGGTGAGTTCGTGGTGAGTGAAGGCGGACCAAGACGCACAGAGCCTCGAGGATGGACGTTTTTCCTTGGGCATTGTCGCCCACTAAAATCGCGCCCTCGGCAGGGACTTCAAGGTCCAGCGAGTGAAAGCAGCGGAAATCAATCAAGCGCAGCGAGCGGAGCACTTCGTAGGAATAGAGTGAAATCTCCGTGCTGGGAAGTGACGAATGATGGGGATTTCGGATCAACGCTGGAAAAACCTCGTTTGACACTAATCGACCGATATTGTAAAAGTAATCACTTTCATGTAGATGGTTGTAACGCAATCATTTGATCCATAACCCCATGATTCATGCTGTGAGAACCTCACCCTCGTTATCTTTTAACGCCTTTTACTTGCCGAGAGCTGGGTGGCAGCAATGGATCACTAGCTGCGTTTGGAAAGGTTTTCTCATAAGTTCAGTCGGCACCCTGATCGCAGCACCCAAACTTCTGCCAGTTTTGAATCACTCGATCGCCGATCAAAGCGTAACAGTGGGGTCTACTTCGATCTCGCTGAGCATGGTAAACTCGTTTGGCATGGAGGCAATCGATGATCAGGTTGTCAGGTTCACTTCTCAGTTCAACAATTCAGGTGCTCCTATTGTGATGGATATGGCTCTGTTCAGCAATCGGACCCCCATCACTCGCACTAACTTTTTGAAATACGTTACCGATGGTGACTACGTCAATTCATTCATTCATCGCAGTGTCTCAAATTTCGTTATCCAAGGGGGTGCCTCCCGAGTCGTGAATAACGCTTTTGCGGCTGTTCCGACAGATCCACCCATTTTGAATGAATTTGGAATTTCTAACACGCTTGGAACGATATCGATGGCCAAAGCAGGTTACTCACCTAACAGTGCAACCAGTCAATGGTTTGTGAGCCTAGGAGCCAATTCCGATAATCTCGATAACCAGAACGGGGGGTTCACTGTGTTCGGGCGGTTGACGCGTTCGACGCTTTCCAGCGCGCAATTATTTGGCAACACATCTTATTTCCCAACTTTCGATTACGGCGGAATTTATAATGAATTACCTCTGTTTTACACTCACGTCGTTAATAATATTCAATTCGGAGAACTCATCCTTTTCACCAACGTGTCGCTCGTCGCGCTGCCTGCCAATCAGGCAGGAGAGAGTGCCGTGTTGACGTATTCCATCCTCTTAAACAGCAATCCGACAGTTGCCACCGCTACGATTCAATCTTCGGCTTTAGTTCTAACGCCCGTAGCTGGGCAAGTGGGTGTCGCCTACATCACAGTCCGCGCAACGGACAGTGTGGGTAACACCGTGGATGACACTTTCTCTTACAGTATAATAAACGACACGTATACCACTTGGGTGACCAAAAATACCTTTCCAAATGGCCAAAACGAAAGTAGCCAGAATCCGGACAACGACGAGTGGAACAATCTTCAAGAATTCGCTTTTATCGGCAATCCGGGGGTCGTGAATTCACAGGCTTCAGTGATTTCTCAGGGCGTCTCAGGGACTGCGCCTGCGGCTCGCTACATGACCTTGACGTTCCCCGTGAGGAAATTCACTCAAGGTCTCACTTACACAGTGGAGGCGAATGATGCGTTATCCGGCACTTGGACGGAGATTTGGAAATCCTCAGATGGATTTTCTCATACGCAGGTTGTCACTGCGCTAAATCAATTAGATCGTACAGTGTTGACAGTGAAAGATATCGCAGCCGTGACTAGTAAACAAAAGAGGTTCATGCGCGTCAAGGTGACCCAACAATAAATGGTTAGTTTTTTCGTCACCAGCTAGGTAAACGAATCGTCGGCTGTCTCAATTGGGCGGTGCTTCCCTTGAAGCACGCCGACCAATGAACCCGCAACGAGCCCGGTACCGAAGCCGAATACATGGCCCAGTACATCGGTGTTTGGATCGTGACCACCTCCCAGCCAGCCTAGCATAATGATGCCAGCCAAGACTGGGGCAAAGATTCTCAGCCATGGCAAGGGCTCGTTTTCTCTAAGCGTCTCCGCGACACCATGTCCTGATAGAATTCCTAATGCTGCAAACACCGCGGTGGAGGCACCGAGTGAGACAAAAGAATCAGGATAGGTGATCAACGAAGTGATAACGTTCCCTAGAGTGCCACAGGCTAAAATGAGTAACCAGCCTAACAGTATTCCCATCGTCCTCGCGACCAAAACCGCAAAAATCACCCCCCCGACAAGATTCCCAACCAAGTGCCCAACATTTGCATGCAGGAAAAGTCCAGTGAATGGTCGCCACCATTCGCCTCCACCAATCAATCCCAAACTTGATGACGCGGCCTTTTCGACCAATGACGGGTCATCGCACTGCCAAATATAAATCGCGATCAATGCAAGCACCCAAAACACACATACCCACCGTCCAGAAGGATGTTGAAATTTGTCGTTGGATCGTCTTTTTTTTCTAATCGGAATTTTCAATTCTTTCCCGTAGGCATCCAATTCCGCTGAAACTCTCGCGATGGGATGAAGCTCGGCCTGCAGGACATATTCCTCGGGTTTTTCGCCTTCGGTCACTCGGCAAGCTTCTCCCATCGCTAAGATCACCAATCCATGATCATTTGCCTGTTCAAGGTTGGAATAGTTCCCCACATGAACCCACTCTTCATTCTCGGATGGAGTTTCGGTCTGTGGATTTTGTTTCAAGTCACTCATGAATTCATCTTCCGGAGATGCGCTGCGAAAATATAACAACTATCGTAGAATCGTCTTTATATTGAAATTCGTCAACCGCTGCTTTCCTTTAGCCCTCCCTCGATGCATACCCTCTAGGGTGCGCAGATGGCAAAGGCCCAAGTTAGGTCACTGCCAGGTCTGGGTTACGTACGCTCTCCCAGTAACCCGTTCTATTTTGGACGGGTTAGCTCCTCAAACGTCGCTTTGGAGTCTTCTGGGGAAGATGACCGTTCGGGAGGGGCGGTACCCACCGCAGCGAAGCGTTCTTTAAAGTCGTCTGTGGGGGCAGCTACAGCGCCACCGATTGTCAAGCTGAGCCAGTGAAATCCGTCTCGTGCGGGTCCGAATAGGGCCTTCAGTCGAGCATTTCCTGACGCTCCCATGACGGGTTCGGCAAGACCGATCTCGAGGTTACCGGACAATTTTTGATCCGGGCTAACGCGAATTTCACCACGTAGTGCTATCCGATTTTTATTTACGAAGTCAAAATTTCGCAAAATCAGGGTACCATCTTCACGCTCAATCAAACCGTTCGCGTTTGAATCAAAAAGTGGTTCCTTGAACCAAGTATTATCCAGAGCTTGGGCGAGACCACCGAGAAAAGGGAATCCTCGGACTTCGATCCTTGAAGAGGGGTTCACCTGAAAGGCGACTTTCAATGTGGGCGATGAATTTTCAGTGGTTTGAAATGATAAAAAGTTTGATTTGGGGATATCAATTGTATCGATCCTACCTGAGATCAAACGCCCAAATGAAGGACTCGTGATGCCTGAAATTTGAAATGAATCAAGGCTAACAGATAAAGTAGATAGAATATCTGGCTGGTTCGGATAGACTGCGCCACGTAGCTCGAGTTGTCCGTACGAATCGGTTTCATGCTGAATTTGAATACTAACGACCTTGGTCTCGCCATCGACAAATTCGATCATCGCGCGATCCAGCCTGAGCTTCGGCCATTGAGGGATCGTGATGTCGCCCTTGTATAGGCTGAGTTGGGATTTGATGCCATCGATCTCCGTGTTCAGCGAAGCTTCCGTTTTGTAGACACTCAACAAAGGCGACTTTGGGTTTCCGAGAGCGATATTCAATTTCGGAATGCGGTAGCGATTGAACAGAATGATTTTTTCTTCACTGGACTGAGTGAATGCCCTCATGGGTTGAGTCGGTTGGGGAAATTGGAGCTCTAAACTACCTGCCTCCACGATGAGTTCGTCACCCGACATGAGCTTGCCGAGGAAGCTCGATGGGAAAATTTCCGCCTTGAGTCCTCGCAGCGCTAGGTTGTTCAGGATATTTCCAGACGGCCACCTGAGCGTGAGTGTACTTGCATTTGCCGATTGTGGATTCATTCGGAATTGTTCCATCTCGACGGATGCGCCTGTGGTGAGTTCAATCTTACGAAGCAATTTCTCTCTGAAAAAACTGCTGTTGGCGTAGCTGATCGCTGCAATCACGACAACGATTGCTAGAAAAGTTAAGACGAGCGCGGCGGTGACGCGTGCAATGCGAACACGACGTCGGGCTTTTTTTTGTTCTTGGGTCGGCTGGTTTGATCGGCGTTTCTTTTTCTTTAGGCGAATCGCGTGTGTCCCATCGGCACGAATGACTTCTTCTCCATCTTCGGGATTTTCTGAAGGAGCTCGCTTGAGGCGCTCCATCATCTCGTCTATCGAATAATTTTCGGGCTCGTTATCGGATGGCGGCATTTTTCAGAATAATTGGATTGCAGTTAACTGGGAAGGATTCACCGGTCTCTGTAACGGTGACCCGTAGGATCCATCAGTTCGACATTGACCAAAAATAGAATCATTTTGGAGACAGGCTTTTTGGTGCTGGATTGGAACAATCGACCCACAATTGGAATACCTCCTAAGATTGGTGTCTGATCGTTTACGATTTCAACAACCTCCTGTTTCAGGCCCCCAAGCACCACGGTTCCTCCGTCAAGGACGTCGACGCTCGAAGTTGTGGATTGCTTGCTGAAAATCGGCATGAGAATTGCGTTTTTGGTAACCTCAACCGTTTGTGGCCCGAGCAGTCCTTGCACGGTCGAGTTGATTGGGCTGCCATAGTTCACAAAGCCATCAAACTCGCTAAAAATCGGGTTAAGAGTGACGGTAATGAATTGTTTGTTTGCATCAACCACCGGCAAGACTTCAAGAGTGACGCCGATCTCCTTGGTCTCGAATGCGGTGGGTGTAGCGGGAGTGACAGGGGAGATCCCTGAGCTTTGTGCGGGTGCCGGGATAGGCAAGCCATCGGGGCCGAGAATAAATGTTTGTTCCGTTTGACCAACAGTGTTTGGTAGTTCTGGTGGCTCGTACTCAGTGGGATAAATAAACTCGCGAATAATTTTGATGGTCGATGACTGACCGCTTCGGGTCACAGTGGCGGGTTGGGCCATTACATCGACGCCTTTTTTCTGATCCAGTCCGCGCATCAACATCTGGATATTGGCGTCGCTGAAGTTGCCGCTCACACCGAGAATTCCTGGTGCTGGGTTGCTGACTTGGCGTCCGGTTTGGTTGTTGATCACGTCGTCGATCGAGTTGGAAGAGGTCGCGAAATCTCCGCTGCGATTACCTGCAGTCACAGGGTTGAGCCTGGTAACGCCGGTGGAAGTGACGATGTCCGGTGAGCTTTTGCCATTGCCCTCTGTTCCGCCGCTGCCCGTCAAGCTGCCGCTGAGTTGGGCGTTCTCTAAAAACCAATCAAAGCCGAGTTCTTCAATGCGTGACTGCTCCACTTTGATCATCGTCACTCGGACAGAAACCATAACCGGTTCAGTTTTCGTTAGAGTCTCTATTATTTGGGCGATGTAATCAAGATTAACGGCGGTGTTGACGACGCGAAGAGTGTTCGTAGTTGGCATGTAGCTAACGGAAGCGCCTTCAGGAAATACAACGCCCTGTTGTGCCAACGCCTCTTGTGCTCCAAGGCGTTTGGTGAGAAGCGCTCCATTTCCCGCCGTGCTGGTAAATGGATCTTCCGTCGTGGGTGCTGCTGCTCCATTCGTTATGCTGCTGATGAAATCTGGTGGCACACGGTAATTGCGAGCGATGAGTTCCGCCGACGACGCACCCAAAGGCGATATGATCACCGAAAAATCATCTGTTGAGAATGAAGTACGAGTGATGTCGCAGACGTATTTGAGAATTTGCGAGAGCGGTAGATTAGACAGTTGGAGGTCGAAGCGCATCGCGCGGATTTTTTGCGCCTCTGGTGAATCGCTAGGACCGAGGTTGACTGCGAAATTAACTCCCTTGCGAGTTGGATCGAGATCGATCGTGTCATTTTCGATAGCACGAATCCGCAAGAAATCCAGTGCCTCATCTAACGACGACTGGTCTAGTGCGATCTTAGGGATAATAATTCTATCTAACTTATTTTTAACAGAAACGAATTGTGGGCTTGCATTGTCGGCGGTGGCAGCTTCGAGTGAAGCGTCAAGATTGACGGTTGGCACTTGCAATTCCCACTGGCTATCAACTTGTGAAAGCATCTCTGCGCGAGTGCTGTCGTAGGCAGCCTTGTTGTAGTTGCCTTTCGCTGTGGCGACTTGCTCCATGCCTCGGCGAGCTGCTGAGTTGGTTGCGTCGATCCGTAACACGTCGCGATACGATGCATTCGCATCGTCGTAATTTCCGAGATTGTAAGCTCCCTCCGCCGTGTAGAGTAATCGACGCACCGAGTCGACTTTTTCGGTGTGCTGGGTCGTTACGACAGGGTTGGTGCGGATCGGGTCGTTGAGTTGATTGCGGTAGGCAAGTGCGCCAGGGTTGTTAGGGGCGATAGATTCGTCCAGCACTTTGTCGAGCGCAAGTTTCGCTCCAACGAGGTCACCGGAGCCTGCGAGTCCGCGTGCGAGTTCGACGGATGCTTGCGCGTAGCGGTCCGTCGCCGCCGCTCGTAGCTCTGCGGAAACTGGAGCGTTTGGGATGAGTTCACGCGCACCGGCGTAGGCTTCGACCGCTTGAGCGTAATTTTTGTTGGTGTAGGCTTGATCGCCTTTTTCGAGAAGTTCTTGCGCTTCGTCGATTGCGACGTTTCTACGGATCATTTCAGCGTTGGCTACGCTGGGACTCGTTTGGGAATTCGCCGTGATCCATGAGGAAATTAAAAAACCTGCGGCAAATAATGCAACGCAACCGCGGAATTGATGAATGGGTCTAGGAATCTCCATGGGCAAGATGCTGCGATGTATAAAGAGCAAAATCCCCGAGTGTAAGCGTAAAATCCGAGAATTTATCTTTTTGAGCCCCAAGAGAATTCCAGCTGGACTTCAAAGCGGCGCCGTCGGATGGGTTGACGAAGAATGCGCTGAGTTATCACGAGTTCGATCTCTTTAAGAAACTTGGCAACCCTAGGAAAAATAGTGTTCATAAGAAGAGTGTTCTTATGAACGAAATCGATGTCAAGATTTTGAATTCAAGTGCTTGAAAAATCAGTAAGAATCTGCTTAGCTGAAATCACATCCTGTTGAATTTGAATGCGTAGCGAATCTAAAGATGGAAACTTTACCTCGCCGCGCAGGTGGCTGACAAATCGAATTTCAATCTCTTGATCGTAAAGGTCGTCGGAAAAGTCAAACAGGTGCACTTCAAGTGTCCGAGCACTGCCACCGACGGTGGGTCGCATGCCAAGGTTGGCGACTCCATGGCAATTCGAATCACCGGCGATTCGTGCATGGACCGCCCAAACCCCGTCGGGTGGCAGTTGCGCATCTCCCGTGGAGAGGTTGGCGGTAGGAAAACCAATCGAACGTCCAAGTTTTTTTCCTTCAATCACGATGCCGCTTACGGTGTAAGGTCTGCCTAACATTTGTTCTGCAGCGTAGAGGTTGCCATCGCGTATCGCTTGACGGATTCGGGTGCTGCTCACGCGCTCGCCATCATGCATGACCGGCGCGACCGCTTCCAGTTTGAACCCACGCGTCGCAGCCATCTTTTTAAGGAATGACACGTCGCCGCTGCGGCAGTGACCAAAGCGCCAATCTTCTCCAACTGCGATGGTGTGCACCTGGGCAGCAGTGAGTTTATCGATGAAATCGCCAGCTTCCATTTTCGCAAGTGCCATGTCGAAATGTAGCGGAATCAAAAGCTCAATACCAAGGTCGGCCACCACTCGCGCCTTATGTTCGAGAGTTTCTAACAAAGATTTCGGCGCCTTGTTGGGAGCGATCACGCGAATCGGGTGTGGATCAAAAGTCAGCAAACCTGCTAGACCTCCATCGCGTACCGCTGCCTCAACCGCGCGAGAAATCACTGCTTGGTGACCTACGTGGACACCATCGAACACCCCCATTGCCACATGCAGTGGTAAGCTAAGCGCGGGCAAGTCTTCGAGCCGATTTACGATTTGCACGTTGTTGCGTTAATTGGGTACACCAACCACTTTAAGCCCTTTGGGTGAGTGGTTTTGCTCTTTTACAAAGCTGCAGCGCAATACCCCATGGATCGCGAAGCATGACGAGGTGGCTACCATCGAGAATTTTGTTTTCATCGACCCACGAGGCACCTGCTGCGATCAAGCGTTCGCTGTCATCGGTGGGTGATTCGGAAACGAACGCGATATGGAACAGCAGAGGATCCATCGCTGCGTAGTTCGGAACCTCTTCTGGAGGATTGCAATAAATCTCTAGCAGTATTTGTTCTGAATCATCTGCGAGAAAATGTGTCTGCGTCGGGGAGGGGATATGCCGAATGATGCGAAGTCCAAGGTGCTGCTCATACCACGCGGCCATGGCTACCGGTGCGGAAACATTGAATGCGATGTGTTCTATTTTCATCTAGCGTTTGGTTTTTTCGCAACCACAACCCTGGTCGCAGCCAGACTTTTTTTTGGAACGAGAAAAACGAATAAGAAAAATCATGACGGTTAGGAATATAATCGCAGTTGATATTGCCGTTTGCCAGTCCATGTTAGAATCCGATCATTTTACCAATTTGAAAAACAGCGAGCGCTGCCACGTAAGCGAATCCAGTCATGAAAACAAATTGTCCAAGAGCCCATTTCCATGATCCGGACTCACGTGCGACCACTGCTGTGGTGGGAAGACATTGCAGTGCATAAATGAAAAAAACCAGTAGAGAAATCAGCGATAACGGGGTGAAAATAGGTCGTCCATCTGGCCATCTGGCAGCAGCGAGTTGCTTGCGGAGGACGTTGCGAGTTTCTTCTTCGTTGGTGCTTTCTTCGACACGATAAAGAATCGCCATGGAGGAGACGAAGACTTCCCTAGCTGCAAACGAGGTAAGAATCGCCGTGCCCATGCGACCGTCAAAACCAAGGGGCTTTACGATGGGTTCAATGAAACTCCCAATGCGACCCATGGCGCTATACGAAAGCGCTTCAGCTTGATCGTTAGATTTCGATTTGGGATAGGTGCTCAATGCCCAGAGTAATATCGATAAACCAAGGATGATGGTTCCGGCTTTTTTTACAAACGAAAGAGCACGCTCCAAAATGTGGCGTAGAATGTAGCTCCACTGTGGTTTGCGATACGGGGGAAGCTCTAATAGAAAATGGCCAGGACTGATATCTTCGCCAAGCCTTCCGCGGAGCAGCCTTGCAATGCAGAAGGCGGTGAGAGTCCCTAACGCATAGATGACGAAAAGAATTAGCGCCTGTTTCCATGTGCCTTCTTTTTCAGCCAGAAGTAGAGGAATGATTAGAAAATAAACGGGCAACCTCGCTGAGCAACTCATCCAAGGAGCGACAAATATAGTCACCAGGCGCTCTTTCGACGAGTTAATGGTGCGGGTGGCCATGATGCCAGGGATCGCACAGGCATAGGAACTGAATAATGGCAGAAAAGATTTTCCGCTGAGTCCTGCTTTAGACATCACGCCATCCATCAAATAAGCGGCGCGGGCCATGTAACCCGAACTTTCTAACAACCCAATAAACAGAAAAAGCAAAATGATTTGCGGTAAGAACATCACCACACCACCGACACCGCCGATGACCCCGTCGACAATGAGCGAACGCAAATCCCCCTCCATCATGTGGAAATTAACCCATTCAGAGATAGATTCTTGACAGGATTCGATCCATCCCATTGGAACTTCCGCAAAAGAAAAAATAGCCCAGAAGACGCTGAAGAAAATGATGATCAATGAAAACCATCCGTAGATGGGATGCAGGAGAATTTCGTCAATTCTATCAGATCGGGTTTGCTGATGTGCATTAGGTCGCCGAGCTGCAAGTTCGCAGAGACGTGTGACGAAAGCGCGCCTCACGGTTTTGGGATCGCTGTTGGTAGTCAACCAAGTCGCTTCCGCCGCAAGTGGGAGTGGGAAGCGTAGAGTTTGTTTAAACTCGACGATACCCTTTTTGGTATTCGCTTGCATTGGCACGACCGGGATGCCGAGCTCTTCGGAAATTTTCGCAGGATCGAGACGAAGGCCGCTCCGCTCGGCGACATCGATCATGTTCAATGCCAGCACGCAAGGGAGGCCGAGTTCAATCACTTGAAGGACGAGTTGAAGATGGCGTTCAAGGTTGGATGCATCCACCACACAAACGACAAGACTGGGTTTCAACTCACCAGGAAGCTGGCCGAGAAGTGCATCAAGTGCGACTTTTTCGTCGGGTGAATTTGCTCGCAACGAGTAACAACCAGGTAAATCTAACACACGTAGCTTGCGACCGTGAGGTGTGAATACCTCGCCGGATTTCACTTCTACAGTGACTCCTGCATAGTTACCAACACGTTGGTTCGAACCGGTTAGAGCGTTAAAAAGTGTGGTTTTACCAGCGTTAGGGTTGCCGACTAGGACGACCGTCGAAGGGACATCTGAGACGTTAGTCATGAGAAATCAGCCCACAGGTGACACCAGCACTTGTTCCGCCAGTTCCCGACTGATCGCCATGCGAGTACCGCAGATCGAACAAATCAGATTCCTTCCACCGGCGAGTTTGCGCACCTGAAGTTGCTCGCAGAATCCCATGTCGCGCAGTCGTTCACAGCTAGGTCCATTTAAGACCCGGATTTGCATGTCACAACCAACCTTGGCCTGATTCAAGGTCATGGCACTGTCGATTTGTAAATCGGCGGCAGGGTTGCGAGTCATCTACAAAAAATATCGACAATTGAGATTGATTTGCAACAAGAAAATATATGGGACGAATATAATCAAATTTCACGGTTCTCTGACAAGGGCGTGTCCTGAGGTTAAACCTCGGCGCATCCGATAATTTCGCGGCGAAAGGCTGGTGGATTTGGTGAATTGGCGGGTAAAATAGTTGCTGTCATTGAATCCAACTTCGTAGGCAATCTCAGTGATTTGTTTGTCGGTGCTGCGCAGGAGGCTGCACGCTCGCTGTATTCTTTGTTCGATGACCCACGCGAGCGGGGATGTGCCGACGGCGGATTGGAAGACCCGTAAAAAACTCCGCTGAGACATGTGAGCGATGTTGGCCAATTCCTGCTGATCGACCGCGCGGTGAATATTTTGTTCAAGGTGAGATAGTGCCTCGCCGATTCTCAGAAGGGCTTTGGAATTCGGGGAAGGACTGCGTCCATAGCAACGCGAAAGTGTGGCAATGATTTGCATGAATGTCGCCGTGGCCATAAAGCCGAATCCTGGCTCACGGGCGAGAAGTTCGCTTTCTAGGCGTTCGACCATATCTAATACTTGCGCGAGTTCTTTTCCCTGCAAATGCAGTCGTTTTTTTGTCGATTGACGCGTAATTCGTGCGGGCTCTAAGGTGAAAAGTGCATGATATCCCGCGACGGATGGTAAGTCTATAAGTCTTAATTTAAGCTGCTGGGGTTGATAGAGAATATTAATAAGTCTCAAATCTATTAGACTTCTGTACTCGTGTTCGCGGGCACCGGAAATCACAAAAACATCACCTGCAGTGAGCTCCCAACTGTCGTTTCCGGTGACGTGTAGACATTTGCCACCAGTCACGATCACCAACTCTGTGAATTCGTGGGCGTGAGGTTCGAATTGTTCCTGCGGGTCTCGACGTTCGACACTTATTGGAAATCCATCGGGATGGAACCAGTCATCAACTTTCAAAATTTTTTTCACTGGCGAGATCGTGCTTGTTTTTGGCCAAACAGTGGAGGTTTTTTGCAAATATTCTCTATATTTTCTTCGCATCGCCAAAATGACCACCTCTTCAAAAGCCATTTCTCAGTCCTATGAGCTAGCGAAAGCCCGTTACGCGGATCTTGGTGTCGATAGCGAGGTCGCCATGGCAAAGCTCGCTGCGATTCCTATTTCGTTGCACTGCTGGCAGGGGGATGATGTTGGTGGGTTTGAATACTCTGGAGAAGGTCTCAGTGGAGGCATCGCCGTCACTGGCAATCATCCCGGTAAGGCCCGTACGCCAGATGAACTTCGCTCAGACCTCGACAAGGCGCTCTCGCTCATTCCTGGTAAGCATCGCCTAAATCTCCATGCATTTTATGGCGAGTTTGGCGGAAAAAAAGTCGATCGCAATGAAATCAAACCGGAGCATTTCAATGGGTGGATCGACTGGGCAAAGTCGAATGGTATGGGCATGGATTTTAATCCAACCTGTTTTGCACACCCGAAAGCAGCCGATGGTTTCACGCTTTCTCATCCGAAAAAAGCAATTCGTGATTTCTGGATCGAGCATTGCATTGCCTCTCGTGAAATTGGTGCGGTGATCGGCAAGACTCTGGGTTCGCCAACAGTGACCAACATCTGGGTTCCTGATGGATACAAAGACACGCCAGTCGACCGTTTGGCTCCGCGCGAGCGTCTATCAGATTCACTCGACCAAGTCTTCGCAAAGAAAATTATTCCGAAACATCACCTCGACTCAGTCGAATGCAAACTCTTCGGAATCGGCAGCGAAAGCTATGTCGTTGGATCACATGAATTTTACATGGGTTACGCGATCAAAAACCAGAAACTTCTCTGCCTTGATGCAGGACACTTCCATCCCACCGAAGGCATTGCCGACAAGCTTTCATCAGCGTTGATGTTCGTTCCGGAAATCCTCCTGCACGTAAGTCGCGGAGTGCGCTGGGATAGCGATCATGTGGTGACTTTCGATGATGCACTCCAATCGATCGCTGCGGAACTCGTGCGAAACAAGTTGCTAACACGCACCCACATTGGCTTGGATTTCTTTGATGCGAGTATCAATCGCATCGCTGCTTGGACCATCGGTACGCGCAACACACTCAAGGCACTTCTAATGGCGCTGTTAGAGCCAGCTGCCATTCGTGATGCAGAGGAATCGGGCGACTACACTTCTCGTCTCGCACTGATGGAAGAGACCAAAAGCTTGCCATGGGGTTCCGTTTGGGATGCATATTGTGAGTCGCAAAATGTTCCTGCCGGCACAGCTTGGTTGTCCGAAGTGAAACAGTACGAAAATACTGTCTTGAGCACGCGAGTTTGATGAGAATCACCAAACAACCCATGGGTTCGCAGACATTACTTCAGCTTTCAGACATTCGTAAATCGTTCGGCGCGGTTCGTGCGTTGAAAGGGGTGTCGTTTGAATTGAATGCGGGCGAAGTGCACGCACTCTTAGGCGAGAATGGCGCAGGGAAATCCACGCTCATCAAAACAATCACGGGCGCTCATCACCCGGATGGCGGTAGCTTGAGGGTTGCGGGTATCGAGATTTCTAATTTAACACCTTCAAGGGCACGCGAGCTAGGTATCGCTTGTATTTACCAACAGCCAGCGCTTTTCCCTGATCTAACTGTATCTGAAAACATCGGGCTTCGTTTGAAAAAATCAGGGCTTATTTCCCGGGTTCGCTGGACCGCCCAACGCGAGCAGACGGTCGCGCTCCTTCATCAGATCGGTGCAGAGATTTCCCCTGATGCGGTGGTTCGCACGCTTTCGATGCCAGAGCAGCAGTTGGTTGAAATCGCTTGTGCGCTTGGGTCCGGCGCACGCATCGTAGTGATGGATGAGCCGACAGCCTCGCTCACTCAAAAGGAGCAGCAACTGCTTTTTAAGGTGGTTTGTGATCTCCGTAAAAAGGGAGTGGGTGTAATTTACATTTCCCATCGACTGGAGGAAATTTTCGCTTTGGCTGACCGTGTGACCGTACTTCGCGACGGCGAGAGCGTTGGCACCTATGCGGTCGATTCTCTCACGGAGTCGGCGATGATCAAACTAATGGTGGGACGGGAAGTGTCATCGATTTATCCGCCATCCGAAGGTGCGCTTGGCGAAACGGTGTTGCAATTGAGAGGTTTAGGATGTGCTGCTAGCGGTATCAGCGGTGTGAACTTGGAGGTTAGAGCGGGCGAAATTGTTGGGATGGCCGGTCTGGTGGGTGCGGGCCGCACGGAATTGGCGCGGATCCTTTTTGGAATCACTCCGGCAGATTCGGGCGAAATGATTTTGAATGGAGAAAAGCTTCAAATCAGATCCCCACGTGAGGCAATTGCTCGGGGGATCGCTTATGTGCCGGAAGATCGCCGCCGCCACGGGGTGATCCTTGAGATGCCGATTGCTCAAAACATGACGATGGCGAGCCATCCGCGATTTTTTCCTAACGGCTGGCTACGTTTCGCCGCCGAACTTCAATTGGCCGAGAATTTCATCCGAGATTTGGGCATCAAAGCATTTTCTCCAGATGCGCCGGGCGGTAGCTTAAGTGGAGGCAACCAGCAAAAAGTAAGCGTGGCACGGTGGCTCGCAACTCAGCCTAAACTGCTCATTCTGGACGAACCGACTCAGGGTGTCGATGTCGGAGCGAAAAGTGAAATTCACAAGATCATCCGTGGGCTTGCAAGGGAAGGTCTCGCAGTCTTGATGATTTCCAGCGATCTTCCAGAGGTCCTAGGAATGAGTGATCGCGTTGCTGTGATGCGTAATGGCAAGCTGGTAGATATTCTCGAAAAACAGAATGCTGACGCTCATTCGGTAATGTCTGCCGCTCTCGGAACAAACAGAAACGAGGTTCCCTCATGAACAAGTATTTTCGTGAACTCACCGTTGCGATCGCCTTGGCGTTGTTGCTTTTATCTCTAGCAATTTTTGCACCCCACTTTTTCCAAGCACAACCGATTATTTCAAGGCTCACTTCACAGATGCCTGCATTGGTGGCGGCCGTGGGGATCGCGTTGGTAATCATTTCCCGACAGATCGATATCTCCATCGGCGCACAGTTCAGCATGTGTGCGATCGTCGCGGGTGTCACTGCTTCAGCGGGATTTCCGTTAGGCATGGCGATCTTAGCGGCCTTGGTGACTGGCGCTCTCATGGGCGCAGTCAACGGGGTGCTAGTGGCTTACCTCGGACTCCCCAGCATCGTTGTCACATTAGCGACGATGGTCACTTGGCAGGAAGCGCTGCGGTTATGGCAGCAGGGGCGCCTGCTTGCGCTTCCGAATGGCATTCAATGGTTTGGACTTAGCCAGCAAGTCGGGCAAATGGTCGTGATTTCCGTGGCATTAACCCTAGTGGTGGGTGCTGCATGGGCAATGAAGAACCTGTCGGGTGGTCGACAGATTTACGCAACTGGTACCGATGCCGAAGCAGCACGATTGGCCGGAATCGATCCGAAGCGCACCACATTCAGGGTGTTCGTTCTGATGGGACTTCTCACCGGCCTTGCCGCGGTGCTCAACCTAGTGCAATCGCCTCAAGTCCAACCCAACTGCGGCGATGGGCTTGATCTTAAAACCATTGCGGCAGTAGTCGTTGGGGGAGTGGCAATCAGCGGTGGACGTGGTACGATGTGGGGCGTTTTATTAGGTATGTTACTTCTCGCAAACGTGAATCCTGCACTTACCCATTTTCATCAACCGCCCTACTGGGAGAAGGCTATTCAGGGCTTGGTGATTCTACTCGCCGCGGTTGCGGATGGACTTCGAAGCCGTAAAACTAAGTTCTAACCGACGAACATCATGCCTAGTTCAAGGTCAATCTCATTAAAATTGTTGCTCGCCCGCCATGAGGTCGTGCTGGTGCTCGTTATCTTGGTGGAGGTAGTACTGTTCCAGTTGTTAGGTCGTAATTTCCTGGTCGGGCGCAACGTTTCTAACGTGTTTCGCCACTCCGTGGAAATTGGCCTGCTGGCAGTGGCCATGACTCCGGTAATTCTAACGGGAGGAATCGATTTGTCTGTGGGATCAATGATGGGGTTGTGCGCGGTGTTGTTTGGCATGATGGTCAACCGACTGGGAATGGATCCGTGGTTCGCGAGTTTGGCGGTGGTCGGAATCGGTGCGTTGGGCGGCGGTTTCAACGCGGTATTGATTACGCGACTGAACCTACCGCCGTTGATCGTTACACTGGGTACATTTTCACTTTTTCGAGGTTTGGCGGAAGCGCTTACCCGTGGGGCGGAATCGTATTCTGGCTTCCCTCCATCGTTTCTGGCGTTAGGGAATTCGGATTTCGCGGGCATTCCAGCCCAAGTGTGGATTTTTATCGGGGTGGCGGTCGGTATTTGGTTGCTGGTGCATAGAACGACCTTGGGTCGTTCGTTTCGTGCCATCGGCTTCGCGCCGGAAGGGGCACGGTATGCGGGGATTCCAGTCGCCCGAAATACGAGCATCGCTTACATGATCGCGGGTGCCGTAGCGGGAATTGCAGCGGTCATTCTCGTTGCGCGGCTCGGCGAGGCTCGTGCGAATGCTGGGATCGGCTACGAATTGCTGGCGATTACGGCGGTGGTACTCGGGGGGGTCAGCATCTTTGGTGGTTCTGGTACGCTCGCCGGTACTCTTCTGGGTTGGGTCGCTCTGGCGATTCTGAATAACGGCCTAACAAGAATTTCCGACTATCGAATTCTCGAGCAACCCGTGGCAAGCGTCGCTCGAGAGCTTTCGGGACTTCTCACTGGTTTGCTACTGCTCACCGCACTTTCCCTAGGGGCATTGACAAAAACGCTGGCGGTCCGCCGCGCTCGTAAGCAGTCTCTTTCGGACACTTCACCTAACCTAGTAAAATCATGAAACACAAAACCCTCATCGCCGCCGTAGCGGTAATCGCCACACTTCCCTTCATTTCTTGCAGCAAGTCGAAATCTAGCAGCAAAATCACCATCGCCCTACTTCCAAAGAGTAAAGGTAACCAGTACTTCGTAACTTGTGAAAAAGGTGCACGTGCCGCTGCCCATGAACTTAACGCTGAGCTGAAATTTGATGGCCCGATCAACTCGGACCCCGCCAAGCAAAATGAAATTGTCGAGAACTGGATCACCGATGGCGTCGACGTGATCGCTGCGGCATGCGAAAATAAAGATTCCATTTCGACTGCGTTGAAAAAGGCACAAGCGGCTGGTATCAAAGTGGTGACCTATGATGCAGATGCCAACACGGATGCTCGCTCATTTTTTGTCAATCAGGCAACGGCTCAGGGAATCGGTGAACAATTGATGGACACCGCTGCAAGACTAACAGGTGAGGAAGGTGAATTCGCCATCATCACCGGAACTCTAACCGCATCCAACCTAAATGAGTGGATCAAGTACATCAAGGAGCGCAATGCAGCAAAATATCCAAATATGAAGTTGGTGGACATCAAGCCCTGTGACGACCAAAAAGATAAAGCGCAGCAGGAAGCCACGAATCTCTTGAGCGCTTATCCAAACCTAAAGGCGATCATAGGCGTTTGCTCGCCAGCGGTGCCCGGTACAGCCGAAGCGGTTAAACAAGCTGGCAAGGCCGGAGCGGTCAAAGTGCTTGGACTGGGTTTACCTAGCGAAAATAAAGCCTACGTCAAAGAGGGTGTTACCCAAGCGGTCATTCTCTGGAATGTCGAGCAACTCGGCTATCTCTCGGTGATGGCGGGTGCCGCAGTCGCGAAAGGCGAGCTTGTTGCCGGTGCCAAAGAGTTCAACGCGGGTAAGCTCGGGAAGATCGAAGTGGTTGGAGATAACATCGTTCTGGGAAAACCATTTGTGTTCACCAAGGAGAACATTGATCAATTCGATTTCTAATCGAATCTAATTCTTATTTCATGAAATTTCTAGCACACATTACAGTAACGGTTTTTTTTGTTGGCTCGATGGTGTCTGAGGCGTCTCCGCCTGGGCTTCCAGTTGCCGCCGAAAAAAGTCCGCTGACGTCGTTTTTCATCCAGCCGAAGCGTATTGTCTGGTCATCGGAAAAGGGCGTGGTGAATTCGGAAAATCTGCTCCAGTCGCAGAATGGTCAAGCGACCTTGGCTGATCCGCATCCACCGCTACAGCTCCTTCCTGGTGGGTCCATCGTCATCGACTTCGGGGTAGAAATCGCGGGGTCGGTCGAGTTGTTTACCACAATGTCACAGGCCAAGGGGGTTTCGGTTCGGGTACGATTAGGCGAGTCGGTTTCCGAGGCGATGGCAGAACTCGGCGATCGTGGTGCACAAAACGATCATGCGGTGCGCGACCACTCGGTGATGTTGCCATGGCTTGGGAAGAGCGCGATCGGCCCGAGTGGATTCCGCTTTGTTCGCATTGATAATGTGGATCCCAAGCAGACGGTGGAGATCAGCCAAGTGCGGGCTTTGCTCACGATTCGCGACTTGCCGTACGTAGGTTCGTTCAACTGCTCGGATGAACGATTGAACCAAGTTTGGAAGACTGGGGCCTACACAGTTCATCTCAATATGCAGGACTATCTGTGGGATGGAATCAAGCGCGACCGATTGGTCTGGATGGGTGACATGCATCCGGAAGTCAGCGTGATCAATTGCGTTTTTGGTGAGAATGAAGTGGTGCCGAAGAGTCTCGACCTGAGTCGTAAAATGACGCCTGTTACTGAGTGGATGAATGGAATAAGCTCGTATTCGATGTGGTGGATTCTGATTCACGAAGAGTGGTACATGCACCATGGAAACCTCACTTATCTGAAGCAGCAACAGCCGTACTTAAGCGAATTGCTCAAGCGCTTGACGACCTATGTCGCCGAGGATGGTAGCGAGAAACTTGATGGCATGCGTTTTCTCGATTGGCCAACTTACAGTAATAAGACTGCGGTGCATGAGGGTTTACAGGCGATGATGACCCTGACGATGGAAAGCGGTGATAGGCTTTGTGAAGTGCTAAATGATCCTGAAACTGCACGGCTTTGCCGAAGTGCTGCGTCTCGATTGAGGAACCACGTGCCCGAGTCGAGTGGTCGCAAATCACCTGCGGCGCTGCTCTCCATCGCTGGTTTTCGTGAGCCGGCAGAAGTTTCCTCCAAGGTGCTTAAAAAAGATGGACCTAAGGATCTAGGAACATTTTACGGGTTTTATGTTCTCAACGCGCTCGCGAAGTCGGGGGATTTCGATACTGCAATGGATTTCATCAGTCGCTATTGGGGCGGTATGCTGGATCTTGGGGCGACTACATTTTGGGAGGATTTTGATCTCGCATGGACCGAGAATGCTGGGCGCATCGATGAGCGGGTGGCACCGGGTAAAAAAGATATCCATGGAGATTTTGGCGCGTATTGCTACGTAGGATATCGTCACAGTTTTTGTCACGGATGGGCCGGTGGTCCGACCGCATGGCTGAGCAAGAATGTGCTTGGAGTCACACCGGTTGCACCCGGTTGCACCAAGGTAAAAATCTCCCCGAACCTAGGTCGTCTGAAGTGGGCGGAAGGAACTTATCCTACCCCGATGGGAGTAATTTCTGTCCGCCATGACAAACAGATTGATGGTACTATCAAAAGTATCATTAAGCTTCCGCCAGGTGTTGAGCAGGTGAAATAACCGAGCTAGCGGGCAAATGTAACGGCTTGGGGTTGACCGCCGGGCGTGGCGGGACTAGACAATGTCGGACGATATTTCCTCATCATGGAACCTACAACAACGGCATATGGAACTTGGAGCGGTGGCCGCTTCATGCACTTTGGTGAAACTCTTTCCGAAGAACGCTTTATTGGTTGCATTGAGACTGCTTATCAATCGGGCATCCGCACTTTTGTGACATCCGATGTGTATGGAAATGGTAAAGCAGATGAAATGTTAGGCGTTGCTCTCAAGGGCATCGATCGGTCAACCTATAGTTTAGTCGGAATGATCGGCCACGATTTCTATCAAGGACAGCGCCAAGGTAGTAAAGGCTACCCAAGGTTTACGGATCCCGAACTTCGTGGACCCCAAGGCTACATGGAATTTATTCGCATGGCATGCAGTAAGGAGTTGGAACGATGCGGCACTGACAAATTTGACTTGTTAATGCTCCACAATCCCGACGAACTCGGTTACACAAGTGAATTGCTTTGGCAGTCACTTGAAGCAATCAAAATCGAAGGGTTAACTGATAGACTTGGCATTGCACCAGGTCCCGCTAACGGTTTTTCTCTAGATCTTATTGGATGCCTTGAAAAATTTGGGGACGTGATCGACTGGTCGATGCTAATTTTTAACCCATTAGAGCCATGGCCAGTTGGACTTACTTTACCGATTTGTGAAAAACGTGGTGTGAAGGTGATGACTCGCGTGGTCGACTATGGTGGCGTTTTTCACGATGATATAGGCGGACCAGATCATCTTTTTAAGCCAGGAGACCATCGCACTTATCGTCCTGAGGGATGGGTAGAGCGTGGTCTGGAAAAGGCGAACCGCATGCGCCCACTTGCAGCGAAGTATCATTTGAGTTTAATTCAATTCGCCTCGATCTGGAATCTCAGTCATCAAGCTGTCGAAAGTGTGGTGCCCACTTTTATTCAAGAAGCGGGTGATGGAGCACGATTCATTGAAGATAAAATCCGTGATTTTGCCAAGCTACCTGACATTCGTTTCACCACTGAAGAGGTTGAATCGATTAGATCCATAGGCGATAACACAGGTTGTATGACGTTGAAAGGTGCAAGCAAACGTCACGCCACCAGTGAGCGACCTGACGAATGGGCGATGCGTAATGATCTGCTAGAACTAGCCGTTCGTCATGGTCTCGGTTCAGACTGGTAAATCTTTCTCCGTTTTCTTTGATCACTCAAAATCAACTCATCCGCGCCATCCAGTAATTGCGGCGACGGTAGTGTCCCAGTCGATACAGGCGTCGGTGATGCTTTGCCCGTAACAAAGCCGGTCGAGAGCCTGCGGAAATTTCTGTGCACCAGCGACAAGGTGACTTTCAAGCATGGCGCCAATGATCGTTGAATCTCCCGCTTCGCGTTGCCGTAAAATATCATTGAATACACTAGGCATTAACTCGTGATTTTTTCGGCAATTGCCGTGACTTGCGTCGATCATGATCGCTGGTCTCAGATCATGTTTAAGCAGCATCTCTCGGGTTTCCTTAACACTATCCACGTCGTAATTGGGGCCACTCTCTCCTCCGCGAAGGATGATGTGGCAATCCGGATTTCCAGTGGTGGTCACTGCAGATGCTCTGCCATCCATTCCAACACCAAGAAATGTTTGTGGTGCGGTAGCGGCTTTGATCGCATTGATTGCGGGTTCCAAATTACCAAGAGTGCCGTTCTTAAAACCAAGCGGCATGGAAAGACCACTTGCCATTTGCCGATGAGTTTGAGACTCGGTTGTACGAGCTCCGACCGCAGACCAACAGATGAGATCGGAGATGTATTGTGGAGTGATGGGGTCGAGTAATTCAGTTGCCGTGGGAATACCCAGACGGATAACATCTAGCAGGAATTGACGTGCGATTTGCAAGCCTTCCTCGATCCGATTACTGCCATCAAGGTGAGGATCCATGATCAAACCCTTCCAACCAACAGTGGTGCGAGGTTTTTCAAAATAGACGCGCATTACCAACAGCATCCTATCCTTGACCTGATCCGCAAGCGCGACGAAGCGCTCGGCATACTCGAGACCCGCACGGGTGTCATGGATTGAACAAGGCCCAGCGACGACGAGTAGGCGTGGATCATTTCCGAAAATCACTTCACGAATTTCACTACGGCTTTGCACAATAAAGTTGGACCCTGAGTCGGTGATTGGCAAACGGTTGAGCAGCTTGACAGGAGAAGAGAGCGCTACGTTCGAACTGACGTGAATGTCACTGACTGGTTTCATAAATAAAGTAGTATCAGGATTTAATGGGTTGATCGGGATCTTCGTACCAAGAAATTCCCGCTTCAGATGCCCGTTGTAAATTGGAAATAACTTGGGCTCCTATGAGTAGAATTAGCGCAACTGATTCCATTGTTAGAAGAACAATAATGATGGTAGCCATCGATCCATAAAGGAAGTTCACCATGGATACCGTAGAGTAATAGCTAACAAGCAAGTGACGAACGATTTCCCACAAAATCGTCGCGGTGAAACCACCGGCGAGTGCACGGCGAAACGACACTCTCACGGTCGGCATCAATTTATAAAATAGGCTGAAAAGAAGAAAAAGTCCTAGAACTCCAGTGATGTAAAATATTTTATTAAGGTGCTCATAGAAGGTGACTTCAAAACCAAAGATCATTTGATTTTT
>Ga0209190_1000789_pt1 | contig 22724 bp, 17 predicted proteins | sample M_140205_XF_Meta_FD_187315 | JGI IMG/M metagenome (GOLD analysis project Ga0209190, IMG submission 187315) | Freshwater microbial communities from Lake Montjoie, Canada to study carbon cycling - M_140205_XF_MetaG (SPAdes) (version 2) | ecosystem: Environmental > Aquatic > Freshwater > Lake... | reverse complement strand
GTTCTCGGGAGAGAGAGGTCATGGTCACACCGTCAATGCCGCAGGGCGTGATGGCGTTGAAGCCGGAGAGGTCGGGTCCGACATTGAGGCCGAACCCGTGCATGGTGATCCAGCGGCGCACGCCGACACCGATGCTCGCGATCTTGCGATCCTCGATCCACACGCCGGTCAAACCTGCACGGCGCTGTGCGACCAGACTGTATTGCCCGAGCACGGTGATCAGTGTTTCCTCGATCCAGCGTAGAAAAATGTGGAGGTCGGGGGTCAGCTTCTGAAGATCGAAAATGAAGTAGCCGACGAGTTGTCCGGGCCCGTGGAAGGTCGCCTGTCCGCCGCGGTTGATCTCCTCCACCGGGTGAGGGAGAGGCGCGGCGCCGAGGCTGGAGCGGTCGCGTTGGCGACCGATGGTGTAGACCGCGTCGTGCTCGAGCAGAAAGAGTGTGTCGGAAACCTCGTCCGCGAGACGCGCGGCGACCGCCTGCTCCTGCATCTCGAGCGCTGGCGCGTAGGCGAGGCGCCCGCGCCATCGGATGTTCGGCGCGCTCATCTGATGGCGGTGGCGCGGCGGTTGAAATGCGTCACGCCGATGGCCAGCGCGTCGGCCGCATCCGGCTCGGGGGTTTCCTTCAATCCGAGCATGGCGCGGATCATGAACGCGACTTGGTCCTTCTGCGCCCCGCCGCGTCCGACCACCGCCTGCTTGACCAGGCGCGGGGCGTATTCGTGCACCTCGAGCCCGTGACCGGCGGCCACCAGCAGGGCGGCGCCGCGGGCCGAACCGAGGATGATGGCGGTGCGGACATTCTGCACGTAGATGATGCCCTCGATGGCGAAGCAGGACGGACGGTGCTCGTCGGCCACGCTTTTGAGCGTGTCGTGGATCTCCCGCAGGCAGAGGTGGGCGGCAAGCTTGGGATGGTTTTTCACCACGCCATAGGCCAGCGAGCGCAGCTTTCCGCCAGCCAACTCGATCACGGCGTAGCCGGTCCCGCGCAGGGAGGGGTCGACAGCAAGGACACGTTCGGCGGTCATGAGGGTTAAATTTTGGCGCAGGCTGGTCAGGAGGCAAGTCCGAGAAACGGGGTCCGCTTATTCTGTCCGCACCGGACATCTTCGACAGTCGCGCAGCTTTGGCCTAGGGTGGCTTGGATATGGCGCGCAAGAAACTGCTTCTTTTCGATATCGACGGCACCCTGCTACTGACCGGCAGGGCAGGGGAACACGCGCTGCGCGTCGCGTTGCAGGAGCGCTTCGGGGTGCAGGATGACCTCAGCGGGATCTCTTTCGCGGGGTCGACGGACGGCGCGATTGTGCGGCAGATGTTCGACGCGAATGCCATCCCGGCCACCGCGGAGAATGTGACCGACTTGCTCGACGGCTATGTTCACCACTTGGCGCAGGAGCTTCCGCGCCGCGATGGCTCCGTGCTGCCCGGCATCCTCGAGTTGTTGCGGGCGCTGCATTCGAGGCCCGACTGCGTTCTCGGACTCCTCACCGGCAACATCGCCAAAGGGGCTGAGCTCAAGCTCTCGCACTACGGTGTCTGGGACTTTTTCGAGTTCGGCGCGTTCGCCGATGATCATATCGACCGCAACAAGCTCGGTCCGGTCGCCCATTCGCGCGCGGTGGAGAGGCACGGGATCAGCTTCGAGCCGGAGGATGTTTACGTCATCGGCGACACGCCGCGCGACATCGATTGTGCGCGGGCCGCGGGTTTCGTGGCGGTGGCCATCGCCACCGGCAGCTACAACCGCGAAGAGCTGGCCTCGCACCGGCCGGATTTTTTGTTCGATGATCTTTCCGACACGAAGGTGGTGCTGGAAACATTGTTTGCTCCCGCGGCGGCTTCGCAGCCATAAGAGGCCATGGCCACACAACCAGACAGCATCGCGTCCTACGCCGGCCTGCTCTCGCTGGCGGGCGAGATCAGCCGCGAGACGGACTTGCGCGGGCTGCTGGCCAAGATCCTGACCAAGAGCCTTCCCTGGATGCGGGTTGAGGCCTGCTCGATTTTTTTGCCCGAAGACGAATCAGGGGATCTGGTCATCCATTCCGCGCATGGGGAGGGGGCGCTGCGGCTCGCGGAATTCCGCGTTCCCGCGGGCCGGGGGATCATCGGGACGGCCATGACGGAAAAGCGGACGGTGCGTGTCGATGATGCGGCCAACGATCCGCGCGTGTTCAAGGAGGCCGACAAGAAGTCCGGCTGGAGCACGAAGGCGCTGCTCGCCGCACCGCTCCTCGACGGCGAGGAATGCCTCGGCGTGATCGAGTTTCTCAACCCGGTGGGCCGTTCGGTTTTCACCGGGGAGGACGAGCAGTTGGTCGAGTATTTCGCGGTTCTCGTCGCCGCCGCCCTCGGCCGCTTGCGTGCGCAGGAGGCGGCGCTGGAGCGAGCCGCTTTGCAGCGCGACCTCGATCTGGCGCGAGAACTGCAGGAGGGATTGCTGCCCCTCTCCTTCCCCACGGAGAAAGATTCGCCCGCCTTGGAGATCTTTGCTTCGCTCGTGCCGGCCAAGGAGGTCAGCGGTGATCTTTACGACTTTTTCTTCATCGAGCCCGGGAAGCTTTGCTTTGTCGTGGGCGATGTTTCGGGCAAGGGCATCGCGGCGGGAATTTTCATGGCGGTGACCCGCACCCTGCTGCGCGCCATCGCCCGCCCGGACATGCGTCCGGCGGAGATTCTCACCCGTCTCAACGCGGAGCTTTGCCGCGACAACGACGCCTGCCTTTTCGTCACGATGATCCTCGGCATCGCGGATGTGAATTCCGGCGAGATTGTTTGCGGGTTGGGCGGGCATAATCCGCCGGTCCATCTCTCGTCCCGTTCCGCCACGTTCGGACCGCTGGGCGGGGCCCCGCTCGGGCTCATGCCGCAGGCGACCTTCGTCGAATGGCGACCGGTTCTCGCTCTGGGCGACTTTTTGCTCGTTTATACCGACGGCGTGACCGAGGCGCTGAACGAGTCGACGATGCTTTTCAGCAACGAAAGGCTGCTGGTGGAGTTGCGCGGGTCCTCTGCCTCGACCGCGCCAGCATTGGTTGCCGAGGTCACCGCGGCGCTGGCCAAGTTCGTCGGGGAGGCCGAGAGTTCCGACGATATCACCCTGATGGCCCTGCGCCGGCGCGCCTGAACGCGGGAAAGCGGTTTACAGGGTGCGCTTGGTTTTGAATGATGGATGGTTCGATGTCTGAAATTTCCAAAGCTTACGAACCGGCCGCCGTGGAGGAGCGCTGGTATGAGGAGTGGACCAAGACCGGTTGCTTCGCCGCCGACCCGTCCTCGGCCAAACCGCCGTTCTCCATTGTCATTCCCCCGCCCAATGTCACCGGCGTGCTTACGCTCGGACATGTGCTCAACAATACCCTGCAGGATATCCTCGCGCGTCGCGCGCGCCAGACCGGCCACGAAGTGCTCTGGCTCCCGGGCACCGACCACGCGGGCATCGCCACGCAGACGGTGGTAGAGCGCCAGCTGCGCAAGGAGGAGGGCCTGACGCGCCGCGACCTCGGGCGCGAGGAATTCCTCAAGCGCGTGTGGACCTGGAAGGAGAAGCACGGTGGCATCATCATCAAGCAGCTGAAGCGTCTCGGATGCTCATGCGATTGGGAGCGCGAGCGCTTTACCATGGACGCGGACTATTCCCGTCAGGTGCAAGAGGCATTCGTGAAACTTCACGCGCAGGGACTCATCTACCGCGGCAAGCGCATGGTCAACTGGTGCCCTGCCTCGCAGACCGCGTTGAGCGACGAGGAAGTCATCATGAAGCCCGCCAAGGGCAAGCTCTACGTGATGCGCTACGAGGTGGCGGAAGAGCCGGGGACATTTTTGGAGATCGCCACGACGCGACCGGAGACCTTGATGGGCGACACTGCGGTGGCGGTGCATCCGGAGGATGAGCGCTACCGTCATCTCATCGGGAAGCATGCGGTGCGGCCTTTTCCCCGCGCCGAGATTCCCATCGTCGGCGACACACATATCGACATGACCTTCGGCACGGGCGTGCTCAAGGTGACTCCCGCCCACGACAAGGCTGACTTCGAGATCGGCCAGCGCCACGGTCTCGAGGTCATCGATGTGATGAATCCCGACGGCACGCTCAACGAGCTGGCCGGCCCGGAGTTCGCCGGCATGGAGCGCTTCGCTGCCCGCGAGGCGGCGGTGGCCAAGCTGGAGGAATTAGGACTGCTCGTGCGGGTCGAGGATTACGAGAACAGCGTCGGCTATAGCGAGCGCGCTGATGTGCCGATCGAGCCGCGTCTGAGCGAGCAGTGGTTCCTGCGCTATCCGCAGGTTCCGGCTGCGCTCGACGCGGTGGTGTCGGGCCGGATCCGCTTTGTTCCCGAGCGTTGGGCCAAGATCTACGAGCACTGGATGACCAACATCCAAGACTGGTGCATCAGCCGCCAGCTCTGGTGGGGTCACCGCATTCCCGTATGGTACCGCCTGGACGATCCGTCCGCGGTGCATGTCTCGCTCGAACCGCCCGCCGATGCGCAGAACTGGCGGCAGGACGAGGACGTGCTCGACACGTGGTTCAGTTCTTGGCTCTGGCCTTTCGCCACGATGGACGACGCCACCCGGCGGAAGTTTTATCCGACCAACGATCTGGTCACCGGCCCGGACATCATTTTCTTCTGGGTCGCGCGAATGATCATGGCCGGTCTGGAATTCACCGGCCAAGAGCCGTTCCGGAATGTTTTTTTCACCAGCATCATCCGCGATCTGAAAGGTCGCAAAATGTCCAAGAGTTTGGGCAACTCGCCCGATCCGCTGGATCTGATGGCCAAATATGGCGCCGATGGATTGCGCTTCGGCCTCATGCGCATTGCGCCGCACGGGCAGGACGTGCGCTTTGACGAGAACCAGATCAAGGAGGGGCGCAACTTCGCCAACAAGCTCTGGAATGCCGCGCGATTCCGCGAGATGCAGGGCGCGCCGGCTGGCGTCAAGCCGCTGGCGGAGCATCAGCTATCCCCCTATTCCGTGGCAGTGCTGGTCGCGTTCGACGCCATGCATGCAGCCTATCGACAGGCTTTGGCCGACTTCCATTTTCACGAAGCGGCGGCCGTGCTCTACGACTTTTTCTGGAACACGTATTGCGATTGGTATGTCGAGAGCAGCAAGGCCGGTTTGGCGGCCGGGGGAGCTGCGGCCGATGGAATACGCGCGGTGATGGATCACGTTCTCGGCGGCTACCTGCGCCTGTTGCATCCTTTCATGCCGCATCTCACCGAGGAACTCTGGGCGCGTCTCGGATACGCGCGGGGCGCGGGTCGCGAGTCGATGGTTCTCTTCGCATCGCCCCCAGCCGAGGATTCATTGCCGTGGATTTCCGGCGAAGAGAAAGCCCGCGCCGCGAATTCCGTCTCCGCCGTTTACGAGGCGGTGCGTGCGGTGCGCGTCTTGCGCGCGGAGTTCAAAGTGCCTTCCAACGAGGACTGCGTCGTTCATCTGGTCCGCAATCCCGCATTCGCCGACTTGGATCTTTCGGTCTTCCGTTCCTTGGCCCGCGCGTCCCGGGTGGAGGAGGTTGGTGCGGCCGGACTCAGCCAGAAAATGCCGCACGCCCTCGCGCCGCTCGGCGAGGTTTATCTCGAGTTGGAAATTGATGTCGAAGCCGAGCGCAACCGTCTGCAAGGAGAGATGGCCAAGGTGGAGACCGAAATCTTGAAGGTCGAGGCCAAGCTCGCGGACGCCTCCTTTGTCCAAGGGGCTCCCCCGCAGGTTATCGAGACATTCCAGAAGCGCGGCGACGAATGGCGGGCTAAGCGCAGCAAGCTGGCCGCGGCGCTCGGCGCGTTGTAAAGAAGCTGGGCATGAAACTGACCACCCGCATGCGGCGAAACCGGGCCAGTGAGGGCATGCGGCGACTGACCCGCGAAACGCAGCTCGACGTTTCGAATCTGATCTATCCGCTCTTTGTCCATGACGGCAACGAAAACCAACCCGTCCCCTCCATGCCAGGGGTGGAGCGCCGCAGCGTGAAGGATCTTGTCCGCGAGTGCCGCGAGGCTTTCGACCTTGGGATTCCTGCCGTAGCGATTTTTCCGGTGATTGATGCAGCGCGCAAAGATGCCCGGGGAACACACGCGTTGTCCGAGGAAAATCTACTCTTCCGTGCGCTCGGCCAGGTCAAGGCGTCCGTGCCGGAAATGGTGCTCATCGCCGACGTGGCGCTCGATCCCTACACCGACCACGGCCACGATGGTCTTTTGACGGCCGACGGAAGTGATGTGGATAACGATGCGACCGTGGAGATCCTGTGCGAGCTTGCCGTCTGCGAGGCGCGAGCTGGGGCCGATATCGTCGCGCCTTCTGACATGATGGATGGTCGGGTGGGGGCCATCCGTTCGGCGCTGGACGGCACCGGTCTCGAGGGCACGTGTATCCTTGCCTACGCGGCAAAATTCGCCTCGGCCTACTATGGTCCTTTTCGCGACGCGGTGGGCAGCAAGGCGTGCGGTGCCGCGCCGATTTCCAAGGCGACCTACCAACTCGATCCGGCCAATGTCCGCGAGGCCTTGCGCGAGATCGAACTCGACGAGAGAGAGGGTGCGGACATGCTGATGGTGAAGCCGGCCGGTCCCTATCTCGATATCATCCGCGCCGCGCGCGGGCAGACCAAGCTGCCGCTCGCCGCCTACCAAGTTTCCGGCGAATACGCCCAGATCCATGCGGCGGCACGGGCGGGGTGGCTGGACTATGAAAAATGCCGCGATGAATCTCTGCTGGCGATCCGGCGCGCCGGGGCGGACATGGTCCTAACCTATTTTGCCCGTGAAGCCGCAGAGCGGCTCAGGTGTATTTGAGGATTTCCTCGACCGATGTCTCGCCGTCGAAAATAGCCTGCAGTCCCTCCTCGCGCAGCGTTCGCATGCCGAGTTCGATCGCCTTCTGGCGGAGAACCACGCCGGGGGCGCGCTGGTTGATCATCTCGCGCAGCGTGTCGTTGATGCGCAAGGTTTCGTAGATTCCTTTGCGGCCCTTGTATCCTGTGTCGTTGCAATCCTCGCACCCGCTGCCTTTGTAGAACTTTTTGTCCCCGACCTCGTGAGCGGAAAGACCGAGCAGGAGCAACTCCTCTTCCGTCGGTTCGTAGGGCGCTTTGCACTTCGCGCAGATGCGGCGCACCAGTCGCTGCGCGACGATCAGCTCGATCGACGCGGAAATGAGAAAGGGTTCGACGCCCATATCGATCAGCCGGGTGATCGCTCCGGTCGAATCGTTGGTGTGCAGCGAAGTGAAGACCAAGTGGCCGGTGAGGGAGGCTTGGATCGCGATTTGCGCCGTCTCCAGATCGCGCGTTTCACCGACAAGGATCCTGTCGGGGTCCTGCCGCAAGAACGCGCGCAGGCATCGCGCGAAGTCCAGACCGATCCCCTCGTTGACCGGCACCTGGATGATGCCGTCGATGTCGTATTCCACCGGATCCTCGGCCGTCAGCAGTTTAGCGTTCGGTTCGTTGATCTCACGCAGGCAGGCGTAGAGGGTTGTTGTTTTGCCCGAGCCAGTCGGTCCCGTCACGATGATGATGCCGTTGGGAATCTTGATCATTTCCCGGATCGTCTTCTTCACGTTTTCCGGGACGCCCAGCTTGTCGAGGTCGAGCTGCACGGCCGAACGGTCGAGAATACGGAGCACCACGCTTTCGCCGTACTGGGTGGGAAGGGTGGACACGCGCAGGTCGACATTAAAGTCCTTGCTATCGCGCTTCACCGTTTTCTGGATGCGCCCGTCTTGCGGTAATCTGCTCTCGGCAATGTTCAGGTTGGAGATGACTTTAATGCGCGAGATCAGCTCGTTCTTGATCCCCTTGTAAGCTTGGCGGTCGCTGTCGGTCAGGAGGGAGCGCAGCGTTCCGTCGACCCGCATCCGCACGTCCATAAATTCCTCGAAGGGTTCAAAGTGGATATCACTCGCTTTGGCTTTGATGCCGATGTCGATGAGGTTGTCGATGATCTGGGTGACGTATTGCGCGCGCTCTTCATCGGTGAGGTCCCCGGACGCCTTACTCGAAAGTTGGTGGAGTTGTTCGCGCAGCTCTTTTTGCGTGATCTCTGAAAATCCCTCGGCTGCGTAATCGACCGACTCGTAGTATTTCTCGATCAGCTCCTCGATCCGCTGCACCCGCGCGACGCTGACCTGCAGGTTCTGGTTGAGACCAAAACGCAATTCGGACAGGGTTTCCGCGTTGAGCGGATCGCTCAGGGCGATGTAGAGCGTCCCGTCCAATTCAGAGACAGGCAACACGCGATGCAGACGTGCCAGTCCGACAGGAATTTTCTCGCGCAGGCGCGCCTCGAGTTCAAAGTCGGTCAAGTCGATGTAGTTGGCTCCGATGGAATGGGCCACGGCCTGGTAAAAGCTGTGCTCGTCTACATGGCCTTCGCTGATCAGGTAGTCTTCGGGAGCGCGACCGCTCTCCAACACAGCATTGAGCAGTTCCTGCGCTTGATCCGGGACGATGACCCCTTGGTCGACAAGTGTTGTGATGACAAGATGCGCGTCCATTTTAGTCCGAATCCCCCATGGTGACGGCCAGGACCTCGTCGAAGGTGGTCAGGCCGGCGAACACCTTCTGAAAACCGTCCTCGCGCAGCGTGCGCATGCCCTGCTCGCGGGCGCGGTTGCGCAATTGCACCGTGCTGACCTGCTCGGAGCGGTCATATCCATCGCCCATTCGGTTGATCATCTGCCGCATTTCGTCGTCGACTTTGAAAATTTCGAAAATGCCGAGGCGTCCGCGGTAACCGGTAAAGCGGCAGCGTTCGCAGCCCTTGGGTTTGAAGAATTGTGCGTTGCCCAGTTGCTCCCGGTCGATGCGCAGGGACTCCAGCTCCGCTTCGGTCAGCTCGGTCGGTTCCTTGCACTTGCAGAGCTTGCGGCAAAGGCGCTGGGCCATCACGGCGCGGACCGCGCTGGAGACAAGGAAGGGTTTGACCCCGATGTCAATCAGACGCGCGATGGCGCCGGGCGCGTCGTTGGTGTGCAGGGTGGACAGCACAAGGTGTCCGGTCAGCGACGCGTTGATGGCGATGCCGGCGGTCTCCAGGTCGCGAATTTCCCCGATCATGATGACGTTCGGCGCTTGGCGGAGCATGGCCCGCAGGGCGCGGGCGAAGGTCATGCCGATCTCCGCTTTCACGTGCACTTGATTCACGCCGGGCATGACGTATTCGATCGGGTCCTCTGCGGTGATGATTTTGCGGCTTTCGTCGTTGATCTCGGATAGGCACGCGTACAGCGTGGTGGTCTTCCCAGATCCCGTCGGCCCGGTGACGAGGACAATGCCGTCGGCCAGCTTGATCAAACCGCGGAAATATTCCTGGTCGTCGCTCATGAAGCCGAGGTCGGGCAGGGTGATTGAGAGGGTCGACTGGTCGAGGAGACGCATGACGATCGACTCGCCCCGCGAAGTGGGGATGGTGGAAACGCGGAGATCGAGCGCCTTGCCTTTGACCTGGCATTGGATGCGACCGTCCTGCGGGACGCGCTTTTCGTCGATGCTCATGGTCTGCGTGAGAATCTTCAAGCGGCTCACGATGGCGCCATGCAGCGTCTTGGGCAGCATCCGGTAGCGCTCAAGCTCTCCGTCGATGCGGAAGCGGACTTGGAACCCTTCATCCACCGGTTCAAGGTGGATGTCGCTCGCACGCATTTCTTGCGATTTTTCGAGGAAGTCCTGGACCAACGAAATGATCGCCGCCTCGTCCTCGCTGGCCGGCTTGTCCTCATCCCCGCCGGATGAGACCAGTACTTCCTTACGCGGATAGATTTCGCCCAAAAGGGATTCGACCCGATCCGGATCTGCGTAGAGAAATTCGACTTCGGTCTTCAGTATGAAGGGCACCGTGTCGAATGCGTCGAAGTTCATCGCATCCCCGATCGCGACCTGCAGGCTATGGTCGGTTTTCTGCAGCGGCAGGATATGGTGACGGCGGGCGACTTCGCCGGGGATGCTCTCCTTGAGCTTGCGCACCTCGGCCTCCACGTTTTCGTCAGCGAGGTCCGCGAAGCTCAGTCCATGAAAGTGGGCGATCGCGCTGTAGATTTCCCTCGGTTGTAAAGTGCCCTCCTCCCGCAGCACTTCCAGAACTGAACTGTCCGGGTGACGTTCCCGCGCATCGGAAATCTGCTCCTTGGTTACATGTAGCTGGTCGAGGAGGACTTCGAGGACTTGGTCGTCGGTGTGCACGGGTGGGGTGGGGGGGGGCAGATTGATTACGTTCCCGGCGGGTCACTGTCAAGGAGCACCCTTAGACCTGCGTTGTCATTTTCCGAGTCTGGCCTAAGATCGATTTTTCCCATTTCAACACTCCATGAGCAAATACCAGACTTACTTGATTTTCGGAGCCCCAGGCAGCGGGAAAGGAACCCAGGGACGGGCCCTCGGCACCGTGCCCGGCTACTACCACTGCGCCTGCGGCGATGTGTTCCGAGCCCTCGACCTCCGCACTCCGCTCGGCAAAAAGTTTCTCGAATACTCCAGTCGCGGTGAACTGGTGCCGGACGAGATCACCGTGCAGCTCTGGAAAATCCGCATCGACCAGAGCGTCGAGTCACACGCCTTCCACCCGGATCATGATTTCCTCGTCCTCGACGGCATCCCGCGCAATGTCGACCAGGCCAAAATTCTGGAGGATACGGTCCGCGTGCGCCGTGTTTTCCACTTGTCGTGCCCCGACCGCTCCAAGCTCGTGGAGCGGCTCAAGCGCCGTGCCTTGCGCGACAACCGCTTCGACGACGCCAACGAGGAGGTGATCAGGCACCGCCTCGAGACTTACGACCACGAGTCCAAACCCCTCCTCGAATATTACGGCGACAGCATGACCACCCACCTAGATGCCACGCAGTCGCCGATCGACGTTCTCGCCAGCATGGTCGCCGTCATGACGCAGGATCGCCGGAACCATTTCGGCGAAGAAGGTTTCAGCGCGGTGACATGAGCGGACAATTCGAAAGCCTGCGGGCCAGCAGTCTTTTCTGCCGCCGTTGCCGGCAGGCCATGCCGGTGCGAGAGAGACTGCTGCTCGTTCTGCCGGACAAGGAGATCTACGACTATCTCTGCACAGGTTGCGCTGACTCGGTCGGCCAGCGGGAGGTTACGGCGGGAGAGCTGCTCGAGCGCCGCCTGCCTCCTCGCCGCGACCGCCCCGGCATTCTGTGAAAGTGATCTACATGGGCAGCGGCGACATCGGGTTGCCGTCTTTGCGGTGGTTACTGGACGACAAAGAAACCGAAGTTCTCGCGGTGGTCACCCAGCCGGATCGTCCCGCCGGCCGCGGCATGACCGTCCGCCCATCCCTCATCAAGGAACTTGCGACCCAGCGCGGCGTCGAAGTGCTGCAACCGGAGAAGGTGCGTGAAGCCGGCACAGTCGCCCTCCTCGCGGTGCTGGCGCCGGACCTTCTTGTCGTGATGGCCTACGGCCAGATTTTGCCCCGGTCGCTGCTTGATGTGCCGCGCTTGGGAGCGATCAATCTTCACGCGTCGTTACTGCCCCGTCACCGCGGGGCTGCCCCGATCCATGCGGCTTTGCTGGCGGACGATCAGGTCAGCGGAGTCACGGTGATGTGGATGAATGAAGGCCTCGATACCGGAGACATTCTGCTGCAGCGCGAATGCCCGGTCACCAGCGAGGATACCGCGGAAGCATTGCATGACCGGTTAGCGTCGCTGTCTCCGGAGGCACTCGCTGCCGCGTTTGCCCTCATTCGTGCCGACCGTGCACCGCGCATCAAACAGGAAGAGTCGGCGGCAAGTTACGCACCCAAGATGGATCGGTCCCTCGGCCGAATCGACTGGCGCGAGTCGGCCGCAGCGATTGCCTTGCGGATTCGCGCCCTGCATCCTTGGCCCGGTTGCAGCACGGAAATGATCACGGAGGACGGGCGGCGCACCGTGGTCAAAATTCTCCGTGCGTCCGCCGGGGAAGGGGCTGCTGCACCCGGAGAACTCCGCGACGGGATGGGGGTGGGATGCGGCGGGGGCGGAATCTTGCGCATCCTCGAACTGCAGGCTCCCGGCGGGAAGGCCATGGCCGCGGATTCTTTTTTACGAGGACACCGGATCCGGAGTTTTTCTCCTGAACCGTCTTGAACCAACAACCGACTGTCCAGCAGCCATCCCACCGCCGATTTGTCATATGAAGATGGAGGAGAAAAATCCTTACGGCGATTCGCTCGCGGGGTTGACGATCGCCGATCCGGTTGCTTCATTTTTTGATTTTTGCATCGAGAGGGAAAAAATCCGCGGCCGGCGCGAGGCGGGATTTCCCCCTCCTTGGACGGGAGATGAGGTGCTCCAGCGGGGTAGGTTTCTCAATGTGTTCCGGGAGGATGACAAGGGCACAAAGGCGGTGCTCCGGTTCGCGGAGCCATGTCAGGCCAAGCTCCCCCGGCTGATCCATGCCCTGTTCTTCGCCCGCTGGTGCAATCGCGACACGACACTGCTCGCTCTCGACCCAGGCATCTTGGAAAAACCTGCGCAGCTGCGCCACGCGCTTCTCGGCGAGGCTGTGCCACCGTGGTCATCCGAGGTTTATCCGGTCGTCGCGGCCCGATGGGATGGCTGCGCATACGACCGTCTCGAGGCCTGTGTCGAGATGTTCCCGCTCTGCACGCCTTTTCTCGAGGAGTGCATTCTACGGGCGCGCGGCAACGTGATGGCGGCCAACGAGGCGATCAATGCGGAGTTCGGGATGACCAACGACTTTCCCATTTTCATGGCCTTGGTCGATCTCGCGCTTTTCCGTCCGGACGTGATGGATCCCGCCAGCCCGGTTCCGACCGGCATCGGCGCGGCTTCTTACCTCGATCTGCTTCAGGCGCATTTGCGATGCTCCAACCACCACGAGACGGCGGAGCGGATGATCGAACTGCAGACCCGCTACTGGCCGGATGCGCGGCGCCAATTCACGCCCATCGATATCGAATATCTCTCCTGCGAATGCCGGAAATATTTCAGCTACGTGAATGGCACTAAAAAGTTCGAAGGGAAAAATTTGTTTGTCTCGGCCGCCCTCGTGAGCAGAGTGGTCGATGCTTAAACGGAGGCCCGTGCGAGCAAGGGCTGCAGAAATGGCCCGGTCGGACTGCCCTTGACCCGCGAAACCTCCTCCGGCGTTCCGGCGGCCACCAAATAGCCGCCGTCCTCTCCGGCCTCGGGTCCGATTTCGATGACGTAGTCTGCTTCGGCGATGACGCTGAGGTTGTGTTCGATGACCACCACGGTGTGTCCCTCGTCAGTCAGGCGATGAAGAATGCCGACGAGCTGCTCTACGTCAGCCATGTGGAGACCGATGGTCGGCTCTTCTAGGAGATAGAAGTTGCCGCGTGGGTCCTCTCGCATCCCGCGTCCCCTGGTCGCGCCGGTGCGGGATAGTTCGGTCACCAGCTTGATCCGCTGCGATTCGCCGCCGGAGAGGGTGGGGCTCGGCTGGCCGAGGGTGAGATAGCCTAGTCCCGTTTCGACGAGCAGGCGCAGGGCGTGGCGGATTTTCGGGTGCGCGTCGAAAAAAGCCGCCGCCTCCTCGGCGGTCATCGCCATGACATCGGCGATAGTTTTGCCATTGTAGGTGATCTCGAGGGTCTGGCGGTTGTAGCGGCTGCCGTTGCATTCGGTGCAGGGCAGCCAGCTGCTGGGGAGAAAGCTCATCTCGAGCTTGATCGCGCCTTGACCGAGGCAGGTCTCGCAGCGCCCGCCGTCCGTGTTGAACGAAAACCGGCTCGCCGTATATCCCCGCATGCGCGAAGTGGGGAGGCCGGCGAAGAGCTGGCGGATTTCGTCGAAGACCTTGATGTAGGTGGCCGGCGTGGAGCGCGAGGTCTTGCCGATCGGCGACTGGTCGACCATGTTGACACCTTTGATTTTATCGGCACCAAGGAGTTTGCCGTAGGGCGGTGGCGCGGATTTGCGAGAAGGCTTGCGTCCGCGTCGCACCATCGATTCCTTGAGGGCCGGGACGAGTGTGCCGCGCAGGAGGGAGGACTTGCCCGATCCGGAGATGCCGCAGGCCACGGTGAGGCGCCCCAGCGGGATGCGCACATCGATATCCTTCAGATTGTGCAGGGTGGCTTCCTTAAGCTCGAGCCACTCGACGTCTTTGCCGGCCAGCGGGCGGCGTGCCCCGCGCGAGGGCCTCGCCGGTGGCCGTGCGAGGCAGCGTCCAGTCACCGACTCGGGGGAGGCGAGGATTTCGTCGAGCGTTCCGGCGGCGATCACTTCCCCGCCGCGCGAGCCGGCGCCCGGGCCGAGATCGATGATCCGCGTGGCGCGCCGCATGGTTTCCTCGTCGTGCTCCACGACCAGCAGCGAGTTGCCCTGCTTGACCAGTTCCTCGAGGGCGTCGAGCAGGCTGCGGTTGTCGCGTTCGTGGAGTCCGATGGTCGGCTCGTCGAGCACGTAAAGAACACCGCGAAGATTCGAGCCGAGTTGTGCCGCCAGACGGATACGCTGCGCCTCGCCACCGGAGAGCGTGGTGGCCGGTCGGTCGAGGGTGAGGTAATCGAGTCCGACCCGCCGCATGAAGCCGAGGCGCTGACGGATTTCCGGCAGAATGTCCCCGGCCAGCGCGGCCTCGTTCCCGGCGAAAACAAGCTCGTCGAGCAAGCGGGTGGCCTCGCGCGCGCTGGCTTTGGCGAAGTCCGCGATGGGGTGTCCCTGCACGCGCACATGGCGGGCCTCGGTGTTGAGCCGCAGCCCCGCGCATTCCACGCACGGATGCGCAACGTCGTCCTCCGTCTCCTCGCGTGCTTTTTCCTCGGCCAGATCCGCCTCAAGTTGGCTGTCGCCGTCATCCGCGCTGAAGTCGCGGTCATACACCATCCCGAAGCCCCGGCACGTTTCGCACCAGCCGTGGGGTGAGTTGAACGAAAACATCCGCGGATCGAGGGGTTCGAAGGCGCGGGCGCATGACGGGCAGGACATGTCCGTGCTGAGCAAGATGTTCTCCTTGCCGCGCACCAACCGCGCGGTGTGTTTGCCCACCTCGAGGGCACGGCGCGCGAGCTCGAGCGCTTCTTCCTCCGAGGCGCTGCTGACCTCACCGACGAGCGCGTCGATGGAATGCTCGCGGTAGCGGGAGAGTTCAGGGAATTCGTCGGAATTGAGCAGTTTTCCGTCCACGAGCAGTTTGGCGAACCCCTGTCGAGCAGCCCACGCGGCCACATCCTTGTGGTAACCTTTGCGGGATTTGACCAGCGGGGCGAAGACCTGAACGCTCCCGGACTGCGAGACCTCCCGGAGGCGTGCGGCCACATCGGCCAGCGTCGTGTTCTCCACCGGGACATGGCAATTCGGGCAGTATTGCGTGCCGAGCTTCGCGTAGAGCAAACGCAGAAAATGGTAAATCTCGGTGATGGTGGCCACGGTTGATTTGCCGCCGCCGCGCGAGATGCGCTGTTCGATGGCGACCGCAGGAGGAAGGCCGGCGATGTGGTCGACATCCGGCTTCTCCATCTGCTCGACGAACTGCCGCGCGTAGGTCGACATGCAGTCGAGAAACCGCCGCTGGCCCTCGGCGAAAAGGATATCGAAGGCGAGCGAGGATTTTCCCGAGCCGCTCAGCCCGGTCACGACGATGAATTCGTTACGCGGAATCTCGAGGGAAATATTTTTCAGGTTGTGTTCGCGTGCGCCAGTGATGCGGATGCAGTGGTTGTCGCCCGCATCGGCCGGCGGTGTCTCGGCCGCGAGCAGAAGTGGCTCGCTCCGTGCCGGGTGCAAAGCCGCGCGGAGGAAGGGTGCTGTCCGCGACTCGGCGACGAGGGCCACCTCCTCGGGGGTTCCCGCCGCGACAATCCGCCCGCCCTCCTCGCCAGCCTCCGGGCCGATGTCGATGACATGGTCGGCGCATTTGATCACTTCCGTGTTGTGCTCGATGACAATCAGGGTGTGCCCGGCCTCGACGAGCCGGTCGAAGACGCGGAGCAGCCGTGCGATGTCGTCGAAGTGCAGTCCCGTGGTCGGCTCGTCAAAGAGAAGGAGCGATGCGTCGGCGTCCGCATCAGCCAAGTGCGCGGCCAGTTTGAGCCGCTGCGACTCGCCGCCGGAGAGGAAGCTGGTAGGCTGCCCGAGCTTCAGGTAGCCGAGACCGACCTCCTCGAGCGTCTGCAGCGGTCCGGTGATTTTCGCGTGCTTGGGGAAGGATCGGAAAAAAGCGAGCGCTTCGGTGACGGTCATCTCGAGAACATCGTGGATCGAGCGGTCGCTGAGCTGAACCTTGAGCACATGCGGCTGGAAGCGCTGGCCGCCGCAGGAAGCGCAGACCAGCGAGACGTCGCTGAGGAACTGCATCTCGATGCGCTCGTAGCCGAGCCCAGCGCAGCGTTCGCAGCGGCCGCTGTTCGAGTTGAAGCTGAAGGCGGAGGCACTCAGCCCCGCGCCCTTGGCCGCGGCCGTGTGGGCGAACAGGTCGCGGATGTGATCCCAGGCGCCGAGGTAGACAACCGGCGTGGAGCGCGAGGATTTGCCGGGTGGCGATTGGTCGACCATGACGACCTGACCGACATGCTCGATGCCCGTCAGGCGCTTGATCGTGCCGCACTCCTCCTCCACCGGTTCTCCACGTTCGCGCAGGAGGTTGCGATGAAGGAGCCCATGCACCAGCGTCGACTTGCCGGAACCGGACACTCCGGTCACGCAGGTGAAGGCGCCGAGCGGGAAATTGACATCAAGTTTCTTGATGTTGTGCAGCGTGGCGCCGCGCAGTTTGAGGAATTTTTTCGGCTTGCGGCGCTTGGCCGGAACGGGAATGGAGCGGCGTCCGTGCAGGTAGTCGGCCGTCAGCGAGTTTTCCGCGCAGCCCAATTGCGTGGGCGGACCACTGAAGAGGAGTTGGCCGCCGGTCTGACCTTGTCCGGGCCCGATGTCGGTGAGCCAGTCGGCGGCGCGGATGACAGTTTCCTCGTGCTCGACGACAAGGAGAGTGTTCCCGTTGTCACGGAGACGGCGCATGATGGCGAGCAACTGCCCGAGGTCGCGGGGGTGCAGTCCCACGCTGGGTTCATCCATGACGAAGAGCGTGTTGACCAGCGAGGCGCCGAGGCACGACGTGAGGTTGACCCTCTGGACTTCACCGCCGGAGAGCGTCCGCGTCGGCCGGTCGAGCGTGAGATAGCCCAGCCCGACCTCGCAGAGATACGAAAGGCGCGAGGTGACCTGGTCGTGGAGGAGCCGCGCGGTTCGGTCACCGCCCGCGATGTGCACGCCCGCGAGGAATTCACGAAGTTTGCTGATGGGGCGCGAGGCGATCTCGGGCAGGGTGAGAGATTCGCCGCCGGTGCCGGGCAGCCGGAAGTTGAGCGTCTCCGGCTGGAAACGTCCGCCGGCGCACTTCGGACATTCGTTGTAGCTGCGGTAGCGGCTGAGCAGCACGCGGACATGCATCTTGTAGGTTTTGCTCTCGAGCCATTCGAAGTACCCCTTCACCCCGTACCAGCGTCCGCTGTCCCATACTTCGTGCACGGCCTCGCCCGGCTGGCGTTCACCCTCCATGACCCATTTCTGGTCCGCGGCGGGAAGGTTTTCGAAGGGGCAGTGCAGGTCGATTTGTTTGCGTCGTGCATGGCGCACGAGATCGGCTTGGCATTCCTGTGCCATGCCGCTCTGGAACGGCCTCACCAACCCCTCGGCAAGGGTGCGCGATCGGTCCGGTATGATGCGTAGCAAATCCAATCCGATCACACGGCCGAATCCGCGACATTCGGGGCATGCACCGAGCGGATGGTTGAAGCTGAAGAGTCCGGGCGTCGGGGGCCGGATGTCGACGTCGCACCACGCGCAGTGCCATCCGGCGGAGAAGGGCTTGGCTTCGCCGGTCACGGCGTCGATCACGATGACCCGGCCTTTGCCCAGACGCAGTGCGGTTTCGACGGCTTCGGTCAACCGGGTTTCCTCGGAGGCCGCCACGCGGTCCTGCACCACGTGGACGACGGCCGGAAGCGGTTCGGCGGGCGGTGCTTCGTCCGCGCGCACGATGCGTCCTCCCAGCCAGATCCGCAGGTAGCCCTGCTGCTTGAGAAAGTCGAAAAATTCGGCCGGCGTTCTTTTCTCAAGATCACCCGTGCCGACGGGAAAAGTCACGAGCAGTTGCTGGTCCGGGGCTTGCCCGGTGATTTGCCGGACAATGCCTCGTGCAGTTTCCGGCTGGATCGCCCGGCGGCACGCGGGGCATGAGGCCTGAACGAGGCGGGGGAACAAAAGCTTCAGGTAGTCGTTGATCTCGGTGATCGTCCCGACAGTCGAACGCGTTGTTTTGACGTTGTTCGACTGCTCGATGGCGATGGCCGGAGGAATACCTTCGATCGAGTCGACGCGCGGTTTGTCCATGCGGTCGAAAAATTGCCGCGTGTAGGGCGAGAAGGTTTCGATGTAGCGGCGCTGGCCCTCCGCATAGATCGTGTCGAAGGCGAGCGATGATTTGCCCGAACCGCTCGGTCCCGTGATGACATGGAGCAATCCACGGGGCAGATCGAGGTCGATGCCGCGTAAATTATTCTGCCGCGCGCCGCGCACGCGCAGGAGGGTGGCCTCCGGGTTTTGCGCGGTAATGTTTTGGTGACGGGAAGACATCGCGGACCGCATGCTCCGGGGCGGACCCGGATGGCGACCGGGTAGGATAATCAAAGATGAGCGCGAGGCAACGCGCCAAATGCCCTCTCGGCTAAAAAAGCGCGGAGACGGCCGGCCTTACGGGGTCGCTTTGCTCAGTTGCTCCGTGCGGAGCAGGACGCGCTGACGCATGATCTTGCCCGCCTTGAATTTCACCGTGGCGCGGGCTGGGATAATCACATCTGTCTCGGGTTTGTTCGGGTTGCGACCGACGCGCGACTTGGTCAGGCGGACCTCAAAAACGCCGAAGTTTCTCAACTCCACGTTGTTTCCCTCGGCCAGGCTGTCGGTGATGTGCTCGAGCGTCTTTTGGATCACAGCGAAGGTTTGCTGCTGGGTGATACGGACTTCTTCGGAGATGCTGACCACCATATCGCGTTTGGTAAGATTGGACATAAATGGAGTGTGACTCGGACTCGGCAGGAATGTGTATAGCGGTGCGCCCCAAGGCGCAAGCAACAAACAAGAAGCGACCACCAACTCGCGCCGACAGCTGCTTTTGGTCTTCCGGACAGAGAGGATTCGGGCCAATATGAGTTTTTTCTGTTTATGAACATTTCACCCGACCGTAAGTTGTCCGGCATTCTGACTCCACTCTTCGCCCTGCGCAGCCAGAGCGATTTGGGCATCGGCGACACCGAATCACTGAAAGAGTTTATCGATTGGGCATCGGCCCACGGCTTCGGCCTCGTGCAAGTGTTGCCGATCAACGAAACCGGCGGCGACAACAGTCCCTACAACATCATCAGTTCCCTCGCGCTCGACCCTACAACCATCGCGACCAACCCCAAGGCGATGAAGGATCTGTCCGCCGCGGACTACAAAAACATCTGCGCCGGGCACGACATCGAGGCCCTGCGCGCGGGGAACGTGCAATACCGCGGCGTGCGCGCGCTCAAGCGGGAACTTCTCGAGGCGGCTTGGAAAAAATTCAGATCCTCGCAGCTGAAGGAGAAGACTAAGCGCGCCAATGAGTTCGCGGCTTGGACGAAAGAAAACAAAACTTGGCTCGAGTCCTACACGCTCTTCCGCGCGCTCGTGCGGATACACGCCGAGAACGAGAACACCGACCTCTGGCCGAAGAAGCAGCGCACCTGCGCCGCGGCGAAAAAATGGCTGGTCTCCGCTTCGCCCGCCGACAAACGAAAAGTGCGGGCACTGCGCGAATTTTTCTCCTACGTCCAGTGGGTGGCCTACAGCCAGTGGTCGCAGCTCAAGGCCTACGGCGACGAGCGGAACGTCGCGCTGGTCGGCGATGTTCCGGTGGGCGTAAGCATTTTTAGTGCGGATGTCTTCGCGCAGCCGGAGATTTTCGACCTGACGCGTTCCGCCGGCGCGCCGCCGGAAAAGGTGTTCGCTGCTGATCCTTTCACCGCGAAGTGGGGACAGAATTGGGGCTTCCCGCTCTACAACTGGCATGAGATGGCCAAGGACGACTATGCGTGGTGGCGTCAGCGCTTGCGCACCACGATGGAAATTTTCCATTTCCTGCGCGTCGACCACGCGCTCGGATTTTTCCGCATCTACAGCTTCCCGTGGCGCCCCAATCGCAACGCGGAATTTCTCCCGCTCAACGAGGACGAAGCCAAAGCAATGACCGGCGGCGAATTGCCGCGCTTCGTGCCGGGCGATGATTCCTCCGAGCAGAGCCGCGAAACCAACCGCGAGCAGGGCGATCGTTTGTTCCGCATGATCGTCGAGGAGACGGGCGAGCATCGGCTCATCGCCGAGGATCTGGGGGAGATGTCCCCCTACGTACGTCCGGTGCTCCAGGCGCAGGAAATTCCCGGTTTCAAAATCCCGCTGTGGGAGATCGCGCCTGATGGATGGCCCACACCCGGCCGCGACTACGAGCGTCTCTCGCTCGCCACTTACGCCACGCATGACCATCCGGCGCTGCATGCTTATTGGGACGAGTGGTATGCCAACTCGCAGTCCGGTGATCCCGACAAGGCGGGGCGCGCTGTTCGTCAGATGCAGGAGATTTGCCGCTTCGCTGAGATGAATGTCCCGCTACCCTCGCCGTGGAGCGACGAAATCCATGAAGGTTTGGTGCGCGGCTTGTTCGCCAGCAACTCATGGCTCGCGGTCAACATGATCACCGACATCTTCGGCACGGCCGAGCGTTTCAATGTGCCGGGAGCGATCGGGGATCAGAATTGGACCGAGCGTTTTTCCGTGCCGATTGCCGAGTGGGACAAGCACTGGCCGGAAAAAGTGGCCAAGCTCGGTGCAATGATGCGCGAGACCGGACGCTGCGGAGCCTGAACTTCAGTTGCCTCACCGATCCAACGGACTGTGCACGGCCAGGCCGGGGCGGTTGAGCAGGTGGGAGCCCCGGAGCCCGGGGAGGGCTCGGGGCAGATCCCGCGCATGCGGGACCCGCAGGGCGAACCGAGTCATCGAGATGGGCGAAGCCAAAGGCCGCGGCGCGCGGTTGCAATCGCCACGCCTCGTGGCCGCCGTTGCTGAGCTTGGGACGTTAGGCAGAGGAACACGCTCCCGCTTGACACCTATTCCGGTATAGTTATTCTCCTTTTGTGGAGTTTGAATTTGATCGCGTTAAAAGCGAGGCGAACCTCCGCAAGCACAATATTGATTTCAAAGAGGCGCAGGATCTATGGAAAGACCAATATGCTGCAGTTGTCGATGCCCGGAGCGACTCCGAACCCCGCTCTGCCTTGATTGCCTGTCTTCGCGGAAAGATATGGACCGCATTTTTTACGGAACGCTCCGCGAAGATTCGATTGATTTCCGTGCGGCGAGTCAGAATCGAGGAGGAAGAAATATATTATGAAAGCAGAAGAACTGGATAAGATTTTTGACGAAGGCAAGGAAGACATTCTTCCCTACCTCGACATGACGACGCTTCGTCGTCCTAACTTGGATCAAAAACGCGTGAATGTTGATTTGCCCATTTGGATGATCCAGAGGTTGGATCGACAAGCCAATCTCATCGGAGTCACACGTCAGTCGATCATCAAAGTGTGGTTGAGCGAGCGAATCAAAGAAGAATATGCCGAACAATAAAGGGTGCAGCAAAGCCGGAGCGTAGCGGAGGCTTTGACTGCGCCCCTGGTTGAACAAGCTCGTCGGAAGCGGGGGGATTATGCTTCTTATGTTTGGTAGTGGAGGTCGGACGCGACGGTGCGATGGGCTGATGAAGTGGATTTGGTCGCCGTGGTGTGGTCGCGCGTGGTTTCTTGCGAAGTTATAGCGGCGAGTTTGGTGGTGTGCGACGGCGTGCGGTGTGGTGGTTGGCGTGTTTTTGCGTGATGTGCGCACGAGGGTAACGCGGCCGTATCCGGGATGACGGAAAAGGTAGACGTGAGGCGTGTCGATGAAGGGATCATACGGCCAGAGGTGGTGCGGCGGGCGGTGCGCGTCCGGTGTTCCAGAACGCGGGCAGCCGCATTTGCGCGATCATGGGGGCGCCGCAGTAGGGGCACGCGGTCTGGGTGCCGGGGTAGCCGGAGTGGTCTCGAGCACGATTTTGTAACCGGTGTGCCCGGCGATGCGTTCGCGCGTTGCTTTGGCTGCGGGGTGGCAAAAGCCGCGGCGAGCGGTTGGCGCACTTTCCAATCAGCCGACCACGGGGCGGGGTCGCGGGATTGGTGCAGGAGTTTGAGTGCCGCCTCAGCCTGCTCCATCTGCCAACCGGCTTTGCCTTGGTCGGCCGACCGTGTCATCGGCGATCGTGGACGTTCGCAGCAGAACATCGCCGCTTGACGTGTGTTGCGTATGTGATACATTGCTGCCATGGCACAATCTGCAGTAGTTCACGCCCGAATCGATCAAGCGACCAAGACCGCGACCGAGAAGGTGCTTGAGGCCTTGGGGTTGACTCCCACCGAGGCGATCAGGCTTTTTTATCGCCAGATCGCCAACAGGAAGTCTTTCCCGCTGGAATTGCGTGTCCCGAACAAGCTCACCGCTTCGGTGCTGACCAAGAGCGACAAGAATCAGGACATCGAGCGGTTTAATTCAACCGCCGAGCTTTATGCCTCGTGGGACGAATGAGTCTCGCCCAAACAAAGCAGTTCAAAAAGGATGTCAAACTCATGCAGAAGCGGGGCAAAGACCTCGGAAAAATAAAAGCTGTCATCGA
>Ga0209190_1000788_pt1 | contig 22749 bp, 17 predicted proteins | sample M_140205_XF_Meta_FD_187315 | JGI IMG/M metagenome (GOLD analysis project Ga0209190, IMG submission 187315) | Freshwater microbial communities from Lake Montjoie, Canada to study carbon cycling - M_140205_XF_MetaG (SPAdes) (version 2) | ecosystem: Environmental > Aquatic > Freshwater > Lake... | reverse complement strand
TTCATTGAACTTTTCCTTTAACTTTTCACGGTACGATATCATGGGTATTACAATTATTGAGAAGATGTAAATAGTTAAGCTGCCTTATTTAAAGTTAGTTCAAAAATAAGATGCTACTACTTTGGAAGACTCAAAAAATAATTATTAAAAACTATTAGCCGGGCATCCGGGTAATGTATTTTTCAATCTGCTTAATTTGATCCACAATTTGAGGAGTAGAAGGCTTAAGATTTTTGGCTTTTCTGAAAAAATCCTTTGCAGCACGAAACTCCCTCTTATTCATCATAATAGAGCAAAGTTGCAAATAGGCTGCCGCTTCATTTTCCTTATCGGGCAAACCGGCCCTAAGTGCTTGGCGAACATAACTTTCTGCTTCACGGATGTTTCCTTTCTGCATACTCAACATGCCAAGTTGTAACTTATTAGGGCCCTCAGATTGTTTTGTTAAGGAGCCGCCGCCAAGGGCAAGGCCCTTTTTCATATGTATCTCAGCAGTTGAAAAATCCTGTTCGGCCATAGCAAGATTACCCTTGATTGTATAATATACCGAACGTACAGGCTTAATAAGCAAGCCGGGAAAACGGATACCTTCCACTACCCTTTTAGCCTCTTCCATATCACCATTTTCCATAGCCCTTTGTATCAAACGCATAGGACCAAGCAGGAAATGGCCTAGTATTAATATTGCTGAAATAAGATATAATATAAAAGAAGGCCAGAAGCTAGATTGCCAGTTAACAAAAACTGCCAAGGCAAGTAATAGAAGGCCAATAATCAAACGATATTTTATAAAAGTATTTAGCCACTTCATCAGTTAAAATTTGGGAAGACAAAGATAAAGAGAATATAGTGTAAGCGGTCGAAAATCGTTAAGTCAGGGAAGTTAATGGGGTTCTTTTAAATAAAGATTAAAATTGATATCCCCATCAAATAACATAAATATTTACTAGAAACAACAAAAATGTATGACTCATAAAGAAATACTCATTTGCGGCAATATCTTAATTCCTTTTATATTTGCATTACTTATTACTATGAAAGTAATTGAACATATACAACAGGCAAAAGACACGCTTATTTCTTTTGAGATACTGCCACCGGTTAAAGGAAGGGGTATACAATCTTTATTCGGACTGCTTGATCCTTTGGTAGCTTTTAAACCCGCCTTTATCAATGTTACCTATCACCGAAGCGAACATATTTTTAAGAAAAAAGATGATGGTACTTTCGAAAAAGTAATCATAAGAAAGCGCCCAGGTACGGAATCTATTTGTGCAGCAATAATGAATAAATATAATGTGGACACAGTTCCACATCTCATTTGCGGAGGCTTTGATATTAATGAAACAGAAGATGCGCTTATCAATCTTAATTATTTGGGAATTGATAATGTATTAGTATTAAGAGGCGATGCTGCAAAAAATGAAACTGCTTTTGAGTCAGAACCTGGTGGTCACCTATATGCAATTGATTTATTGAGGCAAGTAAGCAATCTCAATGCCGGAGTGTATCTTGAAGAAGATCTTAAAAACACTTCAAAAACAAAATTCTGTATTGGTGTTGCAGGATATCCTGAAAAACATTTTGAAGCACCTAATATGGAAACGGATCTGCGCTATCTAAAACAGAAAGTAGATGCAGGCGCTGATTATATAATAACTCAAATGTTTTTCGATAATAAAAAGTTTTATGCTTTTGTAGAAGCCTGCAGAAATATTGGCATTACAGTACCCATTATTCCAGGCTTAAAGCCAGTTTATACTAAAAAACAGCTTACAGTACTTCCTAAAACATTCCATATCGATCTTCCAACAGACCTCTCTAATGAAATGATTAGATGTAAAACTGATGAAGAGGTTGAAATAGTGGGCGCCGAATGGCTGCTTGAACAATCTAGAGACCTTAAAAAATCAGGTGTACCCGTATTACATTATTATACGCTTGGTAGACCCCAGATTATTGCAGGAGTAGTAGAGAAGTTAGTATAAAAATTACTTTTCTTTTAAAATGAGCTGGAACTCTGATTCATTAATCTTATGGGGATATTTTTTTCTCAAATCCTTAATCCATTTTTTCTCAAGCACATTCTGATAGTCATCAATGATTAAGCCGCGCGCATCTTCAAAATTACGGTGCTGGTTAGCAGGATAAGTGCGAAGTAATTTTATGAAAGTAATAGAACTATCAGAGTTTTTATAATAAGGAGAATATCCATCCTTATCTACTATATTTCCTTTAGTTAAGGCAGCAACTTGTGCAATTTCATAACGACCACTGTCTATTTGCACATCTTGCATATCTTCCACAATATCACTCCTACTTTTTTCATCAAGCAAGGCTTTTTTCACAAAGTCAGCTGTCTCATTTTTAAGAATATTAATAATCAGCATGTCGCCGCTTTCGGCCCATTTATAATTTTCACTGTTATCCTTATAATATTGCTCTAAACCAACCGTATCCATGGCTGCTTTTCCCCAAACATTTCTTTCCATTGCTTCAAAAAGCATATTTCCTTCTCTAAATTCCTGCATCTGAAAATGAAAATCTTCATTGTACTCTTCAAGATGCTGGCGATAATATTCCAATGTAGCCCAAGTCATGAACTTTGGCCATAATTCTTTTATTGTAGCTCCTGCACCGAGATTTGAATATCTAATAAATCTCACCCAGTCAGCTCCTGTTTGTGTTCCTTTTTTAAAAGTGAGTACAATTTTCTTAGCAAAGGGCATACCAGCCTCTTCGATGGAAGGATTTTTATTTACGCTATCTGCATACTTCATTAATTCTACATCTGTAATTCCGGCTGCTCTTTTAATAGCAGTAGGGCCCATCATATTAGCTGCAAGTTTATCGCGGGAAATATTTAACCTTGAATCTTCCTGAAGTTTTTGTTTGAGATCGTATGTAATTAGAGGATCCTCAATATTATTTGGAATGGCTGTTCTGGATAATCTTTTAACTATATGGTAGCCCTGGGAAGTAAGGAAAGGCATTGTGATATCTCCATCATTACTAATCTTAAAAACTTCTTTTTCAAAAGCAATATCATATTTTCCTGTACCAAATTCGGCTAATTCACCACCCGAACCGAAAGTAAGCTTATCATCGCTAAACGTTTTTGCCAAATCAGCAAAGTCTCCTCTGTTTTTCACCAAATGATATACTGAATCGGCTTTACTTTTAATTGCTGCCGATACGGAAGCGTCAGCATTAGGCGGCATTGAAAGCATAATCTGGGCTACTTTCCATTTCCCTGCAGCTTCACGTTCTTCCAATAGTTTAAAAATATACCAAGCATCTTTATAATGATAAGGCTTGCTTATTTCTCCAAGCTTTAAATCATAAATAATATTTTCTAATACATAAGAAACAGAAAAAACAGTAATAAAGCCAATATCACTGCTCTTCACATTTACTCCCGAATTTTTTACTGATTCAAGTACTGCCGTAGGATCTGCTTTGGCTGATTGAAGTTTATTATACAAAACCATAGCTGATTTTTCAGCTGAATCATTTGCATCTGAAACAGAAAAATATAAAACATGCAAGTCCTTATGACTTCTTTCAAATGCCTCATTAAATAACTTTTTACTTATTGATTCATCAACCACATAATTTTCTTGAATCTGCTGACGAAAGTTAGTTAGGTCATCGCGAAGCTGAGATAGTGTATCAAGTTTTAATTCGCGCGCAGCCTTTACTTTTAATTTGAAATTAATATACAAATCAAGGTACTCTCTCATCGATTTTTCACGATCATCCACAACAATCTTATTTTTATTATAAGCTCTAGTAAATTCAGAGGAGGGAACCTTTTCATTTCCAATAGTGAAAAGCGTTTGGGAAAAAAGTGGCAGGACGCTGCTGTTCAGCAGCAATATCAAAATATATTTATTCATTATCCTTACTTTATTTCTTTTGGCTCCACTTAACATTAAGTAAATCATTAAGCTGAGACCAAGTTAGTTTCTTTCCAATGATTCGTTTTTCACTATCTAGTAAATAAACGATAGGTGTAGAAACTACATCATAGAGTTGGCGGAAACCTGGTTTCTGAGCGGCCGCAACAGCATCACTCATTTCTTTAGTTTCATGTACATGGGTCCAATCTTCAAGATGATGAGTATGAATAAACTCTAACCATGTTTTCAGATTTTCTTCTTCTGAAAGTACAGCAAACATCTTCACATTCTTTTGTTTCCAAGAGGCACGATAAATGGAGTCCATTCTTGGAACTTCTTCCTTGCAATGTCCACAATTGGGATCCCAAAATACTACAATGGTATAATCAGACTTCAATTGATAGAGAGAAATTGGCTTATTAGCTGTATCAAGCATTTCAAGATTTGCAGCCTGGGCGCCAATAAGATTAGCCATCAGCATATAAGCGCGACGATTAATGATTTCCATCTGTTTTTCATTCAACCAAGAGGTAAGGCCCTTGCTATGATACTTATTGAAAAGATGAACAAACACTGCATCCTGACCCATATATTTAGGACTGATATACTGATCGGTAGCCCAATTAAGCAGAAACTTATACATATCAGGTGCGGTACGGGCAAGTAATAATTTATAATCAAGATCTTTTATGATACTATCGGGCTCTTGAGGAAGTATATCATTATAATAACGCTCAAACTTGGGAAGAAAAAAAGGTGTGCGAATAACACGGCTGTCCATAAAAGTAACTCCATCCCAATAATGTGCTCTATAATAATAATAGTTATCGAGCGAATCTTGTCTGGTAACTGGCTTGGCATTAAGCACATCAGGATCCTTCATGGTTTGAAGGTATAGGGCCATCATCGACTGGGAATTATTTTTTATAATACCATTCCTGTACTCATTCAGCTCATCATTTATTTTTTTATAGTTTGCTTCATAGAAAGCAGAATCATTTTTAGTAGTGGATGCATTATAAGAATTTTTTGCCTGTTGTAGTAAGCCGCCTTTAATTCCAATATAAGACTGATATTGCTGAAAAAGTTCATTTTCAGGAGATCCTGTAACTGTTGCTGCAACTAGATTGTTTGTATCGGCCTCTATTCTTATATTTTGTCCTGGTTTACCATCGATAAAAAAATCAAGAGAAAATCTCTTTCCAGGAAAAACAACAGCATAAATTCCTGCGGGAAGCGTGTCTTTTCCAAGAAATACCACGGTGCCTTTATTACTGATAATTCCCGAATCGGAAATATTAAGGTTCTTCCCCATATGATAGGTAAGATAGCTGAGCCCAGAATCATAACTAGGAGTTTGAACTGTAACCCTAAATTGAGCAAGCACCCCTTGAATTATAAAAAAACAGACGAGTGTAATAATAATTCTTTTCATATTTTTTAAGTAGTGGACAAATGTATTCAAAATGTGGCTTTTATGCTAGTACCTTCTAAATTAGGCCTTCAAAAATTACATTTTATTAACAATTTCTAAAAGGGTCCGAGCAGCTTACCTTTGCCCCCGTGAGAAAACCAAAAAAAAGAATTGTTATAGAGGCGGCTGAAATCAGCGGATATGCTGCTGAGGGTAAGGCCCTTGCGCGCATAGACGGAAAGGTAATCTTTGTAAAAGGTGCTGTTCCGGGCGATATTGCAGATCTGCTGATTACAAAAAATAAAAAAGACTGGGCAGAAGCAACAGCTATTAATATTATCACTCCTTCTTCAGATAGAGTAACTCCAGTTTGCCTTCACTTCGGAACCTGTGGAGGTTGTAAGTGGCAGATGTTGCCTTACGAAAAACAACTGCAATACAAACAACAGGAAGTAGCAGATAATCTTAGTCGCATTGGTAAGGTTGAACTACCAGAAATTTTACCCATTGCTGGATCAGATTTACAAACAGCTTACCGTAATAAACTTGAATTCACTTTCAGCAACAAACGTTTTCTCACCAATGAAGATGAAAAAGGAAATATCCAAACAGATGAGGGTGCACTTGGTTTCCATGTAGCAAAGGTATTTTCAAAAGCATTGAATATTACCGAATGTCATCTAATGGACGACATCAACAATAAAGTAAGAAATACCATCAGAGATATTGCGAAAGAAAACAGTTTTTCCTATTACGACATAAAAGAACATACTGGATGGCTGCGCAACATCATCGTACGTTATTCTACTTCAGGAGCTTTGATGGTTAATATCTGTATTAATTACGATGAGCTTGCCGCACGCGAGTTGCTGCTGAGCACAGTAAAACAAAGAGTTCCAGAAATAAGTACACTTCTATACACAGTAAATCCAAAATGGAATGATACTATTTATGATCTTGAACCCCTAGTTTATTCGGGAGATGGTTTTATTACTGAAAAACTTTTTACAGGCGACAAAGATGCTTATTATGAATATATCATCGGGCCCAAGTCTTTTTTTCAAACTAATACACGTCAGGCAGAAAAACTATATCGCATAGCGCGCGATTTTGCGGCACTCACGGGCAATGAAACAATCTATGATTTATACTGTGGTACTGGTAGTATTGGTATTTTTATGAGTGATAGTGCCAAAAAAATTATTGGTGTAGAAACTATTGAGGAAGCAGTACAAGATGCAAGAAAAAATGCTGCACTGAATAAAGTAGCACATGCTTTGTTTTTTTCGGGAGATGTTATTAAAGTATGTAATGATGAGTTCTTTGCCACTCATGGAAAACCCGATGTAGTAATCACTGATCCTCCAAGGGCAGGCATGCATGAAAAACTTGTTCAAAAATTATTAGAAATTGCTGCCCCAAAGATTGTTTATGTGAGTTGCAATACAGCAACACAAGCGAGGGATATTAGTTTGCTTAGTGAAAAATATGCTGTGAAAAAAATTCAGCCCGTGGATATGTTTCCCCATACACATCATATTGAATGCGTGGTGTTACTGGAATTAAAATCTTGAATAAACATTATCTTTACTTTATGTCATACGGAAACAGCTTCCAAAGAACCAGTCCTGTTGTATTAAATCTTATTATTATTAATGCAATTGTGTATTTGGCTCAAACACTTTTAGGTGGTCCAACTAATCCTAATTCAGCTATCGATCATTTTGCACTTCATCATATAAAATCGGATTATTTTCAACCCTACCAGGTTGTTAGTCATATGTTCATGCATGGCAGTTTTTTTCATCTGCTATTTAATATGCTGGCGCTTTGGATGTTTGGCAGTGCAGTTGAAAAAGTATGGGGACCAAAAAGATTTCTTGCTTTTTATATGATTTGCGGCGTTGCAGCAGCTATTACCCAGCTAGCATCTTATATGTACGATTACCGCTTATTCGATCAGATTAAAATGAGCGTGGCGGATGCTGAGCAGTATCAATTAATGCTAAGAATGTCAGCTACTGTAGGTGCTTCAGGAGCCATCATGGGAGTGCTTGCCGCCTTCGGATATCTCTTTCCAAATACTACTTTATTCATCATGCCCATTCCTTTTCCCATCAAAGCCAAATGGGCCATCTTGGGTATTATTGCCCTAGATGTTTTTGGCGGTGTAATGAAAACACAGGGTGATAATATTGCCCACTTCGCTCATGTGGGAGGAGCACTCACTGGTTTCTTGATAGTATTCTTTCAGAATAGAACAAATAAAAAAACTTTCTACTAGGCATTAACAATCTTTTCCTTGCCTGGGTCGTAACTTTATATTTCAAGTATTTTTAAATGGGAGAAGCAGACAGGTACTACGAATATAAAAACATGAAGTCCCGATTTTCTATTTTCGGAAAGGGCAATGCAGTTATTGCGCTGTTTGTAATCAACATCGTTTTTTTTCTCATACTTTTTACCATTCAAGTTGCCTTTTCATTTTATGGCAGAACCATTTCTGATTTTTATACAGAAATGGTAAGCTGGTTTACCTTACCACCTCTGCTCAAAACACTAAGTGAAAAACCCTGGACAATACTGACCTATATGTTTATAGACTATAGCAGTAATTTGATGAATCTGATTAGTAATATGCTTTGGCTTTGGGCTTTTGGTTCCATTATGCAAAATATGTCGGGCAATAATAAAATCATTCCGGTTTATATTTATGGAGGATTAGCAGGAGCATTATTTTTTATACTTGGTTGTTATTTTATTCCTGTTTCTGGAAATCAAATGCAAGCCTACCCATTATATGGTGCCAATGCTGCAGTAATATCTATAGCTACGGCTACAGTTTCCCTTTCACCCAATTACCGCATACTACAACATATAAGAAAGGGTGTACCTATATGGATACTCTTAATTGTATATGCATTTATTGATCTAGCAGCTGTATCAGGCTTTCCCACTGCGTTCGCGCTTTCCCATATAGGTGGCGCATTAGCAGGTTTCTTGTTTGTTGTACTCATTAGAAAAGGATGGGATGGAAGTATCTGGATGAATAAATTTTATAAAGCAGCACGAGATCTATTTACTCCCGCACAATTTAAAAAACCAGAAAAAGATTTAATATATTACGATACAGGAAAAAGAAAACCCTTCGAACGCTCGAGTAATATAACACAGCAACGCGTAGACGAAATACTTGATAAAATTAATCAGAAGGGATACCATTTTCTTACAGAAGAGGAAAAAGAAATACTCCGCAAGGCTGCTGAAGAAAATCTGTAATAAATTAATACAGGTCTTATAAAAGAGAATAGCCCATAAAGCCATGAGAAAAGCTATCAGAAACATAATGATTGCAGTTAATATAGTAATCGGCATTCTATGGTTGGCTTCTTGTTATAGTTACTTATTCAATCCTAATCAATTTTGGCTTGCTAGCTTGTTATCAATCGCAAGTATTTATTTACTTATTGTACTAGTAATTTTCTTACTTTTTTGGCTCTTTATCAAGCCGGTCCGAATTTTAATTAGTATCGTATCTATAGTATTGGCTTGGGGGCCCGCGCAAAATCTTATTCAACTTCGCAGATCAAATACTTTTGAAATTGTTAAACCTGATTCCATTTTGCGAGTAATGAGCTGGAATGTTGAACATTTCGATATTAGTGAACATAAAAAACATCCTGAAATAAAGGATAAAATGATTGAACTCATCAATACTTATTCGCCAGATGTTGCTTGCTTCCAGGAAATGGTGGCTAGTGACTCCTTCCCAAATGCCATTAATTATCTTCCTTACTTTTCAAAAAAAATGGGAATGAAATATAAATTCTATTCCTACAATATAAAATTAAACTTTGATAATAAACATCATTTTGGTATCATCACATTTAGCAGATATCCTATTATTAATAGCCGCACATTCAGCTACCCTCCCTACAACTATAATTCTATTTTTCAGTATGTAGATATCGTGAAAGGAAATGATACCTTTAGAGCATTCAATATCCATTTGCAATCGCAAAAGTTTGATAAAAAAAATAGAAGCTATGTTGAAAACCCAACCCTTAAAGATGAAGCAGATATAGCAAAATCAAAGAATGTTATATCCAAACTTCAAAAAGCCCTCCTTAAAAGAAAAGAACAAAGTGATAATATAAAGAGAGAGATTAATAAAAGTCCCTACCCCGTAATCATTTGCGGTGATTTTAACGATGTTCCCAATAGTTATGCTTACCATAGCATTAGTAAAGGGTTACAGGATGTATTCACCAAAAAAGGCAGCGGTATCGACAGAACTTTTATCAGCATTTCCCCTACCCTTCGAATTGACTATGTTTTTTGTGATAAACGTTTTCATGTAACCCAATATGGCTGCTTACCAAAAAAAATGAGTGATCATTTTCCTGTAATCACAGATCTTTTTTTTAATAGTAAACAGCTACATTAATAAAGGCTTTCTTAATTTCGTTACCTATTTTTGCTATTCAGGCTTGTAAATATCAATAAATGCCATTAAAGCTCTATAATTCTTACACGCGCGAAAAAGAAGTATTCACTTCCTTTACCCCTGGCCATGTAGGTATGTATGTATGCGGACCCACCGTAAGTGGCGAAAGCCATCTGGGTCATGCCAGACCTTATATCACTTTTGATGTAGTATTTCGCTACTTGTTACACAATGGATATAAAGTACGTTATGTAAGAAATATCACAGATGCTGGACACTTTGAAGAAGAAGGAAAAGAAGCAGAAGATAAAGTAAGCAAAAAAGCATTGTTAGAGAAACTAGAACCCATGGAACTGGTTCAGAAATACACGAATCTTTTTCATTGGGCCATGAAAGAATTTAATTGTATTGAGCCCACTATCGAACCCACCGCTACAGGCCATATAGTTGAGCAAATAAACATGATCAAAAAAATTATTGAGGCTGGTTATGCTTATGAAGTAAATGGCTCCGTATATTTTGATGTAAAAAAATATGCAGCAAGCCACGATTATGGCAAACTCTCTGGCAGGGTAATTGAAGAGCTGCTTGAAACAACCCGTACATTAGAAGGTCAGGAAGAAAAAAGAGACAGAGCAGATTTTGCTTTATGGAAATCGGCAGCACCTGAACATATTATGAGATGGACAAGCCCCTGGGGAGAAGGTTTTCCAGGATGGCATATTGAATGTTCGGCTATGGCTACCAAATATCTGGGTAGTAATTTTGATATTCATGGAGGAGGTATGGATCTTCAGTTCCCTCATCACGAAAGCGAGATTGCTCAAAGTACAATTTGCAATCACGAATCTCCCGTAAGGTATTGGATGCATAATAATATGATTACCATCAATGGCAGAAAGATGGGGAAAAGTTATAATAACCAGATTAAACTGACTGAAATGTTCAGCGGTAATCATCCCTTGCTCAGTCAGGCTTTTGGACCTATGACCATTCGCTTTTTTATATTGCAAAGCCATTACCGAAGTACTCTTGATTTCAGCAGTGAAGCACTGGTGGCAAGCGAAAAAGCTTTCAAGCGTTTATGGGATGCTTATGAAATTCTTGGGAAATTTTCAGAAGACGATGCTGGTAAATCTGCAGGAGATAATGAAATCGATAATAAGATTAATAAATGGCTGAATGAATTTGATGAATTTATGGATGACGACTTCAGCACACCCAAGATTTTGGCAAACATGTTTGAGATAGCTCCTTTTATCAACTCTGTTAAAGATGGCTTGATAAAAAAAGACGTAATTAGTGTTGATACGCTAAAAAAAATGAAGACTTCTTTTAAAACATACCTCGAAGATATTTTTGGACTTAAAAATCCTATGGAGGCAAAAAATAATCTTCTTGATGGTGTAATGGAACTGCTGATTGATATACGTAAAGATGCGAAGACGAAAAAAGATTATACTACTTCAGATAAGATTCGTAACCAGCTGCAGCAAATTGGTATTCTGCTGAATGATGAAAAAAATGGAAATATGAGTTGGAATATTGAATGAGAGAATTGTCGATTAACTTAACATAGCTCCTATCTTTTCAAGATATTTTTTATCAGCAGCATTAAAGGCTGTCAAATTTTCACTATCAATATCAAGCAAGGCAAACATTACTCCTTCTCTATTTAGGGGAACAACTATTTCTGATCGTGAAAAAGGACTGCAAGCAATATGCCCAGGAAAGGCGGTAACATCATCTACAATAATTGTCTCATTTTTTTTCCAGGCAGTGCCACATACCCCCTTTCCCATGGCAATACGAGTACAAGCCACGGGTCCTTGAAATGGGCCAAGCACTAGCTCTGTTTCTTTTACCAAATAAAACCCTACCCAATGCCAGGCAAACTGTTCCTTAAGGCAGGCGCTTACATTGGCCATATTAGCAATTAAGTCGGTTTCATTACCTATAATTGCCTGTAACTGAGGAAGCAGTGCTACATACTGTTCCTCTCTGCTACCCGATGAAACTACGAATCCAGATTCCATAAAGCAAATATAAGAGCAGCAGGGATTTAGATTGCCTGATTATAGTTTAAAACTATCGGTAGCTAATAAAAAACTACTTTAGTAATGTGAATTAATATAACAGCAGCCTGCCGGGGAAACTGCCCGGAATTGAGTATATTGCCGCCAATTTCAGATACAAATACTGTAATAAAACATACTATGAAGTTCATTGTTTCCTCCTCATCACTACTGAAACAACTGCAGCAAATCAGCGGCGTTTTGAATGCCAATACCGTACTGCCCATTCTTGAAGATTTTTTACTAGAGATAGATAAAAACAGACTTACTGTTGTGGCTACCGATCTCGAAACAGTAATGAAGGTGCATCTCGATATTGAAGCAAAAGACAAGGGCAGCGTTTGTATTCCTGGAAAAATTCTTATGGATTCCCTAAAGAATATCACGGAGCAGCCGCTTACTTTTAATATTGATAAAAATTTCGGAGTAGAGATTACCTCCGACAGCGGTAAGTACAAAATACTTGGTGAAAATCCAGATAACTTTCCTAAAGAGCCTTCACCAGAAGATGCTAATTCATTTAAGATGACTTCATCTGGTTTATTAACTTCAATCAATAAAACAATATTTGCAGTAAGTTCAGATGACCTTCGCCCTGCAATGACTGGTGTATTCTTTGAATTAGATAAGAAAGGAATTACATTTGTTGCTACCGATGCTCACAGACTCGTACGTTATACGCGCAAAGATGTAAGCTGTCCTAAAAAAGACACTTTCATTGTTCCGAGAAAACCGCTGAATTTGCTAAAATCATCTCTTCCAGATAATGATGATGAGATTACTGTTTCTTACAATTCTAATCATCTTTTTATTACGCATGGTTCAGTAGAACTAGCCTGTCGCCTTATTGATGCACGTTTTCCTGATTATAAAGTAGTAATACCTACAGACAATCCTTATCGCCTTCGAATAGGACGTAACGAATTCCAGGGCGCCTTGCGTAGGGTAAGTGTTTTTAGTAATAAAAGTACCAACCAGGTAGCATTAGCAATTTCGGGAAGAGAGCTACAACTGTCTGCTCAAGATGTTGATTTTTCAAACGAGGGTACTGAAAGGATGGGTTGCGAATACGATGGAGAAAATCTACAAATTGCCTTTAATGCAAAATTTTTGATTGAGATGCTGAACGGAACTGATTCAGATCAAGTAACAGTAGAACTCAGCACTGCTACTAAAGCAGGTATTATTAAGCCTTCTGAAGAATCTGATGATGAAGAATTACTAATGTTAGTTATGCCGCTCATGCTAAACAACAATTAATATTAAAATAATATATTTTTAAAAGCCGCCTCCTTAAGAAGCGGTTTTTTTATTTACATAATACAGATTCTAATCATTTATAAGTATAAAACAAATATCAGACACTAATTGCCTGTAAAGTTTTTAATACCTTTATTACAATTAGAAAATATATCAATACAAATTTATGAGAGTAATTGCAATGATTCCAGCTCGATATGCTTCCACTCGATTTCCATTCAAGTTGATGCAGTTGCTTGGAGATAAAACAGTAATCAGGCATACTTATGATAATACGGTTGCTACACAATTATTTGATGAAGTAGTAGTGGTAACTGACAGCGATATCATATTTGATGAAATTCAGAAGTACGGAGGAAAGGCAGTCATGAGCAAAAAAGAATATGAATGTGGTAGTGATCGTATTGCTGAGGCCGCCGAAAATATAGAAGCAGATGTAATACTGAACGTGCAAGGCGATGAACCTTTTATAAATAAACCCGCACTGGCTGCATTGATAAATATTTTCAGAGATAGCGAAAATCCAGTGAGTCTTGCTTCATTAATGAAAAAGATAACTGATCCCTCTCTTATACAAGACCCTAACTGTGTAAAAGTGGTAGTAGATAAAAATATGAATTCATTGCTATTTAGTCGCTGTGCAATACCTTATCACAGAGATAAAGAAATACAACCCAACTATTACGAACATATTGGTGTATATGCATTTAGAAAGGAAACATTGATGAATTTTACCAAATGGGCTGTAACACCACTAGAAGCAATAGAAAAAATAGAATGTTTACGCTATCTAGAAAACGGAGTCCCTTTAAGAATGGTAATTACAGAAGAGGCCAGTGCTAAGATTGATGTACCTGAAGATTTAGAGAAAGCAATAAAATTTCTAACAAAAATGAATACATCCAAATAAAAAATATTACTTTTTTTGTAAAACACTTTTACTAATAATTTATATACTACAAAGTAAGTAGCCTCGACACCGCTTCGTCAAGCGTAGATTCTTTTTTGGCAAAACAAAATCTAAGCACTTTATTATCAACAGGATTTTTATAGAAAGCCGAAACCGGTATGGTAGCTACTCCATAATCCTTTGTAAGTCTGATAGCAAAATCATTTTCGGATTCGTTAGTAATATTATCATAACGATACAGTTGAAAATAACTACCCGATGATGGCAGTGGGACAAATCTTGTCTGTTTCATGATGTTCTCAAAATAATCGCGCTTCGATTGTAATAAAACTGAAGGTGTAAGATAAGAAGCAGGATCTTTTAAATATTCAGCAAAGGCAAACTGAACTGAACTGTTACTAGTAAAACAATTGAACTGGTGCACCTTTCTAAATTCTTTCATCATACCGGCGGGACCAATACAATAACCCATCTTCCAGCCTGTGCAATGGAAAACCTTACCAAAAGAAAAACAGACAAATGACCTAGCTAATAAATCGGGATAACGAAGTATTGATAAATGCTTTTGATTATCGTAGATGAGATGCTCATATACTTCATCGCTGATAATAATAATATTAGTACCCTCAACAATTTCACGCAATTGTTGAATATCATTTTCTTTAAACACAGTACCGGAAGGATTGTGTGGCGTATTGATGATGATAGCGCGAGTTTTTGCACTTATCTTTTGTTTTACTTTTTCCCAATTAATAGTATAATCAGGAAAATCAAGCGGAATAGTAACAGCTATAGCTCCGTTTATTTCAATATTAGGAATATAGCTATCATAGCTAGGTTCGAACATAATTACTTCATCTCCAGGACTGAGAATAGAAGTAAAGGCGGTATAAATTGCATAAGTACCCCCTGGCGTTATGGTGATATCTGTTTCAGGATCTATAGCAGTATTGTAAAGAGAAAAAACTTTTTCAGCAAGCACTTTTCTTAATGCAGGCAAACCGCCCATATGTACATATTGATTATTACCATCAGTCATTGACTTATTTACCAATTCTAGTAAATAAGGATCCATGGGAAAATCAGGAAATCCTTGTCCTAGGTTCACTGCTTTATGTTGTACAGCCAATGAGCTCATTACAGTGAAGATGGTAGTGCCTAAATTAGGCAGCTTGCTTGTAATGGTAGGTTCCATTATAATAAGTTTAATTATGTAACTAATAAGCTGAGAATGGAATTAAAAAAATTTATCTCCTTTACTACGTTTAATATCTGCAACATATTCTTTGATCTCCTGCTCTCGATCCATCTTGCAGATTAGTAATACATCTTTAGTATCCACAACAATAAAATCATCGAGTCCTTGCAAAACAATAAGTTTTTTATTATCTGCATGTACCATGTTTCGGATAGCGTCTATTACCACTACATTATTGCCAGCTACAGCATTTTCAAAATAATCCTTGGGTAGATTTTCATAAGCAGAAGCCCAGGTTCCAAGATCACTCCAACCAAATGAAGCCGGAATTACATAAACATTATCTGCTTTTTCCATGATGCCATAATCAATGGAAATATTAATACATTGAGGATAAATTTTTTCAATAGCCTGGCCTTCTTCGGGCGTGTTAAATTTTTCTTTTTCAGCATCAAACACTTCATGCAATTCAGGAAGGAATTGTTCAAAGGCTTTTATAATGCTTTTTGTCTGCCATACAAAAATGCCAGCATTCCATAAAAAGTCTCCGGAGGCTACAAAGGTTCGAGCAAGTTCATGATCGGGCTTTTCGGTGAATAGTTTTACTTTATATACATTATCACTGACAGCAAACTGCTCATATTGAATATACCCATATCCTGTATTAGGATTGGTAGGCTGCACCCCCAATGTAATTAATGCTTTAATATGAGAGGTAAAATGAAGTGCATCCACACAGCTCTTAATAAAACTCTGTACATCCGTAATAATATGATCGGCAGGAGCACAAATAAGATTGGCGTTTGAATTAAGTTCATGAATTTTGTAAGAAACATAAGCAATGCAGGGCGCAGTATTCTTGCGAGAAGGTTCGCATAAAATATTTTCAACCTTTAATTCAGGAAGTTGGCTGATAACAATATGTTTATATTGCTGAGAGGTAACTACAAAAATATTATCTGACGGAATGAATTGTACAAAGCGGTCGTAAGTAGATTGTATCAGTGTGCGGCCTGTATTAAGAATGTCAAGAAACTGTTTAGGATATTCAGTTCTGCTCATTGGCCAGAATCTACTTCCTATTCCTCCTGCCATGATGGCTACATAGTGGTTCTTGTTCATGACGATTATTTTCGATCTTATAATTACAAAATCCCTTCTCTTATTATATCGTGCAAATGAATGATGCCGTTATAATTTCCATTGTCTGTAACAAGCAATTGACTAATATTATTTTGGCGCATTATATTTAAGGCTTCGGCCGCAAGTGCTTCTGATGCTATGCTGTGTGGCGATACTCCCATTACATCTGAAGCTTTCAATCCCTCAATCGAAGGATATTTTTCCATCATTCTACGTATATCTCCATCCGTTATAATGCCAATAATCTCATTTTTTTTATTTACAACTGCTACTGTACCCAATCTGTTTCGCGTAATCTCTATGATTACTTCTTTCATCCCTGTTTCAGGTATTACAGAGGGTTTAGCATTCATAGTAATGAGGTCGGCCACTCGTAGAAAAAGTTTTTTACCTAAAGCACCACCAGGATGATAGCGCGCAAAATCATCAGTCTTGAAACCTTTCAACTCCATCAAACAGATAGCAACTGCATCGCCCATTACCATTTGAGCAGTAGTACTAGTGGTGGGTGCCAAGTTATTAGGACAAGCCTCCTGTGATACTGTAGTATCCAATATCTTATCACTTTGTAAAGCAAGAAAGGAAGATACATCGCCTACCATACCTATAAGCATATTGCCCATATTCTTTACTAGGGGAGCAAGCATTTTAATTTCAGGGCTATTCCCGCTTTTACTAATGATAATTACAATGTCATCTTTTTGAACAATTCCCAAATCGCCATGAATCGCGTCTGCGGCATGCATAAAAATAGCTGGAGTGCCCGTGCTATTAAAAGTAGCTACAATCTTTTGGGATATGATGGCACTTTTTCCTATTCCACTGATAACCAACCGGCCAGAACAGGCAGCTATGGTACGCACAATGCCTGCAAAATCTTCATTTACAGAGACTTTGAGGCTTCTTATGGCCTCTGCCTGCAAATCTAAAGTTCGGGCTGCAGATGATATGATAGTTTCGTTGTTCAAACTCGCCGCAAACCTACTTATTATCGGTAATAAATCAAAGAATATCGCTACCAATACAATGACTGAGAATTATTTGATTATCAAGGGGAAAAAGAGTAACTTGAATAATTGCTTAAAATAATCACAAAATTCGTCCCTAAGCAAATGGTAAATATTTTTTAGTCAGTCTTCATGTAACTTCGGTACCCTTCTTTGAATTTCACAACAAAAGATTGCTTTCAGAAAAAAAAGTTATGGCTACGCGTAAATCAACGACAACATCGGTTAATAAACCGGCACCCCAATTAAAAAAGACTAACACTACTAATATTAATCTTCAAGCTGCATTAGAAGAACATTTTGGTTTCAGTAATTTTAAAAGTTCGCAGGAAGATATCATTAATAACATACTAGGAGGTAATGACACTTTTGTTATTATGCCTACCGGTGGTGGAAAAAGTTTATGTTATCAACTACCGGCTGTTCTTAGCGAAGGAGTGGCCATTATTATCAGCCCTCTTATAGCTTTGATGAAAAATCAGGTAGACTTAGTAAGATCCTATAGCAGCCGCGACGATATAGCTCATTTCCTGAACAGTACACTAAATAAGGGACAACAGAAAGTTGTAAAAGATGATCTCCTTTCTGGTAAAACAAAATTACTTTATGTAGCGCCAGAAACATTTACTAAAGAAGATAATCTGGAATTCTTTAAAGAACTTAAACTTTCTTTTGTGGCTGTAGATGAGGCACATTGCATCTCGGAGTGGGGCCATGATTTTCGACCTGAATACAGAAGATTGCGTGAGATTATAGATCTGATCAATCCGGATCTAAAAGTAATAGCACTTACTGCAACGGCCACTCCAAAAGTACAAAGTGATATTGTAAAAAACCTTGGGCTGCGAAAGCCCACTATTTACCTGTCTTCTTTTAATAGGCCTAACTTAAATTACGAAGTACTACCTAAAGTAAATCTAGAACAAACTAACAAAAGCATTGTTCGGTTTATTCAGCAGAATAAAAATAAAAGCGGGATCATTTATACACTAAACCGAAAAACAACAGAAGACCTTGCCAAAATGCTAATGGCAAATGGCATAAAGGCGGTTGCCTACCATGCAGGACTTGATGGGAAACTACGTTCAAACAGACAAGATCAATTTTTGAATGAGGATGTTCATGTGATAGTAGCCACCATTGCCTTTGGCATGGGAATTGATAAACCAGATATACGTTTTGTAATTCATTATAACATTCCTAAATCAATAGAAAACTATTATCAGGAAACAGGAAGAGCTGGACGAGATGGTATGGAAGGAAAATGTATTCTGTATTACTCTCATAAAGATGTTTCGAAACTAGAACACCTTATGCGTGACAAGCCCCTTAGTGAAAGAGAAGTGGGTGCACAGTTAATACATGAAACTATTTCTTTTGCAGAAAGCAGTATCTGTAGACGTAAAACATTGCTCTACTATTTTGGAGAAGAATATGATAATAGTAAAAGTTGTGGCCACTGCGACAATTGTCTTAGTCCAAAAGAAGAAATTGAAGCTAAGGAAGAGGCTGTTATAGTATTAAAAACAATTAAAGCGCTGGGCGAACATTTTAATATTGGTTATCTATTATTAATATTAACCGGAAAGGCCAATACTCAAGTACAGATGTACCGACATCAAAATCTTGATTTATTTGGAGCTGGAAGCAATCATGAGCCACATTACTGGAACAGTCTCATCAGACAAATGTTGCTACATGGATTGCTTCAGAAAGATATCGTAGAATATGGCGTGTTGAAGTTTACGAAGAAATCAGAAGTGTTTCTAAAAAAACCTACTTCATTTAAAATTGCAGTAAACAATCTTTTTGAAGATGCCAACGCTGATGATGAAGAAAATATTCAAGGTGGTGAAGCGGGAGGAGCTGCTGATGAAAAACTACTTGATTTACTAAAAGATATTAGAAAGAAGGTGGCAAAAGAAAAAAATCTGCCACCATTTGTGATATTCCTAGAAAGCTCTTTGGAAGATATGGCTACCATGTACCCAACTTCTATGCCTGAGCTTGAAAAAATAAGTGGGGTTAGTAAAGGAAAAGCCATGCGCTATGGAAAGCCCTTTTTGGATGTAATTACTGAATTTGTAGAAGAGAATGAAATTATCAAGCCTGATGATTTTGTGATGAAGAGTGTACTAAATCGTAATAATAATAAAATATTCATCATTCAAAATGTAGATAAGAAAATATCACTAGAAACAATTGCTAAAACGAAGGACCTACGCATTGATGAACTACTAGAAGAAATGGAAACTATAGTCGCGAGTGGTACAAAGCTGAATCTCAATTATGCCATTCAGGAAGTCGTTGACGAATATGAACAAGAAGAGATTATTGATTACTTCAAAAGTTGTGAAACCTCCAGTCTTCAAGTAGCACAGGAAGAACTTGCTGATAGTAATTTTAATTGGGAACAATTGAAACTGATGAGAATAAAATTCTTGTCAGAATACGGGAATTAATAAAAAATGTATTCTTTTAAATCCTATACTGTCAAAAAGTATATAATACTCTAAACCCAATATTCATCTGGAAGCGCCTTAATGTAGCATTGATTCGATATGCTTGGTTAAGCCCAAATAATCCGCATTTAGGTGTTTGATACCAAGTCTTTTCAGGATTATTTATATCAGAATACTTTGTAAATATTGATTTAGCACCCATTCCCATAAAAACATCTAAATAAAAAGATTTACTTATTTTGGCAAGGCCTCCAAGCTGAATGGTTTCGGATAATGAGGGAGAATGAATCTTTGCAGAAGAATAATTGATTACGCTGTCGCTATTAAAAGATTCTTCAAAATAAGACCCTGCTCCGGCATTAGTCCAGTATCGATCTGTATAAAATAATTGTAAGCCCAAATAACCACTTATAGGAGCATTTATCTTAGGAAAAAAATATCTCAGTTCGGGCTTCACTCTAATATAACGACTGTTTAAAATATCCAAATTATTAGTCTTTCCAATAGCAACTGTAATTTCAGTTAGTAATTACAGTCTTGGATTTAAATTATAAGCAGCGCCAAGTTGAAGGCCATAGCGGATATCCGGGACTTCAACTAAAGCAGGTGTATACGATATTGACCAATCTGATTTTTGGGCAGATAGATATGAGGTAAAAAGTAATAATGAAAAAGTAAAAAGTAGTTTCATTGAAAAGATAAATCGTATTTATCTGTATTAAAGATAAAAGATATTATAGTAAATCCTTTTTATTATACTTCACAAATGGTGTCACTGTGTAAGCTCGGTAAGATAAATACCAGCTAGTATTAACCATGAATTGGTAAAACACCGTTTCCGCTGTACCCATCGAGGCAAGCTAGAGGCAAAAAATAAGGGTGCTCTAGACATGTATTTTGTAGATGAACATTACATGTAATATAAGCTCAATAAGGCTTTATAGTATTTTGCTGATTTTCAATCTATTAAAATGGTCTTCTTTAGGTCCATCTTAAACTGATTTTTTCCTATATTTGCCGGCCCTAACACAGTAAAACCTACTGCAAAAAAGGAATGATGGTGGGATAGCTCAGTTGGTAGAGCAAAGGACTGAAAATCCTTGTGTCGCCGGTTCGACCCCGGCTCCTACCACCATCAAAAAGGACTCGGTTTAACCCGAGTCCTTTTTCATTTGTAGCATCTAAATAATTTATTGCTGATTGGTTAATATTGATAACCTATACTCCTCTCATTATTGTTCCCTAACCATGTGCTAGAAAAACCAATCGATTTGATAACTAAAGGATTTTGAATAAAGGGTGAAGCATATACAATACTAGTTTTCAACTAAATAAGAATAAAAAATCCCGGCTATTTTTTTACCGGGATCTTATAATAATAAATTAATGCCTTTCTACTCCTTAACAAACTTTGTTCTAGCAACAACCTCTTTAGCTTTGGTGGCAGTAACAATGTAAAATCCTCCTGTTAATCCCGAAAGATCTAACTTAAGATCAGAAGCTCCTATTATTTTTTTAGTCATAACAAGCCTGCCATTGATATCATATAAATTCAAATCGGTAGCTGTTTGCTTATTATTTAAACGCACATTAATGATATCTCTTACTGGATTAGGAAACACCTCTAATTGTGTAGATACGGGATTCATTATCACATACTCTTCATTTTTTGTTGCGGTACCTAAAGCTACTTTTAGTGTATAGCAAGAAGTACTATTAAAAATGCTAGTCGTGTTAGGATATACTCGCACATAGTATACACCCGTTGCTGCAGTATAATTGATTGTTTCACTAGTTGTACCACTTTTAGATGAAGTACTTAAAATAGTTCCGGCGCTATTCAAAATACGAAGATTATAATTAGCGGGTAATGTAGTTAGTGTTACAGAAATAGTTCCACTAGTAGAAATAGTAAACTTATAGTGATCTACGTCGCTGCCAACATCTATCAATCCATTAATATTAGTATTGAAAGGAATAACAGCCGCCCCGGTTGTTGTATTGTTGGAAGTGTTATCATAGGTGCTTGCACAACTTGTAATAGTAGTGGCGGTAGCCTTAATAGTATAACAGGTTGAACTAAGAGCTCCATTATACCCAAACACCTTAATATAATAAGTGCCTGTAATCTGATTAGTAAGTGAAATAGTTTCTGTTGCTGTTGATCCAGTTCCTGTGCCTAATGATGTGCCTGCGCTATTATAAATAGTTAAATCAAAATCAACTCCCGATGGCCCAACTAGAGAATAAATAATATTACTAGTAGCCGTAGTAGTTATTTTAAAATAATCAACATCTGTAATAGTACTTATGGCTGCTGAATTATTTACTCCTGACGTAATTGTAGCAGCAGTTGTAGTTGTTTCATTAGGTTCAAAGGCAGAGGAACAGGTTACTCCTGTGGTAGTAAATTGTGATGTTATAAATTCACTTGCTCCATTAATTCCACAATTTGTACTTACTCTATAATCATATAAACTACTAGCTGTTAATCCACTAATTGAAGTTGAAGTAGCTGATGTAGCTGTTGTAGCCGAAATCCATGTTGAAGATGAGTTTAATTTATAATCTACTGCATAGCTTAAAGCGCCACTTACAGCAGACCAACTAATTGTTGCTGAAGATGAAGTAATAGCTGAAGATGAAAGTCCAGATGGTGCACTACAAACAAACGGTGCTGAAGTAGTAAACTGAGCAGATGTAAATTCACTTGCTCCATCAGTTCCACAATTTGTACTTACTCTATAATCATATAAACTACTAGCTGTTAATCCACTAATTGAAGTTGAAGTAGCTGATGTAGATGTTGTAGCCGAAATCCATGTTGAAGATGAGTTTAATTTATAATCTACTGCATAGCTTAAAGCGCCACTTACAGCAGACCAACTAATTGTTGCTGAAGATGAAGTAATAGCTGAAGATGAAAGTCCA
>Ga0209190_1000787_pt1 | contig 22764 bp, 18 predicted proteins | sample M_140205_XF_Meta_FD_187315 | JGI IMG/M metagenome (GOLD analysis project Ga0209190, IMG submission 187315) | Freshwater microbial communities from Lake Montjoie, Canada to study carbon cycling - M_140205_XF_MetaG (SPAdes) (version 2) | ecosystem: Environmental > Aquatic > Freshwater > Lake... | reverse complement strand
CTGGAGGCGGAGCCTTGACCAAGAGCACAGCAGGCACGGTGACCCTCTCCGGAACAAACACCTACAGCGGCGGCACGACCGTCAGCGCGGGAACCCTCGCCTACGGTGCCGACGACGCGCTGGCCAACGCCGGCGCGGTCACGATCAACTCGGGCACCCTCGACATCGCCAGCTACAGCGACACGGTCGGCGCCGTCATTCTGAGCAACGGCACGATCACCGGCACGAGCGGCGTGCTCACCGGCAGCAGCTACTTAGTCGCCGGCGCTTCTGCCTCTTCCGTCTCCGCGATCCTCGGCGGCTCCGGAACCCTCACCAAGACCAACGTCGGGACCCTCACTCTCTCGGGCGCCAATACCTACTCCGGCCCGACGGCGATCAGCGGCGGCACGCTCGCGCTATCAAGTGCGGGCTCCATCATCTCGTCCGCCGTGACGGTCGCGGACGGCGCGACCTTCGACATTTCCGGTATCTCCGCCGGGGGCACCACCATCGCCACGCTCCAAGGCGGGAGTACCGTCAGCCCGACGCACCTGGTGGTGCTCGGCGCGAAGACCCTCACCTTCGGCAACAGCTCCAGCTCGAATTCTTTCTTTGGCGTGGTCAGCGGAACCGGCGGTCTGGTCAAGGTTGGAACAGGCACGATCTCATTATATAGTAACAGCACCTATTCCGGCGGGTTCACGCTCTCCAACGGCCTGGTCCGCATCGTCACCAGCGGCCTGCTCGCGACCAATGCCGGGCAAACCAACATCGTAAGCACCGGCTTTGGAACCGGGACGCTGAACCTTGCGGGAGGCAGGATTGTCTCGTCCGGGAGCAGCAGTCGGACCATCTACAACAGTGTCAATCTCGCCAACGATTTCTCATTGGGCGACACGATAAGCAGCAATGCCGGCACGATCACAGTTTCCGCTGCTGTGTCTGGCGCGACCACGACACTGCTGACCAACGTATCCGTCACGACGGATTCCCCGGTCGTGTGGGAGCAGGTGATCGGCGGCGCCTACGCCCTGACCAAGCTGGGGGCAGGCACGCTGATCCTCTCCAACGCGAACACCTACACCGGCGGGACCGTGATCACCGCAGGCACCCTGTCTCTGGGCAACGCAGGAACGACCGGTTCCCTCGCCGGCAACATCACCAACAACGCAACCCTCCTGGTCGCGCGAACCGGAGACACCACCATCACCAACGCGATCTCCGGCACCGGCGCTTTGACCAATTACGGCGCGGGCACGCTGACACTCTCCGGTAGCAACACCTACTCGGGCCTCACCACTACCGCCACGAACTCCGTACTTCGGCTCGGCAGCAGCAACGCCCTCGGCAGCACGGCAGCCGGCACAGTGGTGTCCAGCGCGAGTGCCATCGATCTGAACGGCCAGACGACCGGCGCCGAGGCCCTGACCATCAGCGGAACCGGCGTTTCTGCCAGCGGCGTCATCTTCAACAGCAGCGCCAGCGCCGCGACCTGGAGCGGGTTGATCACGCCGGCCGCCACCGCGACCATCAAGGCGACCAACGGATCGATCACCCTCAGCGGGGGGATCGACCTGAACAACTCCGCCACGAACCGGACCCTCACCCTGGACGGAGCGGGCGGCCTCACCCTGAGCGGCAACATCTCCAACTCACTCGCCAGCGCGACCAATGGCATCGCCATCGCAGCGACCGCCACCAATGTCACGCTCTCGGGAAGCAACAGCTACACGGGGACGACCACGATAAGCACCACAGGCGGCCTGAACATCAACAGCGCCTACGCCATCAGCACGAACACATTGATCACCGGAACCGGGTCCTTCCTCAACAACACCAGCGGCGGCGCCGTCACCAACCTAGGCAACAACAACATCACCCTGGCCGACACGCTCACCTTCGGCACCACCGGCAGCACCTCGGCCAACAACTTGAACCTCGGCACCGGCACGACGACCGTCAGCAGCTCCCGTACCATCGGCCTCGCGGGCACCGGCGTGACCCTCACCTTGGGCACATTGGACAGCACATCAACAAGCAGCGGGAGGACCTTCACGGCAACCAACACGGTTGGCAGCAGTGGCAACACGATCGCTCTGGCCGGTTGGAAGATTCAGTCGGGATCGACGGTCAACGTGACAGCCAAGCTGGCCGGCGACGCCAATTGGACGATCTCTGGACCCATCGTCAATGGGAACGCATTCAGCAACGGCGTGCAGATCGATGCCACCGGTCTCACGACCTTCGGCGGAGCGAACACCTACGACGGTGCGACCACCGTGAGCACGAATGCCACCCTCCGCATCACCAGCGCCACGGCTCTGGGGTCCACGACCAACGGAACGACGGTCAGCGACGGCGGGTCGCTCCAGTTGTCCGGTGGCATTACGGTGGAGGGCGAGGCCCTGACCATCACGGGTAGCGGTGGCGGTGCCGGTTCCCTGCGCAACATCTCGGGCAGCAACACCTACAACGGCACGGTCACGGTTGCCTCGGGGACCAACAGGATCAACTCCGACGCCGGAACGCTTACCCTCTCGTCCTTCGGCACGACGCTCAGCAGCTCGCGCCTGCTCGTCGTCGGCGGGGCCGGCAACACCGTGTTCACCGGTTCGTTCACCGGGAGCGGGGCCCTCGGCACCGGCACTATGACCAAGGACGGCGCTGGAACCCTGACCTTGGCCAGCACCAACTTCAACATCAGCGCCGGCGTCATCGTTGGCGGCGGAACCTTGGCCTTCGGAACAAACGACGTGCTCGGCACCAACCGCGCGGTGACCATGAGCAATGCCACGCTGGATATTCGCAACTTCACCGGCACGGTCGGCGACGTGGTGGTGACCAATGGTGGCCTGATCACCGGCACCACAGGCGTGCTCACAGGCAGCAGCTTCGCCTCCGGGGGCGAGAATCTCACCAACACCTTCAGCGCGAATCTGGCCGGCAGCGGAGGCGTTGCCCTCACCGGCAACAGCAACACCACGGTGCTCTCGGGCTCGAACACCTACTCGGGCATCAACAGTCTCAACGATGGCGCGGCGGGCACCAACATGACCCTGCGCGTCACCTCGGTGGCCGCCCTCTCGTCGAATTCCTCGCTGCTCGGGGCCAGCGCCCTGGCGCGGATCCCGACCCTGGACCTCGCGACCAACGGGGCCTACACCATGAACAGCTACCAAGGCGGCAACATCATCTTCCTGGCCACCAACGGCGCGGCCACGCTGTCCTTCACCAACACCTCCACCGGCAACAGCAGCATCGAGGGGAGCAGATATCTCTACGCGACGAACGTCGGACTGACCTTCGCCGGTGGGATCGATATCTCGCCCACGACGACCGACAAGAGTTTTGGGTTCCGCGGTAACGGAGACTACACGTTTAGCGGCTCGATCGTGACGACCAACACGACCTACACCGCAGGCATTGCCGTGGAAACGACCGGCGTCGTCGCACTCAACGCCTCGAACAACTACAACGGCACGACCACCGTAGCCAGCAACGCCACCCTGCTCCTCGGCAACAACTATGCGCTCGGCAGCACCAACAATGGAACGACCGTGTTTTTCGGCGGAGTGCTTGACCTGGGCGGTCGCTCGGTCAGTGACGAAGCACTCCTCATCGAGGGAACTGGTGTTTCCTCCGGCGGCGCGATGAAGAACTCGAGCGCCTCGGGCGCCTCTTTCACTGGAGCCATCACCCTCAGTAACGCGACGACCATCGCCACGACCAATGGCAATATCACCCTTTCCGGTGCGATCGGGGATGCCGCCGCCGCACGCACGCTGACCAAAACCGGATCCAGCACGCTCACCCTCTCCGGCGCAGATGCGAACACCTACACCGGCCTCACCACAGTCAGCGGAGGAACACTGCAACTCAACAAGACCGCCGGGGTGAACGCCCTCGCCAGCACGAACATCACGGTGAACTCGGGAGCGACCTTGCTCCTCTCCACCAACAACCAAGTGGCAGACACTTCGGCCATCACCCTCTCCGGAGGCACGATCACGCGGGGCAGTGGGGTCTCCGAAGTCTTCGGAAATCTCGACCTGTCCGCGGGGTCTTTCCTCGAGTTCGGAACGGGCGACGTCGGCACATTGAGTTTCGGCACCTACACGCCGAGCTCGTTGCTCACCGTGCAAAACTTCCTGCCCGGCAATACGCTGACCTTCGGCAGTGATTTGAGCAGCACGATCAACAACCAGAGCTTCTTCTCTTTCAGCGGCGACTTCACGAGCAGTTGGAGCACTGGCACATTCACGATCACCGCCATCCCTGAAACCTCGACCGTCATGGCGGCAATCGGCCTGGTCGGTCTCTGCCTCTGGCCCCTGCGTCGCAGGGTGTGGTCCCTGGCGCGCAGGGCTTGATGTCGCGTTTTACGTTTTTGGGTGGTTGACGTTTTGACGGTAAATCCCGCAGGGCAGGCACCATCAGCGTGCCTATGGGATGTTGCGTGCAATATTTGGGCTGAATAGGATCCTCTCAGCGTCCCATGATTGAAACCTTAAAGCGCCTCGCCCTCGGGGTTGTTCTGATCCTGCTGGCCGCTGCGGTGCTGCTTTACACCGACCGTGGATCGCGCGAGGCCAGGCGCGAGAGGGGTGGCCCGATCAAGGTGGCCCTCGTTGAGCATGCCTCCATCCGTGCTCTGGAGGAAGGTGCCAACGGTGCGTTGCAGGCGCTGGCCAGCCGCGGCTACGAGGATGGCGGCCGGATTACGCTGCGCCGCTTCAGCGCGGAGAATGACATCGGCACGGCCAACACGATTGCGCGGGAGGTGACCGGCGGGAGCTATGACCTCATTGTCAGTATGAGCACCATCTCCCTGCAGACCGTCTCCGGTGCCAACAAAACGGGGGCCAAGACAACGCATGTGTTCGGTCTGGTGACCGATCCTTATGGCGCGGGGGTCGGCATCAGCCGGGAGAACCATCTCGAGCATCCGCCCTACATGACGGGTTACGGCAGCCTGCAACCGATCGAATCCATTTTCCGCATGGCCCGCGATATGCGTCCGGAACTGCAGCGCGTCGGACTGGTCTGGAATGCGGCCGAAGCCAATTCAGTGGCGCAGACGACCATCGCGCGCGCGGTCTGCGCCAAGCTTGGCATCGAGCTGATCGAGGCCAATGCCGATAGCTCGACCGCGGCCATCGAGGCGGCAAGTTCCGTGCTGGCACGCGGTGCGGAGGCTCTCTGGATCAGCGGGGACATCACCGTTTCCACCGCCTCCGAACCGATCATCGCGGAGGCGCGCAAGGTCGGCGTCCCGGTCTTCAGCTCGTTGCCGCTCAACATCAAGTCAGGCGGGCTGTTCGATCTCGGCGCGAACTATACCGAGGTCGGCCGCGCCGTGGGGGAGTTGGCGGCGGACGTGCTCGACGGAAAAAATCCCGCCACGGTCCCGGTGGAAAACTTCGTCCCGGAGACACTGCTCTACAACGAGACGGTGCTCGCGGGCCTGCGGGATCGATGGACCATCCCCGATGCCGTGCGTGCCAAGGCCCACGGTTGGATCACGGCGACCGAAACCAACCTGCCGGGCCCCGCCACCGTCGTGCCGAAACCCCGTCCGGGCCGTAACTACAAAATAGGCGTCGCCTACTTCTCCTCCGAGGCCAACCAGGAAAATTGTCTGCGCGGTTTTCTCGACGGGCTGCACGCCGCCGGCTTCGAGGAAGGAAAAAATCTCGAGGTGACCCGCACGCACGCGCAGGGCGAGATCGCCAATGTGCCGCCCATGCTGAAGAATCTCGAATCCTCGGACAACGATCTGATTTTCGTCATGACCACCCCCGTGCTTGGCGCCGCCTGCAGCCTGGTGAAAAACAAACCGGTCGTTTTCAGCGCGGTGACCGATCCGTTGGCGGCGGGCGCCGGCAAGTCATGGCAAGACCATTTGCCCGGTGTCACTGGCACCGGTTCTTTTCCTCCGGTGAAAGAGATGGTGGTCGCCATCCGGCAGATCCTGCCCAAAGCGAAGAAGATTGGGACGATCTACAATGCCTCCGAGGCCAACTCGGTCAAAGTGATCGGCGTGGCGCGTGATATCTTCCGCGATGCGGGATTCACCTTGGAGGAAGTGACTGTCGCGACATCCTCGGAAGTCGCGACGGCGGCCCAAGCGCTCGTCGCGCGCGGGGTGGACGCGATCTACACGCAGACCGACAACACGGTTATGCAGGCCTTTGATGCGGTGATCCAGGTGGCGCGCGACGAGGAGATTCCGCTCTTCACCGACGACCCGCTGGCGGCGCAGCGCGGCGCGCTCGCCTGCGTCGGCCTCGGCTTCTACCAACCGGGCAAAATAGCCAGCGGGATGGCCGCGCGGATCTTGTGCGGCGATAGTCCGGCGGCGATCCCAATGCAGAATGTCGCGGAGAATGTGGTCTGGCTCAACGACGATGCCGCGCGCAAGCTGGGTATCTCCTTTCCGCCCGAGACGGTCGCCCGGGCCCGCAAACCGGAGGCACCCTGAGCATGGAGATCACTTCCCATCCCGGCGACAGTATGCTCGGCCTCAAACTGGTTGGCCGCTTCGACGCGAACTGGGCGCCGCATGTCGGCTCTTCGATCGAGGAAGCGATCCGCGGTGGCCACCGGCAGATTGAGCTCGATCTCTCCGGAGTCAACTACATCAGTTCGGCCGGTGTGCGCATCCTCCTCAAATACCATCGCACTTTGCGCAACGCTCGCGGCAACCTGCGCATCTGCGGGGCGGACGCCAATGTGATGTCCGTTCTGGATCTTTCCGGCTTGGCCGGACTGCTGCTCGAGGAAGTTCCCGCGCCTGAACCCGCGGCCACCGCGTGGGAATCTGCGGGCACAGCCTTCGAGGAACACATCATCTCACCCGATTCCGTGCTGCGCGGCCGCTGCCATGGTGATCCCGAAAAATTTGCCATGGGTGAGTGCGGTCCTGAGGTGACAGGGGTGCGCCTTGGGCTGGAGGATCTCGTCATCGGACTCGGCGCCTTCGGACCCGCCGAGAGCACCGGCGGGCGTTTCGGGGAATTGCTCTGCGCGGGTGGAGCCTCGCTGGCCATGCCGACCGATGGCAGCAGCGTGCCCGATTTCCAACTGGCCGAGGCGCGCATGGTTCCCGAGGCTTCGCTGCTCTACGGATTGACGGCGCACGGTCCGTTTTCCCGCCAACTGCGCTTCGAGGCGGCGCAAAACACGCGCGGGACGATTTCCTTGTCCTCGCTGGTCGAGGCGGCGATGGAGCGTGGAGGATACGCGGTCGGCGCCTTCGCCCTGGTCGCGGAGAGTGCCGGCGTGGTCGGTGCCACCTTGCTCCGGTCTCCCGCCGTGGCGACCGGCGTTTCCCCCTTCGATTTTCCCGAAGTGCGCGATTGGCTTTCCTTCACCAGCGAACGCGACGAGCAGCGGGCTATGGTCATCATCGCGGGATTTGCCTCGCGCCAGCCCAAGGAAAAACTTTCACCTTTCTTCCGGCCTTTGGCTCCGTGCGGTAGCTTGGCCGGCCACTTCCATGCGGCCATCTTTCCCTACCGGCCTCTCCCCTCGGGAAAACTGGATCTCGTGTCCACCGCGGAGGGACTCACCTCGAGCGGCATGGCCAAAACGGTGCTGCACCTCCTGCACGACGATCGCGGGATCGAAGGGGCGGGTGAGACAGAACTCATGCGCGGCGCGATGTGGATGGCACCGGTGCAATTTTCCGGCGACGGGGAGGGTCGGTCATGAGCCTGCTGATCGGAGCCACCACGGTGGGATTGATTCTGGCGCTGCTCGGCCTCGGGGTCTACCTGAGCTTTCGCATCTTCAATTTTCCCGACATCACGGCCGACGGATCCATCACCCTCGGTGCCGCGGTGACTGCTTCGCTTCTCGTCATGCATTGGCCTCCGGCGCTGGCCACTTTCGGCGGATTTCTCGCGGGCATGCTGGCCGGCACGGCGACGGGATTGCTCAACGCCAAGTTTCGCATCAACGGACTGCTCAGCGGCATCCTTGTCATGACCGCGCTCTATTCCATCAATCTGCACGTCATGGGCAAGAGCAACCTGCCGCTCCTCAACGAGACAACGCTGGTTACGCAGGCTGAGTGGCTGCTGGGTTCGCTCTTCGGCCAAGGTGATCTGCAGGTTTTCGGATGGAAGGTGGGCCAGCGTGATGCCTCTGTGCTCGCTCTGGTCACCACGGCAGTCGCCGGCGTGGGAACCCTGCTTTATCTCTTCTTCCGCACCCAATTCGGCACGGCCATGCGCGCGGCGGGTGACAATCCGCAAATGATCCGCGCGCTCGGAGGCAGCGTGGATTTCATCTTGATCTTCGGATTGGCCGTTTCCAACGGCCTGATCGCACTCTCCGGTTCCCTCCTCGCGCAATACCAGGGATTTGCCGATGTCCAGATGGGTATCGGCATGGTCGTGTGGGGTCTGGCCAGCGTGATCATCGGTGAGGCTCTGGTCGGGAGCAAAAGCACGGGCATTGTTATCACTGGAGCGATCATGGGCTCACTCCTCTTCCGCCTGATCGTGGCCATCGCCCTGCGCTGGGGACTCAACCCGAACGATCTCAAACTCATCACCGCGGTATTTGTATTTTTGGCGCTCGTCGTTCCGGGCGCGCTGGCCAGACTGCGGCCGCACGGGAAGGGAGCACGCTGACATGCTCGAGGCTACCGGCATCGGAAAAACCTTCCATGGAGGAACACCCAACGAAGTGCTCGCCTTGCGCGACGTATCCTTCACCCTCGCTCAGGGATCCTTCCTCATCATCATCGGTACCAACGGCTCGGGAAAATCCACGCTGCTCAACGCCGTCGCCGGAACTTTTCCTCTCGATCGTGGCACCGTGCGATTGTGCGGCCATGACATCACCAAGTGGCCGGAGCACCAGCGGGCGAAGTTCATCGGCCGGGTTTTCCAGAATCCTTTCAGCGGCACCGCGCCAAACATGACCATCGCCGAAAATCTTGCCATGGCCGCGCGCCGCGGGTTGCACCGGGGCCTCTCCTGGGCCATCCCCCGAGGACTTCGCGCGCAACTGCGCGATCGCGTGCGGACTTTGAACATGGGCCTCGAGGACCGTCTGGACAACGATATAGGAACGCTCTCGGGAGGGCAGCGTCAGGCCCTCACCCTGCTGATGGCCTCATGGCTCAAGCCCGATCTGCTGCTGCTCGACGAGCACACCGCTGCGCTCGACCCGAAGAGTGCCGACCAGGTGATCCGCCTGACCAATGAGATCATCCAGCGCGACAAGCTCACCACCCTCATGGTCACGCATTCCATGCAGCAGGCAGTCAACCTCGGCGACCGGCTCATCATGATGAACCGCGGGAGCATCCTTCACGACATCCAGGGAGCGGAGAAGGCCCGCGCCCGGCCCGAGGACCTGCTGCAGCGTTTCGAGGATGTGAGGCGGCGCGAGCGGATGGATGCACCCGTCGCGGCAATGCTGCGCAAAACCTACGTCTGAAGCGCCCGGCCGGACAAGAGAACGGTTGATCAAACCAGAGTTCCCAGACACACTACCTAACTATGGAAATCACCCATCGGCAAGAGGGGGAGTTTCTGGTCGTCGCGCCGGTCGGACGGCTGGATGCGCTCGTCTCGGAGCGGCTTGAAGAAACCGTCAAGCAACTGCTGCCGGATGGCTCTGGCTCTATCGTGTTCGACTGCTCCGGCGTCTCTTACGCGAGCAGTGCAACCTTGCGCGTTTTCCTCGCCACGGCCAAGCGCGCGAAAACACAAGGCGTCCGCTGCCGCTTTGCCAAATTGACCAAGCCGCTGCAGGATTTGTTTGATTTGTCCGGATTCACCGACGTACTTGAGGTGCACGAAACTCTCGAGTCGGCTCTCTCTTGAAAGCAGGCGGAGAAAGAGGACCGGCCAAGCCGTGTGAGCGCGAGCGCAGCCTGGCCATTGCCTTGGCTTTTTGCCTGGTCGATGTCGTGCTGATGGGCACCGCCGCGTTCCACTCCAACTCGCTGACCATCCTCAGCGATTTTCTCAAGGAGTTGGGCGACACCACCGCGGTGCTGGCCGCCTTCATCACCATACGCGCCGTGCGCCGCGCGCCGAGCCATCGTTTCACCTACGGCATCGGCAAGCTGGAAAATCTGGTGAGCATGAGCATCGTGGTTCTGATGACCGGCGCGGCGCTGGTGATCGCCGTGCAGGCTTTTCATCATCTGTGGAATCCGGTGGAGCCGCACGGAACTGTGCCGGGCATAGTTATCTTCTCGGTCTACGCCTTGATCGGTTTCGCCATCTCGTTGCGCAATCGCCGTCTGCTCAAGTTGCAGCATTCACCGATCATCGCCTCGCAGGCCAGGCTTTGGTTCGCGAAGGCAAGCTTCGATGCTCTCATGGCGCTCTCGCTCATCGTCGAAATCGTATTCCGTGACCAAGAGTGGAGTCGGCACCTCGATCCGCTGGCGTCGTTCATCGGTGTGGCCTTCATGCTCCATAGCGCCTGGTCGATCGCGACCGAATCGGTCGGCGATCTGCTCGATGTCGCCCTCGGGGAAACGATGCAAATGCGCATCCTCCGTTGCCTCGCCGAGCGCTTTGACGACTACGATCTGCTGCACAAGATCCGGACCCGCCGGTCGGGTCCGCGGGTCTATGTGGAGTTGTTCCTCGAATTCGACCCCAAGCAGACCATGGGGCAGGTGCGGGAGCGTATCGAACGAATCCGACACTCCGTCGCCGATGCCATGCCCGGCGCCGATGTCACGGTGACGCCGTCCACCCAAACGCCCCTCCCCAGCTAGCTTGCCTCCGCCCGTAACCCGGCTTTCCGGCCAACGCGAAAGGCTAGCCAGAGAATGATGCCGCAGAGCAGAAAAGCCGAAGGGAGCCAAGGTAAAGCCAGAGCGAAGATGGTGTTCTCGCCCGCGCCAGGATGGCCGGCGCGCAGATGTCCCGTGAGTTGGGCAAACAGAACACCGGCCACGGCGTAACCCAGATTGAAGGCGACGCCTCGGAAGCTGAGCACCGTGGCGCGGATGGCGGATTCGGTCCAGAGGTTGAGATAATTGGAGGTGAAAAACTGCAGCGCGGCCATGGAGAGGCCAAGGGGCAAGACCACCCAAGCTCCCACGACTGGCCAAGCCATCGCCGTGCCGACGAGTCCGCACAGAACGAGGGCCGCGATCACCGTGAAATTCGTGGCTGCTGACAAGCGCACGCTCATGCGCTTGGCCGCCGGCGCAGCCGCAAAACCAAGCAAGGCCAGCACCGAGCCAAGCAGGCCGTTCACGTATTCGGGCAACTCGATCAATCGGTAGTAATTGCTCCCGAAGGTCAAAAAAATACGGACAAAGCTGTCGATGAGCAACGCAGCCAGCATGAGAAACAGTATGCGCCGTGAAGTGAAAACATGCTTTGCTCCCTCGACGATGTTCCGCCACGCGCGGCGCGCGGCATGATGCTCCGCATGTTCAACCGCGGGAGGTTCCCGGAAATTCAGGGCCACCAGCAAACACAGCACCGAGGTAACGAGCGTGGCATAAACCGGCCAGCGCACAGTGGCATGAGGTGCGGGACTCCAACCGGTCCAAGCGAAGAGCCAGACCATGAGGCTATGGTCGAAGAGCGCAGCGCCCGTGATCATGGCGAGGAAAAATCCACCCGATTTCCAACGCATGAGCGATTCGAGCAGCCTCGGCCAAGTCAGGTTGCGACCCCCTTCCGGTAACGAATCGTAGGCCAGCGCCTCGTCGGCCCCGCTGGCGAAGGCCTCGGCCGCGCCGCTGAGGACGCGGTTAAGCAAAAGCAACGAGAACAACCATGGGCCGCATGGGGCGAAGGCGAAGATGATCATCTCGGCGACCATCAGGGCCGACGCCACGACGACGACGCGCTTGCGACCGATGACATCGGCGAGCGCGCCCGACGGGATTTCCAGGGCGAGGATGACCACCGCCCACACGACATTAAGCAGAGCGTATTGCTCGAGGGTCAGTCCCAGATCCAGAAAGAGAACGCCGATGACCGGATAGTAAAACCGTGCATTGAACAGCACGCGGAACGCCACGAAGAGCGGCAGGTTGCGTTGGAGGGAACCCATCGGTTCTTTGATTGCGGCGTGGCCTTCCCGGCCTGCGTGGTTCAATGTTTCGGCGCGCGGACGGTGGCGGATTCGAGATCATTGCGCCGGCGCTCGATGATGTTATCCGCGATCTCGGTCACCATCTCCTCGAGCAGCAGGCGCAGATGGCTCCCGGGACGGTAATCGGCCGGTGCGATGTGGCGTACGCGGTCGGCGTGCGCCGTCAGTTGGTAGCACTTCTGGAAACTGACGCGCGATTGGTCCTCCGGATTATAGACCGCGATAGCCCGGCCTCCGGATTGCTTCATCACGGTGAAACACGGGACATCAGTCGGCCCGTCTCCCACGTAGATCATGTTCTGGAATGGGATCGGACGCATTTCGGGTGGCACGTGGTCGTTCACATCCTGCGAATGGTCGAGCATCCCTTTGTTGATGCGGAAGAGGAACTGCGTCTTCTGCGTGTGGCTGATAACGCGTTTGGGAAAGGTGATCCGGCCCTCGACATCCTCGGCATATTCGCAGCCGAAAATTTTCCGCACATGCGGTTCGATGCGGCTGCCGCTGATCAATTCCTTAAGGCCGGAACTGACGATGTAGTGCTCGAGTTTGATCCCGTGGGCCACATTCCACCCCATGGCATCCTCGACGTCGTATAGCTTGGCCTCGAACTCAGTGAACATTTCGGGGATGCCCGGGAAAAAACTGAGTTTGGACCCGAGTTCGCGCAGCTTGGCGTTGGTCGGCCGGTCCATCTCAAGGTAATCGAGCAAGGCTTTCATGTAGGCCAACTCATTCTCGTAGCCATGTTTTTGCACGAGTTCCGCGCAGCGCTGCCAAAACTGTTTTCCGTCGATGCCGAAATGCGGGAATATTACTTCTTCCTGCATGTAGTTCGGACTCAGCGTCTGGTCGTAATCGTAGATGATCGCGATGGTGTTTTGTTGGACGGACATGTTTTGACCTCGTGCTGGGTGGATGGTGCATAATAAGCCCGTGCAGACGGACTTCCAGAAGCTTTCTAGCCGGGGTTGCCCACAGTGATCGAGGCGTCCTATCGCGGGGGTGTCCATCTGCCCGCCCTGAATCTGTGGCTCGACCCCTCGTCGCCGCGCACTTTTGCCTTTGTCTCCCACGCGCACAGCGATCATACGGGCAAGCACGGCGAAACGGTGCTTTCTGTGGGCACATCGCACCTCATGCGCGTGCGCATCGGGCCATCGGTGTGTGAACATGTGCTGGAATTCGGCGATACCCTTGAGTTGCGCGGTGCGCGCTTCACGCTGCTTCCGGCGGGCCACGTTCGCGGATCGGCCCAACTGCATCTGGAGACCGAGGACGGCAGCCTTCTTTACACGGGTGACTTCAAGCTGCGTCCCGGTTTGTCCAGCGAGCGCATCGAATGGCGCGGCGCCGAGACACTCATCATGGAAACAACCTTCGGAAAGCCGCAGTATATTTTTCCTCCCACCGAGCAAGTTCTATCCGACGTGATCGCATTCTGCCGTGATGCCCTCGATAATGACGCGGTGCCGGTCTTGCTCGGATACTCGCTGGGCAAAGCACAGGAAATACTTTGCGCGGTGGCCGCCGCGGGACTGCGACCGATGCTGCATGGTGCGGTCGCGAAAATAACTCGCATCTACGGCCAACTCGTTCCCGGCATTCCTGACTTCGCCCACTACAAAGCTTCCGAGGTGGCGGGCCATGTCCTGATCTGCCCGCCGAGCGTCCGCGGTTCCGCCATGGTCAGAAACATCACCCGCCGTCGCGTGGCTATGCTTACCGGATGGGCATTGAATCCTGGCGCGATCCATCGCTACCGGGTCGACGCCGCTTTTCCGCTCAGCGACCATGCGGGTTATGACGAACTGCTGCAATACATCGATCTAGTGAGCCCCAAGCGGGTACTTACGATGCACGGCTATGCCTCGGAGTTCGCTCGCGATCTGCGCCGCCGCGGCATCGAGGCTTGGTCTTTGATCAGCCCCGACCAGCTCGAGTTCCCGGGTATCGCCGCGGTGGGCGCGTGATTTCTTGTGGCATTTTATCTAGCCACACCCCCCCGTTCGGGCATATAGCCCACGAGATGAAAATCCCCAGTCTCCTCATTGTCACGGTCGCTGCCTCGATGCTCACGGGCTGCGGCTATAACCGCCTCGTCAGCCTCCGCCAGCAAACCGACAGCAGTTGGGCCGACGTGGAAAATGTTTATCAACGCCGGGCCGACCTCGTACCCAACCTCGTCAAGACGGTGGAGGGCGCGGCGGAGTTCGAGAAGTCCACGCTTACTGAGGTCACGCAGGCGCGGCAACAAGTGAACAACATCAAAGTTGACCCGAATTCACCGCCCGACAGCCCGCAGGCCATGGCCGCCTTCCAGCAATCGCAGGAGGCTCTCTCGGGTGCCTTGTCCCGACTGCTTGTCGTGGTCGAGCGCTATCCGGATCTGAAGGCCAACGCGAATTTCCAGAACTTGCAGACGCAACTCGAAGGCACGGAAAACCGCATCGCGGTGGAGCGGCGCAAATTCAACGAGGTTGTTCAGCAATACAACACCGCGACCAAGCAGTTCCCGACGCTGATTTACTCCGGTTTTCTCGGCTTCAAGGAGCGCCCGTATTTCGCGGCTCGCGCCGGTGCCGATCAGGCGCCTGAGGTGAATTTCAACTTCGGCAACAAGCAGGGTTCCTGACCCGCGCAACGCCGTGCGCGTTCGCCTGACCGCCCTATTGCTCGCGGCGGTCGCGGTTCTTGCCGCGACCGCCTTTGCGGCCCAGTCCCCGCTGCCGCCGAAGCCGGCAGATTACGTTCTCGATAAGGCGGGCATCTTCACGCCTTCGCAGGAGGCGGCGCTGACCGAAAAGCTGAAGCAATACGAACGCGAGACGTCGAACCAACTCGTGGTCGCCGTGCTGCCTCGTGTGCCGGATGACTATGCGATGGAGGATTTCACGCAGCGGACGGCGGAGGCCTGGGGAGCCGGGCAGAAGCGGAACGACAACGGCATGGTGCTTTTTGTTTTTCCCGAGTCCCGCCAGATGCGCATCGAGGTGGGTTACGGACTCGAGGGTGCGGTGCCGGATGCGTTGGCCAACAACATCATCCGGGATGAGATGGTCCCGGCGTTCCGGGCCGGCAATATGGCGAGCGGGATTGTCCGCGGCGCTGAGGCGTTGATGTCTGCGGCGCAGGGCGAATACAAGGGCACGGGCCGCACGGTGGGGGAAGGACCGGAGGAAGCTGTGGGTATTCCGCTGATCTGGCTCATCCTGCTCATTTTTGTGATCGTTACCATTCACCGCAGCCAGACGCGTGGCGGACGAGTTTACCACCCGATGGGCCAGCGGGATGTCTGGTTCCCCTCCAATGGAACCGGCCTCGGTGGCCGCGGTGGATTTGGCGGTGGTGGGTTTGGCGGCGGGGGATTTTCGGGGGGAGGCGGCGGCTTCGGCGGCGGTGGGGCGAGCGGGCAGTGGTAAAATGAAAATCAGGGAATTCATCGACGCATTGGCCGAGGAGAAGATCGTGGAAGCGGTGCGTGCTGCCGAGTCTCGTACCTCGGGCGAGATCCGCGTCTTTGTCACGCGGCGCAAGTTGCGGGGCGAAGATCTGCGTACGCGTGCCCTTACCGAGTTCGAACGGCTGCATGTCGGCAAAACCGCTTTACGCAACGGCGTCTTGTTTTACATCGTCCCTCGCGACCGCACCTTCACGGTGATCGGCGACGAATCAATCCACGCACTATGCGGCCAAGGTTTCTGGGATGAAACGGCCGCGGCCATGGAAAAGTCTTTCCGCGAGGGGAAGTTCACCGAGGGTCTGGTCGCCGGCGTGCAAAGGGCCGGCGATATCATGGCGCGGCATTTTCCGCGAAAGAAAGACGACCTGAACGAATTGCCCGACGAGTTGGTAAGGGACTGATCAGCGCAGCAGCGCGAGCAAGGGGCCGGGATAGACGCCGAGCCAGATGATCAGCGCGCAGAGTGCCGCGATGGTGAACTTGGCGAGCGCCCCGACTTCGATCTCGGGTGCGTCGGGATCGGCCGGCTGCTGCCAATACATGGCGCGAACGACTTTGAGATAGTAGTAGAACCCGGCCGCGACCGTGACGACGCCCAAGCCGGCGAGCACATAGTGCTGCTGGGCCACCGCGCTTTCGAAAATGAAGAGCTTCCCGAGAAATCCCACGGTGAGGGGAAGCCCGGCCAGCGAGAGCATGGCCAGCAGCATGGCAAACGCGAGATGCGGAGCCCGCTGGCTCAGCCCGGCGAAATCCGACAACTCGTCGCCGCCCGCTGCCTGCGCGACGATGATCATGACGAGAAACGCTAGCATGGTCATGAGCAGATACGCGGCGAGGTAAAAAAGGATGGCCGAGCCGGCGAAGGGTGCGCCAATGGAGGCCACACCGACCAGCAGATATCCGGCGTGGGCGATGCTCGAGTAAGCGAGCAGTCGCTTCAGATTGGACTGCGGAATGGCGGCGAGATTGCCGAAGATCATGGTGGCTCCGGCCAGAATGGCGACGAGGGGAATGATGCGATCCTGCAGTTCCGGAACGACGACGAATGTCTGCAGCACGCGCAGCAGGACAACGAAGCCGGCCGCCTTTGACGCGACGGAAAGGAAAGCTGTGACCGGTGTGGGGGCTCCTTGGTAAACATCGGGCACCCAGAATTGGAATGGGGCGGCGGCAATCTTGAAGCTCAGAGCGACCAAGACGATACCGAACCCGAAGAGCAGTGCGGGAACGACGGCATGGTCCAATCCCGGGAGCGCGGAGGCGATCGCGGCGAGATTGGTGTGACCGGTGACCCCGAAAATCCAGGTGATGCCATAAACGAGAAACCCGGTGGAGAGGGCCCCGAGCACGAGGTATTTGGTGCCCGCCTCGAGGCAATCCTCCCGCCTCCGCAGAAATGAGACGAGGATGTAAAAGGCGATCGTCACGAGTTCGAGGGAGACGAAGATCATGATGAAATCCACCGCCGAGGCCATCCACATGAGGCCGGCACAGGCAAAAACCGGCAGCGCAAAAAATTCCCCGAGCCCTGCCCCCCGGCGCTCGGACGGCACGTTCTCTTCGACCGTCGGCGCATATTCCAAGGACATGACCAGCACGAGAATGGTCGAGAGCAGGACGAATTGTTTGAGGAACATCGCCAGAAAGTCCGCGTGGTAAAACCGGGCGTAAGGCGCGGCCGCGTTCATTGCCCCGGCATCGGCGACGAAGGTAGCAGCCAGCACGCCAAGGAGGCCGACGATGGCAGCATAGGCGATGCCGCGTCGGTGGCCCGCGCCGGAAAAGGCTTCGGCCATGAGCAGCATGATGCCCAGCAGCACGACAAAGACCTCAAGGTAGAGCGGGTTCATGGCGTCAGGTAGGCAAACACGGGGTTGAGGTAGTGAAGCAGGATACCCGGGCGGAACCCGGTGACCAAAAGCAGCGCAACGAGAAGAATCACAGCCCACCGGACGCCGGAAGAGATGTCCGCCGTGTCATCGGACACCGCGGATCTGCGGCTTCCCCAGAAAATGCGGCGATAGGCGCGCAGCATGTAAACGGCGGAGATCACCACACCCCAGAGGGCAAGGGCGGTGGCAGTTTGGAACCAGCCGAACGAGCCGGCTGCCCCGCGCGCGAACGCGCCGAAGAAAATCATGATCTCACCCGCGAAGGTTGAGAAACCAGGGAGACCGACGGAGGCCATGGCGGCGAAGCCGAAAAGAAGGCCCAGCTTCGGGGCGAGTCCGGCGAGTCCGCCGAGTTCGGAAAATTCCAGCGTGCCGGTGCGGCGTGAAATTTCCCCGCAGAGCGCGAAGAGTGCGGCGATGGTGAGCCCGTGGGCGAAGAGCATGAGCGACATTCCGCCGAGGCCGAGCTGGTTGAGGGCGACGAAGCCGAGGAATGCGTAGCCCATGTGCATCACGCTTGAATAGCCGAGCATGAGATCGAGCCGCTTCTGCGCGATGGTGACGAAGCCGACGTAGAGAATATTCCCGAGCAGCAGGACGAGAAGGAGGTGGGAGAACTGCTGGATCTCGGCGGGAAAAATCGGCACAGCCAAGCGGAGGAGTCCGTAGAGGCCGAATTTTTTCAGTACGCCGGCGTGGAGCATGGCCGCGGGCGCAGGGGCGGATGCATAGGCCTCGGGCGCCCAAGTGTGGAAAGGGAAAAGCGCGATGAGAATGCCGAAACCGAAGAGCAGGAGCAGGTAGACCGCGGCGCCAGGCTCCATCATTCCCGCGTAGCCGAGCTGCTGGAGCAGACGCATATCCAACGTGCGCATTCCCTCGGGCACGGACAGCCACAATCCGATCAGCCCGAGCAGGAGAATGAAGCTGCCGAACGCGAGATAGAGCGTGACCTTCCAAGCAATGCGCTGGCGCTCGCCCGATCCCCAGATACCGATGAGCAAGAAGGTCGGGATGAGGGCGAGTTCGTGGAACGCGTAGAAAAAGAAAAGGTCGATCGAGGCGAACGCCCCGATCGCCCCGGCAGAGATGAGCAGCAGGCACGCGTAAAACATCCCGGCGAATTTTTCTACCTTTGGCGTGACCCACACTGCCGCGAAGGTGACCACCGTGGATAGGAGCAGGAGGACCAGGCTGAGTCCGTCGGCGCCGAGCGAGAAACTGATCCCATACGCGGGGTAGAGCGCGTTCTCACTGACAAACTGGAAGCCGCTGATGCCGTGATTGTAGGACGCGATAAGATAAAGACAGAGGAGGAGGTTGGCTCCCGCACCGAAGAGCGAGATGCGGCGGGGCGCGGCGCCCGCCATGCAGAACGCGGCGGTGACCAGAGGGATGAGGATGAGGGAAAGCAGCGGACTCATCAGCGGAAAACGAGGTAGTAGAGCAGCGCGAGCATGCCGGCGCCGAAGAAGAAAGCGTAAGCCTGAAGATTCCCGAACTGGAGCAGGCGAAGCATGTAGCCCGCGGCCCAGACCGTGCGGGCCGAACCGGTGACAACAAGTCCATCGATGATCCAGCGATCAAACCACGATCCCAAGACCGCCAGTCCACCCTGAACACGGTCCACCAGCCAGGCATAGAAATTGTCGATGTAGAGCCGGTTGGCGAAAAGCGGGATGCGCACCGGGTCCTTGGCGGGACTGCCCAGGTAGAGCGCCGCGGCCAAACCCAATCCAGCGAGCAGTGCCGCCAGTAGTGCGTAATGCACGATGTGCGGAACCTCGTGTTGGGGAAGCGTGAAGAAATGCTTCGCGATAAACGGATATCCCGCGGCGAGCGACGGCACGGCCAAGAGCAGGAGCGGAACAGTCATGACTGCGGGCGACTGATGCGCGTGCTTGGCATGGTCGGAGCGCGGTTGCCCCATGAACACGACGAAGAACAAGCGGAACATGTAAAACGAGGTGAGCAACGCCGAACCGACGGTGATCCAGAAGACCGCGTTGCTCGCGCCGTGTGCGTAAGCGACGATGAGGTCCTTGCTGTAGTAGCCGCTGAAACCCGGGCACCCAGCCAGCGCGAGCGTGCCGATGATGGTGCACAGGGCGGTGAGGGGCATTCGCCCCAGCAATCCCCCCATCTTCCAGATGTCCTGCTCGTGGTGGAGGGCGATGATGGCCGAACCCGCGCAGAGGAAGAGCATGCACTTGAAAAACGCGTGCGTGAAGAGATGGAACATGGCCACGTCGCCGGCCGGGGCGACTGCGATGCCGACCACCATGTAGCCGAGTTGGGAGATCGTGGAGTAAGCGAGGATGCGCTTGATATCATCCTGCTGCGTGGCCATCAATCCGGCAGCCAGGCACGTGACCGCGCCGACCCACATGATGATTTCGCGGACGACATCGGGTGCCGCGAGCAGCACGGGGAAGATGCGGGCGAGCATGTAAACGCCGGCCGCGACCATGGTGGCGGCGTGGAGCAGCGAGGAGACGGGCGTCGGGCCCTCCATCGAGTTGGGCAGCCAGACATGCAGCGGCATCTGAGCGGACTTGCCCAGGGTGCCACAGAAGACGAGCAGGCACGCGGCGGCGAGATAGGCGGGGTGCAGAGCGGCCGCGGGGAGATTATGCTCGATGCCGGAGAACATGACCGAACCCGTGGCCATCCAGAGCATGAGAATGCCCAGCATGAACCCGAAGTCGCCCACGCGGTTCACGGTGAATGCCTGCTTCGCGGCATCCGCGGCGGAGTCCTTGCGGAAATAATGTCCGATGAGCAGGTAGGAACTGACGCCGACCAACTCCCAGAAGATGAACATCATGACAAAGTTGTCGGCCAGCACGATGCCGAGCATGGAAAAAAGGAACAGGCAGAGGGATGCGTAATAGCGGGGGATGCCCTCGTCGCCGCGCATGTAGCCGGCGGAGAAAATGAAGACGAGCGTGGCGATCGAGGTGACGACCACGAGCATCACGCGGCTCAGATCATCGAGGATGATGCCGATCGGAAACGAGAAAATCCCGGGAACTTCGATCCACGGAATCTGAGCGGTGACGGCGAGAGCGGGGCTGAGAAAGACTTTCCAGCTCAGCGCGCAGGTCAGAGCGGAGGCGAGGATGCCAAGAGCGCCGGCAGCGAATGCGCGGCGGGGCAGGAGAAAAAGGATCAGTGCCGCCGCGACGAGCGGGGCGAAGAGAATAATCCAAGGATAGAGTTGCGGATCCATCGCGGCGTCAGAATTTCATCCCGTTGAGGTCCTCGACATGCGTGGTCTGGCGCAGGCGGTAGAGCGCCACGATGATGGCGAGCCCGACCGCGACCTCGGCGGCGGCGACCGTGATGATGAAAAACACCAGAACCTGCGCGTTGTAATCCGGCAGCCCCAGGGTGGTGACCCCGTGGCGCGCGAAGGCGACGAGTGAAAGGTTTGCTGCATTGAGCATGAGTTCGAGTCCCATGAAAATGACGAGAAGGTTGCGGCGGAGCATGACGCCGGCGAGTCCGATCGCGAAAAGCAATCCGCTCACGAGGAGATAGTTTCCGAGGGTCAGCATGGTCAACGGAGTTGGCGGCGGCTGAGGACGACCACGCCGACGGTGGCGACGAGCAGGAGCACGCCGATGACTTGGAAGGGGAGGTTGTAACCGCTGAACAGCGCAAGGCCGACGTCGGCCACGTCGGAGTGGCCGTCGCGCGCCAGCGGAGGGAAGTTCTGTCCCGCCGCCGGTAGGGACTTGACCACCCGCGCGACGAGGAGGACAAATCCACCGAGGACGACCAACCCGCCCGCGAGCGTAGCCAAGTTGAGTCGGCGGCGCGCCTCGGCCTTGAGGTCGAGGAGCATGATGATGAACAGGAAGAGCACCATGACGGCGCCGGCGTAGACGAGGACCTGGATGATCCCGATGAAATAGGCGTCGAGCGTGACGTAGAGCGCGGCGAGGGCGAGGAAGGAGAGGACTAGGCTCATGGCGCTGTTGACTGGATTGCGGAACGCAACCACGCAGACGGCGGATGAGAGCATCAAGGCGGAAAGGAGCCAGAACACGATGGTGAGCATGCGGGCTGTTTCGATCACTTTTTTTCGTTCCACTTGTGGACCAGGCCATCCATCACCCCGCCCAACTCGTAAAGTTTGGCTTTGTCGTGTACCATTTCAGCGCGGGTGAGGCCAGTGATCGAGTAGTCCTTGCGCAGGAAAATAGCCTGTTCCGGGCAGACCTCCTCGCACAGCCCGCAATAGATGCAGCGGATCATGTCGATGTCGAATTTCTCTGGATATTTTTCCACCTTCGACCACGTGCTGGCGGCGGGAATTTCTCCGGGTTTGATCGTGATGGCGCGGGGCGGGCAGATGAACTCGCAGAGCTGGCAGGCCACGCAGCGCTCGCGCCCGTGTTCGTCGGCCACGAGGGTCGGGGCGCCGCGATACCACTCGGGCATCGAGCTGTCCCAGCGCTGCTCGGGATACTGCATGGTTACCTTCGTTTTCCCTAGGAGCATGTTTTTGAAGTGCTTGATTGTGATGAAGAGTCCGGCGAGCAGCGCGGGGAAATACGTGCGCTCGAGGAGGTTGAGTTTTGGTCTTTGGACGACGGTAGCCATGGGTCAGGATTTAAGGTATGCGAGAATGCCCGCGGTGATGAAGATATTCACCAGCGCGACCTCGAAAAAGACATACCAGCCGAGCTTCATCAGCTGGTCGAAGCGGAAGCGCGGCAGCGTCCAGCGCACCCAGAGAAAGAAGAAAATCAGCGCGGCCACCTTGGCGAAAAATGTGCCGATGTTGACCAGCCCCCAGATCCAGCACTGCGAGCCGTCGGGAATGAAGGGCAGGCTCCAGCCGCCGAGGAAAAGTGTCACGATGACACCGGAGCCGGCGATGATGGCGGCGTATTCGCCGAGGAAGAAAAGGGCGAAGCGCATGGAGGAATATTCGGTGTGATAACCGGCCACGAGCTCCTGCTCGGCTTCGGGCAGGTCGAAGGGCACGCGGTTGGTCTCGGCGAACATGGCGATCACGAAGACGACGAACGAGATCAGCATGGGGATGCAGAGCAACGTTTTCTCGAGGCTGAATCCCATGAGCGCATCGCCGCCGGTGAACCACAGGGGAAAAACCATCCAGCCGTTCTGGATCTGGTATTGCACGATTTCGCCGAGGTTGAGCGTGCCGGTGATCATGAAGACGGGGACGACAGAAAGCCCGAGCGACAGCTCATAGGAGATCATCTGCGAGCTCGAGCGGATGCCGCCGAGGAACGGGTATTTTGAATTCGACGACCACCCGGCGAGGACGATGCCATAGACGCCGAGGGAGGAGAC
>Ga0209190_1000783_pt1 | contig 22812 bp, 18 predicted proteins | sample M_140205_XF_Meta_FD_187315 | JGI IMG/M metagenome (GOLD analysis project Ga0209190, IMG submission 187315) | Freshwater microbial communities from Lake Montjoie, Canada to study carbon cycling - M_140205_XF_MetaG (SPAdes) (version 2) | ecosystem: Environmental > Aquatic > Freshwater > Lake... | reverse complement strand
GCACAGCTACCTTCGACGGCCTCTCCATCGCCTGGGCCGTCGCCGAACATTTGCACGACACCATCGGGTGCCGCACCCTTTTTGCCACTCATTACCACGAACTAACAGACCTCGCAAACACCAAGTCCGCGGTCGCCAACTACAACGTCGCTGTTAGGGAATGGAACGAAGAGATAATCTTCCTCCACAAAATTCTCCCTGGCGCAGCCGACAAATCCTATGGCATCCAAGTCGCGCGGCTTGCGGGCTTACCCAAAGCTGTCGTGGATCGCGCCAAGTCCATCCTCTCGCACCTCGAGCTTCACTCGGTGAAACCCGAAGCAAAAAATCAAGGACCTAAAGCTAAAAACACCGTTCAAGACGAGTTCCCAAAACCCAACGCCCCACAGATGGATCTGTTTGCAAATTTCTAGGATTGCGCGATTAATTCATGTGTTCTTTCAAAAACCCGTTCTACATTTCAGCCGCTTTGGCGATTTGCAAAAGTTTAGCTTCCCCAAGATGGGGACCGAGAATTTGAAGCCCGACAGGCAGCTTAGTTCCATCGCCAGAATCCACTGTACCACATGGGACGGAAATGCCCGGAATTCCTGCGAGGTTTGCTGCGATAGTGAATATGTCTGCTAGATATTCTTGCAAAGGATCTTCAGTCAGTGCTCCAATTTTTCTAGCAGGACTTGGTGCGACAGCAGAAAGAATTGCATCCACTGTTAGAAATGCATTTTCAAAGTCGCGACGAATCAACGTGCGGACTTTCTGCGCGCGGTCGTAATAGCCACCATAGTAACCTGACGACAGTAGGTAAGTACCAAGAATAATCCGTCGTTTCACCTCAGGCCCGAAGCCTTCTTCACGGGATTTTTTATAAAGGTCCAGAATGTCTTTGGGGTTACTGGCACGATGACCGTAGCGGATGCCGTCGAAGCGAGAAAGGTTAGAAGAAGCTTCAGCCGGAGCGATGACATAATAGGTGGCGATTGCATACTCCGTGTGTGGCAGTGAAATTTCCACAATTTCAGCACCCTTTAAAGCAAGAGACTGCACCGCTTTTTCAACTTGCTCACGGACGGCAGTGTCTATTCCGTCGCCAAAATATTCCTTGGGTACACCGAGCTTTAGCCCCTTAACCCCGTCGTTGATGTGGGCAAGATAATCTGGCACTGGAACATCAAGGCTGGTGGAATCCGCAGGATCAAAACCGGCGATAACTTGAAGAATACGGGCCGCATCTTCGACGGTCTGAGTGAGCGAACCAATTTGATCAAGCGATGAAGCGAACGCTACAAGTCCATAGCGCGAAACGCGTCCGAAGGAGGGTTTCAATCCGACCACGCCACAGTGAGACGCAGGCTGACGAATCGATCCACCGGTGTCAGACCCGAGCGCCGCATAGGCCGTACCATCGGCGACAGCAGCCGCAGAGCCACCAGATGATCCGCCAGCAATCCGAGATGGATCGTGTGGGTTGCAAGTTTTCTGCAGGGCGGAATTTTCCGTGGACGAGCCCATCGCGAATTCATCTTGGTTCATCCTCCCAAAAGGAATGGCCCCGGCAGCACGTAGTTTTTGAATCACCGTGGCGTCATAGGGCGCGATGTAGTTTTCGAGAAACTTGGAAGCACACGTGCAAGGTTGCCCAAGCACGTTGATATTATCCTTGATGGCGATAGGGATGCCTCCAAGCGGCAGCGAAAGATCAGCAGTTGCAGCCTCGGCAAGAGCGCTTTTCAAGTCGTAAGAAAGGTAAGCACCGGTCTCGGCATCGCGGGCTGATATTTTACCAGCGAGATTCTCAAGGATAGCGGTCGATGTGGTCTCACCGGCGGCGAGCTGCTTGCGGAGCTGGGTGATGGTCATTTGGAGGCGATTTGAAATTGAAAATTTAAACTCAGGCTTCGTTGACAACTTTGGGCACACGAATCTGACCCTGAGCTTGGTCTGGGGCATTTTGCAGAGCAGCCTCAGGGGTCAAACTGATATGAGGGACGTCTTCGCGCATGCGCCCGAAAAATTGGCCTGAATGGGTCGTAGCATCGATTCCCGTTACATCCAGTTTCGCTAGCGTTTCAACGTAACCTAAAATCGCGTCGAGCTGAGGTTGAAAAGTTGCCACCTCTGCGTCACTCAGTTCAAGGCTAGCAAGGTTGGCGACGTAGCGGACATCGATATGGCTGTGCTGCATGTGCTGAGCCTCATGAAACGAGTGGACTTTTCCAAGTGCCAAGTGCAACAGATCAGAAGTATTTAAAATAATTTGAACATCAAGATAACTTAATGGCAGATTTTTTTGCCTAATTTAAGGATTACTTAGATTTTTCAGCCTTCGCTATGCAGACGTAATGTGCCGTAAGAACGTTGAAAAATCAGGTCCGCGTGCTCCATCGTGGTCGACCAGACTGGTCTTCTAAACTTTTCGCAAAAAAATCAAAACTCTTTGAACGTTTATAAAAGTTGATGGTCTTAATATAATGAAAGCAATGAGTAATCATTCTTTCATGTAAGGGTGTAACAGCACGGTTGTCTGCCGATCCTACGGGTGTGGGTGTGGGTATGACAATTTAGGCCGCCGGGGAAGGGACTCCCCGGCGGCCATTTTTTATATCCCTGACGTAGTAGCCATATGGAGACTACTCGTTACGCAAATTTTCGATTCTCTCCTCCGTCGTCCTAATATCGTCAGTAAGGTTTACCGACTCATAAGCGACCTTCAATCCCTGTAAAAGAATCATGTCGTTAGGAAATTTCTCAAGCGCAAGATTGTAGGACTCAATCGCTTCTTTCGGTTTACCAACAGTTAGATAATATTCACCCACACGCGCGCCCATCGGCGTGAGGATCACCGGCGGGAACATCATCGTTGCAAACCGCTCATGATCCACCGCCGAAGCATACCAAATATAAGCAGCGGCTGTCCTATCCTTAGGACCATCAAGAGCGAGACTACCACGCACATCACTTGCTAGAACTTCATAGGCACGAAAACCACGCGTCCAGAGAGTGCGCTCGCCACTGCTATTGGCTCTAGCTTGAGTCTTGCTAAATGCTTCCCCAAGTACACCCATCGCCTCAACCACATTCCGAGCTGACGAAAAATCTTTTTTGCCCGTCAAGCGCTCGACTTCGAACGCTAAGCGAAGCCCATCCATCCAGAAGTATGCCAGTGTATCTTTACTGTAGCTCTTCATTTCTTGACCCTTAGGCAGAGAAGCTAGCGCTTCAACTTCGTTACCTCGAAGATTGCGGCGCATCAAAATACGAGTTGGTAGTGTCTTTGCATCCCACATCAAAAGTCGCGCCCCCGGCGACGACGCACGATCGGACTCGATCGGGATTGCTGCAATTTGCTTCGCAGCCGCCAGTGCTGTGTCGAATTCACCCTTGGATGAGAGTACGACGATCCGGTAACACTCCGCCTTGACCCACTCGGGACAATCTGCAACTGGGACTTTATATTTCCTCATCCAAGATTCGTAATATGACGTAGCGCGCCCAAATGCAGTGGCAGCTTTGCCGTGACGACCCGCGCGCCACTCGTAATGACCAAGCAGATGAAAGTAGGGAGGATAATCAGGAGACATTTGACAAAGTCGTTCTGCATGTTCGACCGAAGAACTAGAGACTGGTCCATCGGATTGAATTGTTAGAAGTGCATTTAGGGGCAATGGACTGTTAGGAAATTTTACAATGAGGTCTCGAAGAATTTTCTCCGCGATTTCTTGGTCCGGTGTGCATGATCCAAATTCGTCGTACCCTCCCCTGCTAAACAGCGCAGTGAAAATACTGGCTTGAAGATCGTTAGGAAACTTTTCGGACACCTTCCGAAAAGCATTCGCAGCTCCTACAGGTCCACTTTCCATGTATTTAATCAACCCATAGCAGTACCCGCGCTCAAGCTCGCTACCTTTCCCTTGATCCACTAAATCTAACATTCTTGATGTGACTGCAATACTAGCAGAAGCAGTTTCGGGTGTAGGAGTCAGTAAACAAATCAACATTCCCCAGTGAGCCAACAAGCACTCTGGATCTTCACGCATTGCCGCAGCAAAGTGACGACTGGCCTCGAATTCCCAACCGCCATGGAGATGATTCATTCCTTGATTGACGTGGGCCTGAACTTTGTCCGTTGAGGCAGAGACCGCCATCTCAATGCCAGCAGGAAAATTCATCATCGCTGGTTCTCCGAGCGCCTTGACCACTGCTGGAATTGCATCTTCCACATCCGGATTTTTATGACTTGATGGATTTTTTGCTTCGATCGGCGTCGATTCAACCAGCTTATTTTTAGTCAATTCTGCTTTTAGAGACCACTTAGGGGTCACCAACTGCGTACCGGGTTCAGCCCCAACTGCGAAAACACAACTGACCCACCATGCTGCTAACCACCTCATACGCATGACCTCAAGATGGACACAAATCGTCCATACCACCAAGAAAAATGACGCTGGCATCTCACGCACCGATCCGCTTAATCTTCGCTCGTGAAACTTGGTATTATCGGATGTGGAAAAATGGGGACCGCACTTATACAAGGAGCGATTCGTGCCGGCGTGGTTCGCGCCACAGACGTGATCGGATGCGATCCTCATGAAAAATCTCGTCAAGCCTTTACAAAGGCAACAGGAGCTAATGCCACGACTGACATGAATGCATGTGTCGCAGACAGCGAGGTAATTCTACTCTGCACCAAGCCCGACGATATTACTAACGCGATCACACACGCAGCAAAGATCGCTGCAGGTGAGGAGCGCTTACTTATTTCGATTGCTGCAGGCGTGACACTCGCCAATCTCGAGGTCGCCACACCAGAAAATTTCAGAGTCATCCGTGCCATGCCTAACACTCCAGCCCTCGTCGGCCAAGGCGCCGCAGGTTATTGCCTCGGATCTCGCGCAACACGTGCAGACGCGGCGGTGGCTCAGTCTCTGCTCGGTGCAGTCGGCTTAGCCGTTGAGGTTGCCGAACGCCTAATGAATGCCGTCACTGGACTATCCGGCAGCGGGCCCGCCTACATTTATCTTGTCATTGACGCCCTAGCCGATGGTGGTGTTCAGGCAGGAATCCCCCGCGCCGATGCCATACGTCTTGCAGCACAAACCGTTCTAGGATCTGCCACAATGGTTCTGGAAACGGGTGAACATCCCGCCGTACTTAAAGATATGGTAACCTCTCCAGGTGGGACAACTATCGCCGCTTTGGCCGTTTTAGAAAAACGTGGATTACGATCCGCATTGATCGAGGCGGTTGGTGCTGCCGTACATCGTGCAACAGAACTAGGTAAGTGACTTATTTTGATCTTTCACAGACCAATCCGGCTCCTATGCTCATTTCCATGACCTTCCGGCTCATCGCCTTTATTCTGCTAACAACTTCGGCCCTTTTCATCTCTGCATGTGGACCTGATCCAGACATGCCAACATTGGCTGGAAATACCAAAGCCGCTGCTATTGAAGGCGAGACATTCTATCAGAACGCCAAACAAGCCGATGAGGATGGAAAAACAGGTAAAGCCATCAAACTTTACGATCAGACCGCAACCCGTTTTCCTTTTGCTCCATCCGCTGCTAAGGCACGCTTTCGGCAAGCAGAACTGCTTCAGCAACAAGGCGAAATCTTGAAATCCTTTAATGCCTATGATCAATTCCTCTCAAGGTTCCAAGGAAGTAGTTTGTATTCCACAGCCCTCAATCGTCAAATCGCAATGGCCCAGTCCGCGGCCGACGGCGATGTGAAATCTAGCCTATTAGGAATCAAAACTAGGCTTTCGCTAGAAAAAACCGTCGAAATGCTCGGCAAGGTTCGCGACAGTGCACCCAAATCATACGCCGCAGCCAAAGCACAATTCACCATCGGCCAACTCTACGAATCAAAAAGAAAATATAAGGAAGCCATCGCTGCCTACCGCCAACTTGTCAAAGACCAACCTACCAGCACCCAAGCCCCAGAAGCATTGTTCCGAGTCGGTGTAATTCTCAGTGAAGAAGCCAAGCGTGGCAACCAAAACCAAGGAAACTTAGATCTAGCGCGGGAAGCCTTCAACGACTACCTGATTCAATATCCCGGAGATTCACGCAACCCAGAAGCTAGGTCTCTCGAAGCCAATCTTGGCGGCCGTGATCTCCAACGATCCTACGATATCGCAGAATTTTACCGGAAAACTGGGAAAACAGAAGCAGCAAAAGTTTATTACCAAGACATCATTGCTCATGGTAAATCTAGCCCAATTTGCGATAAAGCAAATGCTCGCCTCAAAGAGATGGGACAATGACCTTCCATATCATAAAACTTCATGTTCTACTAACACCTATTATTCTGTTAGCTTCCTGCGCGGGCTACCGGATCGGTGAAACCAAGCCCGCAGTGATGAAAGACGTCAAGACCATCGATGTGAAGATGTTCTCAAATTCTAGCTTCCAGCCTCGGGCAAATGCCATTGCAACTTCTGCCGTTACCGCTGCGATCATCCAAGATGGAACCTACAGACTTTCCTCGCTCGATCACGCAGACGCCGTTCTCGAAGGAGATCTCCTAAGCATCAAATACACCCCAGTCCGAGGTAGCCGATTCAACGTACTCCGTCCGGAAGAACTGATCAATATCGTCACCCTCAAATGGAAACTACTCAACGCGAAAGACCCCACAAAAGTGGTCATGGAAGGCACGTCTGTAGGCTTCAGTGAGTTTTTCGTCTCTGCCACACTTCAAACAGATCGAAACAACGCCGTCGCCGATGCCGCGCAACGTGCAGCGGCCAACCTTGTCTCCACTTTATCTAACGGGTACTAACAATTCAAATGATCAACGGATCAATTTTTAGGGTTTAGTAACTCGCATTCTATAAAAGCGCCGTTTTTCTGTCTGGGCCAATGGAAATTCTACCACTTTCACGGCACCCGTCCCGGCCTCGGTCCTAGCACTGGTCCACACGGCTAGATCTAAACTGCTTTCAACGGTATATGTTCGCCCAGTGGCTGTTGGGAAAGTAATTCTAGCAGATCTAGGTTCTGTTGAAAGACAAACCAGTGACATCACAAAGCGAGAATTCTTATCCAGCGGATCGGTCCCAAAAGTCACCTCATCGAGATCGGATGACTCATCACCATCATCATCGAGATCAAGCATATCAGGGATTCCATCGAGATCTGTATCAATAAGAAAAGTGATACTAACGTTATCAATCGCAATACCTTGACCTGACAATGGAACGGAAAATGTCTGACCGGAGTTGGATTGTCCTGGCGAATGCGGCAAACCAGAAAACTTTGTCCAGCGAAATTCAGAATAGCTTCCTCCAATTCCCGTTAGTCCCAACGATGCCTGGCCTACAACTTCAGTGGTCGTTTGCTTAAAACCTAAATCCGAAGAAGTGATACCAGTCGCAGATCCATCAGTTGCTAGAAATATTCCCCCGTAAGAAAGAAACTGCTTCACCACTCCACCGATCACCAGTGCGACGCCATCCGGATCACCATTTTGTATTCCTGGAATAAATTTTGAATAAATTTGATGCCTTGACTGAGTCAATGTTCCTGCAACGAATGACGAAAGTGCGTGAGTTCCATAAGTAGTTCCATTAGATCCATTATAGAGTAGTATACTTACGTTAGAAATTAATCCCGTGTATCCAGGACTAACCACCACTTCAATAAATTCTCCACTATCGGCACCACTGTTATCATAGTGAATTTCATTCAAAAAAACATCACTCGGTAGGACACCAACACCCATGCCGGGAACCAAAGTAAATCGTAAGTCGAAAGATGACCCAGGGTAAATGGTTAGACCACTGACTACTCCAGTCATTGAACTGGAAACTCCGCCAACGATTGGCCCAGAAGGCATGCTCGTTGAAGCAGCAAATGCGAGTTGTGGCAACGTAGTCGCCACCCCGTTGACCAACAATTCTACTGTCAAAGTGTCGGTTCGCCCTCCAAAAACAGAGCGCCATTGTTCTGCGGTGAATGATATTTGTAGTGCCCTGAGTATAGCCATGGACTGGTTGGTCACACGCACCGAAGCAGTCACTGAAGCAGTATCCGCTAAGATCCCAATGGATCCATCTCCAAGAGTACCGTAAGCTCTGAAACCGCTCACCGCTGATGATCCCGTATCTATTCCCTGCCAAACTCCGGACGCCGTCTCCCACGGGGAAGGGAAATGGGTTCCATCAAATCCTGCGAATGTCTCGGAGATAGTCTGCCCCGCAGCGGTGAACGCATAGGGGGAATCCGCATCTGACACTTGCAACACCGTACCTGCTGGATCGTACCCCGTAGCACTCGCCACAAACGTGACGCTGCGTTGCTCACCCTGAATAAAATTTCTTGGCACTCGGATTACCGTCGAAGCACTAACACTTCCTGCCGGAATCGTAAGCGAGGCTGAAATTGGATTCGCTGTTGTTGAGTCATCAGTCGAGACGTTTACGTTAAGTGCCGTAGCCCGAATCCCCGGCAAACTAACCGTGAGCATCACCGCACCATCGGCAACACCCTCCGCGACCGTCGTAGTCGACAGCGCAATCGAGAGATTAGGAAAATCCGCATCCAACTCGAAATCTCCGAACAAAGCGTAGTGATCTGAAGCTGTGGCACTCGTGCCAGAAGCCAATGGCGATCCCGACTTGGCAAGACCATTAATGTTAGATACATCTAATAAGGAATTGTAAATTTCTGTGGCCAAAGGTCTCCCAGCAATCGCAGGAGATACCAAAAAAAGATCGATCACTGAACCACTTTGGTAAGTTGCCGCTGAATTATTTATCTGGCGTGGATCAAGACGATAAACGCTAGGATTACTAAAATAGCTGAGTGGATTTGTGGAATAAGTGATAGGTAAAACAATATCAGCACCTAGGGCGAAGGTACTCGGAAGACCCGTAGGCAAGGTGGTAAATGTTTTATTAGTTGATGAGAGATTGAAATCACCCATGATCACATAATTATCATCGGCAGTTAGACCTTGATTCGCGAGGTAGTCAGTGAGGCGCCTCATCTCCACCGCACGGCGGAAACGATCTTCTGATGCCGTTCCAGATTTTAAGTGAGCCGCAACCATTAATGGGTCACGAGTCGTGCCCGGAACATCAACTCTAACTGCTGGAAACAGTCGTGTGATCTCCTTGGTTCCTGCTGGAGAACCGATTGCAGATGATGTCAGGAATGGGAACCGCGAGAGAAAAATTACTCGGAGACTGGTGTCGAAGGTGTTCGTCGTGGGGGAAACAAAAATATACGGGTAACCAAGAGCAGCAGCGAGAGCATCCACATCATCTGCATTTCCAGCCACATCCGCCGAATGGATTTCTTGAAGTGCAACAACATCCGCGTTAATCCTAGATAACACAGCGAGCACATTATCAAAGTCAGGCGTACCAGGATCTCCCAATCCGTAGTCAAAATAGACTGATCCACTGGCAGGGATCACTAAATGCGCGCCGATATTAAATGTCGCTGCCCGAAACTCCACAGCTTGCGCAAGCGTACCAACTAAAAGAAAAAGGACTGCGTAAACGTTTCTAAACACTTGAACTTTATTCTAGCACTGTCTTATTTCTTGTCGATAGCCTGTAGCTTAATTAAATCGAAAATATAACGAAACCGTCGACTTTTAAGAATTTGCGACACAATGCTTAAAATCATAAATACCACTTATTATTATGCTTCAATTATTTAAAAAACGAGTTGCTGTTCTTTTTCCAATCATCGGCGTCATCGGTATTCTATTAACTATGATAACTGTCTCACGTAGTGAACCAAAAGCTGTTGATTCTAATAAAAAGAAAATTGTATTCGTCGCAGGAAAAGCGAGTCACGCAAAGGGCGAACACGAACACCGAGCTGGTTGTCTTTTGCTCGCACAGCAGATCAATCAGAGTGGTCTTCCAATTGAGGCAGTCGTCGTCACTGAAGGTTGGCCGAAAGATGAATCGATCTTTACTGGTATCTCAGCGATCGTCATCTATGCAGATGGTGGCCCAGGACATCCTGCTCTAAATCAACTATTGAAGTTAAAACAAATGGCTGCATCTGGAATCGGAATCGGCTGCATTCACTATGCAGTAGAAATCCCCAAGGGAGAACCGGGTGATGCATTTCTTAATTTAATCGGTGGGTATTTCGAAACTGAATGGTCAGTAAATCCGCATTGGGAAGCTTCTTACAAGCTCCCAAAGCACTCGATTACGCAAGGAATCCATGATTTTAAATTACGTGACGAATGGTATTATCACATGAGATTTGCACCAAGTATGGAAGGTGTGACCCCTATTCTGACTGATCTTCCCCCACCGGAGACGCTCAGCCGAAAAGATGGTCCTCACGAGGGGAATCCCGAGGTACGTGCTGCAGTGTTAGATCGCAAGGAACCACAACACATGATGTGGGTTTATGAACGCCCAGAAGCCTCAGGAGGTGGTCGTGCCTTTGGATTTACCGGCGGTCACTTTCACAAGAACTGGCAACAAGATGATCAACGACGCATCGTCCTCAATGCCATCACATGGATCGCGAATTGCCCAGTGCCGGAACAAGGTGTACCATCGAAGACGCCTAGTGTCGAGGAAATGGCAGCGAATCTTGATCAAAAAAACTAACTGTTTTCATTCAAGCTTCGATTAGTAATCCATCCAAACAAAAAAACGACCGAGAAACACCTCGGCCGTTTAAATAGGATTTGTCGGCGACGGCTTAAAACCACTGCTGATATCACTTTATCCGATCACTTCAGGCCAATCAGTGTGGAACATCTCGCCGCGCGGTTTATCCACACGCTCATAAGTGTGCGCACCGAAGAAATCACGCTGCGCTTGCAGAAGATTTGCTGGTAGAACCGCACTACGATAACTGTCGTAATAACCCAACGAGGCACTGAAGGCGGGCACAGGAATGCCGGCAAGGGTGGCCAGCGATACAACTTCCCGCCAGTTTTCTTGGAATCCGTTAAGAAGATCGGTGAAGAATGGAGCGAGCATCAGATTCTCTAACTTAGGATTGGTGCGATAGGCCTCGGTGATGTCGTTGAGGAAACGCGCACGGATGATGCAACCCCCGCGCCAGATCGCAGCGATTTTTGCGAGATCCAAGTCCCAGCCTTTTTCGGCCCCCATCGCAGTGATGAGGTCGAGTCCTTGGGCATAAGAAATAATCTTTGAAGCAAAGAGCGCATCGTGAACTTTTTTGATGAGTTTTTTCTTCTTCACATCGATCTCCGGCTTAGGCCCCTGGAGAATTTTGCTTGCCGCGACTCGCTTGTCTTTCATCGACGAAAGAATCCGAGCTTCGACCGCCGCGTTGATCGTCGAAATCACCACTGCATTTTCCACAGCATTGATAAGCGTCCATTTACCAGTACCTTTCTGTCCCGCCGTGTCCAGAATGAGATCGACAAGTGCTTTGTTGGTTGCTGGATCTTTTTGTTTGAAAATCTCCGCGGTGATCTGGATGAGGTAGCTTTCAAGATCGCCGTCGTTCCAATCCGAGAAAACTTCAGCAAGCTCAGCCGCTTCAAATCCTGCGGCCTTAAAGATGTTGTAAGCCTCGCAGATCAATTGCATGTCCCCGTACTCGATGCCATTGTGGATCATCTTCACATAGTGGCCAGCACCGCCGGGTCCGATGTGGAAGACGCATGGTTCGCCTTCAGCTTTGGCCGCGATGGATTCGAAAATAGGCTTCATGACTTCCCAAGTGGAAGCTGGACCACCAGGCATGATTGATGGACCTTTGCGTGCGCCCTCTTCACCACCAGAAACCCCGGCACCGATGAAGCGGAAACCAAGATCACCAAGCCATTTGTCTCGGCGCTCGGTATCAGTGTAGAGTGAGTTTCCACCATCGATGATGATGTCACCTTTATCGAGAAGCGGAATGAGAGACTCAATAACGGCATCTACTGGAGCTCCAGCTTTCACCATGATCATCACCTTTCTCGGAGAGGAAAGAGATTGCACGAAGTCCACGAGTGACTGGGCTCCAACAAGTTTTTTACCTGGGTGAGCAGCAACAAATGCATCCGTAACAGATGATGTTCGGTTATAAACCGAGACTTGGAATCCGCGGGATTCCACGTTGAGAACAAGATTCTGGCCCATTACGGCCAGACCGATAAGTCCGAAATCGCTATTCATAAATATAATGCCACCAATTGGGCGTGCTAGGATGTAGAAGGAATGCTCAATCCGTGCAACCCCTTGTTGCAATCCAGCGCTTCATTTTCCACATTATTGGGGTGAACATCCCAAACGCGATCACTTTTTCTCGCTTAATTATGACAGCGGCATTTGTGATCGCCGTTTCTCAGCGCTCAGTCGCGGGCTACGGTGCGGGTTTGGCACTGTTCATTGTTGCGGCGATTAGCGACTGGTTAGATGGTTGGTTAGCCCGAAAAATGGGTTTGGTCACTCCCCTCGGAAAACTCATGGATCCATTGGCTGACAAAATCCTAGTCAGTGCTGCATTTGTGTTTTTCACCGAGCAGAAGCTTTGCCCAGTCTGGATTACTGCGCTGATCATCGGCCGCGAGTTTCTTGTCACCGGATTGCGACAGATCGCTGTCGAAGCCGGCCAAGTACTAGCGGCAGATCATCTGGGCAAATGGAAAACGACAGTCCAGTTGGCCTACCTCATCACTGGATTGATCGGGCTCACTGCCAGTCACTCAAAAAATCAACCTGCTGCACTCGGATGGTTTGGAAATTTATCGCGCCCATTATCCGAAGGTGGATGGTTGCAGCCCATCTTACTTTCAGCCGCTGTTTTACTAACAGTTATCTCGGGATGGAACTACCTTTGGTCTTCGCGAAATTTACTACGTGGCAAATGAACCAATCATCGCTTCATCCTATTTGGATTAGTCATCAGCACTATCTTCCGTAGGATCTAAAGTTAAATTCTTGCGCGATTCGTGACGGATGTCACGAGCCTGACCAAGGAAGAAAGCATCTTCACCCATGTTCACCGCGAGATCACCAATACGCTCGATCGAACCTGCGATGAAGATCAAATGAAGCAGATTTTCTGAGCGGCCGTTAGAGTCTTCAAGCCGACGACTGAGAGCTGATACCATTTGTTTTTGCAAACGATCTAATTCTTTGTCTCGAGCTTTCAAACTCTGCCCAAGCTCAGCATTTGCATCCGTGTAGGCCATCAAAGAATCTCGGAGAATGCCATCGGCCATCGAATACAAAGGCTCCGCAAGACCCACTTCTTCGAGCACGGATGACTTACAGATTTTTTTCGAGCGTTTAGCAATATTCACCGCATGATCGGAAATTCGCTCGAGGTTGTGTGCCATCTTCATTGAGGTGACCACGAGTCTCAAATCTGAGGCCATTGGATGAAATCGAGCCAGAATTTCCATTCCGGACTGATCGATTTTACGCTCGAGGTCATCGACGTCAGAATCATCAGCTATCACGGCTCTAGCGAGATCGATGTTCCGCTCTAATAAAGAACACATTGCTCGCTCGAGGTTTTGTCGAGTCAAACTGGCCATAAGAAGAACATCAGCACGCAAAGCATCAATAGCTTTATCGAAATCTCTAAAAATATGCTGACTGTTCATATGTCCAACTTAAAGTGAATCATTTAGAAAATCAACCGAAACGACCAGTTATATATTCTTCGGTCTTTTTTACCCTTGGATTACTGAAAATTCGCGATGTTTCGGAAAACTCTATTAGATTTCCCATATAGAAAAAAGCGGTTTTATCGGATACTCTAGAAGCTTGCTGCATATTGTGGGTAACGATGACAATGGTGTATTGTGCTTTGAGATCCCAAATCAGTTCTTCGACTTTAGCCGTGGCAATAGGATCTAAAGCACTGCATGGCTCATCCATTAATACAATCGATGGTTTGACCGCGATCGTGCGGGCGATACAAAGACGCTGCTGCTGTCCACCAGACAGTCCAAAGGCTGTTTCATGCATCCGGTCCTTGACCTCATCCCACAAGGCCGCTGCACGCAGAGCTTCTTCGATCGATTGATCCAGCACGGATTTCGGCAGCGAACCTTGAAGCCGAAGGCCGTAGGCCACATTATCGTAAATACTGCGGGGAAACGGATTGGATTTTTGAAAAACCATCCCCACGTCCCGTCGCAGTTTCACGACGTCTACCGAGCTATCGTGAATATCGATACCATCCAGGTAGATTCCGCCGCGAGTGATTTTCGCAATCGGGATTTCATCATTCATGCGATTGATGCAACGCAACAAGGTGGACTTGCCGCAACCCGAGGGGCCGATGAAAGCCGTCACTGACTTTGCTGGGATTTCCAGATTGATATCGTTCAATGCAGGTGATGACCCGTAACTAAAATCGAGATTCGAAATGGCGATGGATGAATGCTGCATGACCGTAAAAGGAATCAGCCGAAGGTGCCAGTGACATAGGCCTCGGTTTGAGCTTCTTTGGGGGTTTCGAATATTTGCATTGTGGGACCGTATTCGATGAGTTTTCCAAGATACATGAACGCAGTCCTATCCGAACAGCGCGTGGCTTGAGCCATATTGTGTGTGACAATCACGATGGTGTATTGCTTCTTTAGCTCGTAAATCAATTCCTCGATTTTCAAGGTCGCGAGCGGATCAAGCGCGGCGCAGGGTTCATCCATCAGAAGAATTTCAGGTTGGTTTGCAATGGCTCGGGCAATGCATAAACGTTGTTGCTGACCTCCAGACAGGCCAAACGCGCTAGAGTGCAAACGGTCCTTTACCTCGTCCCACAACGCAGCACTTTGCAGCGCATTTTCAACAATCTCGTTAAGTTGCGTCCGCTTTGTTAGACCTGCCAAACGAAGACTGAAGGCGACGTTTTCGTAGATCGACTTTGGAAACGGGTTATACTTTTGGAAAACCATACCGATTCGGCGCCGGAGTTCTTGCAGGTCGATGTCGCTGCGATTGATATCAATCCCATGAACGTAGATAGAGCCACCAGTGACCTTGGCGTTAGGGATGCGATCGTTGATTCGGTTGAAGCAACGTAGCAGCGTCGACTTACCACATCCAGAGGGTCCTATAAAAGCGGTCACTTGGCGGACGGGGATGTCAAGCGTGACATCGTGAAGCACTTGCTTGCCCGAGTAGGCAAAAGTGAGGTTCTGAATTTCAATCGCGGTGTCCATATTTACCACTTAAGTTTTGACCGCAGTTTGATGCGTAGAATCATCGAACCAAGAGATAGGAACGCGACGATGACAAGAAAAACAAAAACCGAGCCATACTGTGCACGCTCGGTGTATTCCGAGCTCGGAATCCGAGCCGCTAAGGTGTAAATATGATAGGGCAACGCCTGCACTTGGGAGGAAAGCAAATCAAACGGACTCTTCAATCCTTGCCATGGCAAATCATCCTTAGCAGCGACAGCGGCGGTAAACATAATCGGGGCGGTTTCCCCTGCGACCCGTGTGATGGCAAGCAATGAGGATGTGAGAATTCCCGGCAAAGAAAATGGCAAAACGCATTTACGAATTGTCTGCCAACGGGTGGCACCAAGAGCCAATGAGGCATCGCGGAACCCTTGAGGAACCGCGCGCAACGACTCCTCAGAGGCCGTGATAATCACGGGTAAAATCATACAAGCCAACGTCGCGCATCCCGCCATAAGCGATGAATTCCAACCTTGAAAACTCATCACGTAATCATTGATGAAAAGCGGAATACAGAGCAACGAGCGGTCGGATGGAGTTGCTGTGATGACCGGCACAGCAAGCACAAAAACCGAAAAGCCAAACAGACCAAACACGATGGATGGAATTCCAGCAAGATTCAAAATTGCTAGACGAACTGTGTGAATAAATGGGCTTTGCTTGGCATATTCAGAGAGATAAATGGCCGCACAGACACCGAAGAACAACGCGAGAATCATCGAACCTACCGTAAGTAAAATAGTACCAACGATCGGTCCTGCAATACCACCACCGGAATAAGAGTAAGTTGTTTCATTAAAAATAGGCGTGCCTTCGTGCTTTTTAATATAATCGCTATAGGCAGAAGCTGGAAGTTGATGACGCGTGCCCTGTGCATCGTCAAAAACATGCAAGGTCTCATTCTTTGCGGTTAGAAATTCAAAATCAACGAAAGGAGCCTGCGCTTTGAATAATACCGGCGCACCATCGACAATAATTTTGCCGAATAACAATGCAGCGATGAGCACGATCGCATAAGTGAGACCTGCCATCAAAGAACGTACGACACAATCTTTGAAATGACCTTTCGGAAGACCTTTAAGAATTAATTTTTCTGGATCGAACATGACAGAAATAACTAGCGTTTCATTTTATTCACGAACCGATGTGCGGTCGCATTGATCGTAAGCACCACCGCGAATAACAAAATACCAACGACAAATAATGCCCGATAATGCACGCTACCGAGTGGGACTTCACCAAGTTCTTGAGCGATGATGCCGGTGAGCGTGTGAGAAGGCTGCAAAAAGCTTCCCAACCCACTCGTGAAATCTGGAATTTTAATTCGATTACCGGCAACCAAAAGCACCACCATCGTTTCACCAATGACTCGCCCGAATCCGAGCAGCACAGCGGCGAGAATTCCAGAAAATGCCGCGGGAATGATCACGCGAAAAGTCGTCTGCACGCGCGAGGCTCCCAGAGCCTCGGAAGCCTCAGCATATGCGGATGGAACGTTGTTGAGTGCATCCTCCGCGAGCGAAAAAATGGTGGGTATACTCATCAAAGCCAGAAGGCAGCCTGCGGTGAAAATATTGAGTCGCTCCTCGATCGGAAATCCTGGAATCCAAGATAAAGAATCCCAAGTCGAGAGATCTCGTAACACGGATCCAAATACCAATATCCCGATGAAGCCGAGAACTACGGATGGAATTGCTTGAATGAATTCGATCACGGGCTTGACCAGAGACTGTTCTCTGTTAGAAGCGAATTGATTCACGTAAACCGCAGCACCGATACCAGCCGGTATTGCAAGGACAAGAGCGACGATAGAAATCATCAAAGAACCCGCAGCAAGGGGTAAAATGCCATAAAAATCCTGCCACTCTCCGCCCGTGACCCAATCTTTACCTGTTAGGAACGAACCAATAGCTGCGGTTAATTCTACAGGAGCCTTATCATTCCAATCACGGATTGCAGGCAGTGTTGTTTCTAGGTTCCTAATGAAAACTGGAAATGTCTGACGAGCGACACTCAACAAACGTGATGCCTCGGGCTGGCTAAGGCTGACAGGAAGTTGAGCGGCGAGCGGTTCCACTGATTTTTGCAGCGCACGATGGGTGTCGCTGCACTGTGGACGGCGCTCTAGCAGTTTTTGGATTGGACCTTCTACGTCGGGCTTATCTGCTAGAGATGCGAGCGCGTCCGTAGTGAGCTTCTCACGCTCCACGGTATCTTTCGCGCTGGAGGCCGCGGCAAGCAATGTCTTGCGATCTTTTTCAAGAATGTCTGCGGCTTGAATTTTCTCTTTGGTGGCAGTGACCGTCTCGGTCATTTCGGAGACCAGCGTGCTCAACTCAGCACCCGCCGCTCCGAAAGCATCAATCGTCGCCCTCATGCCGATTAGAGACTCCGCTTGTTTTTGCTGAGCTTTAGAAAATTCCTCCGCTAGTGCCGTCACCAACGCTGGATCTTCGGTGGATTCCAGCGAGCGATTGCGAATGGATTCGATCAAATCGCGACGCTCACGATCACTGAGGTGAGGGGTGGCTGGCAGCGATTTGAGAGCTTTTGCCTTCTGCTTGGCGAAGTTAGTTCCTAAAGCAGCGAGAATTTTAGATTCCTTATTTTCTCCAGCCTGAGTATTATTCAGAACTAAGTCACGCGTCGAACTCGTCTGATCGGTGTACGCGTTGAAAAGCGCACTGGCTTCCTGAGTACGGCGTAATTCGCGGCTGCACTTCCCATTGATCTCGGCAAAATAAGCGCGATTTAAAACACTGGTAAGCTGTTCGTGATCCGTAAGATTTTTCCTCGAAATGTCGACAAACTCCAATCCTGCGATGCGATAAACTTCAAGCTCTCGCCGGTAGCCAGGAAAGAATCCAAGTCCTTCCTTTAACAAGAAAACAATGATTAAAGTAAGGATGACAATGGTCAGCCCAGCATTCGATGCGAAGAAATAGCGGATCGCACTCTCGAACGAGAAGCCACGCTTTTTGAAGCGGTGTACCGCTCGATTTTCAGGAATTTCTTCGTTTGGCATTTGTCCGAGATCAGTCGTAAATATTCTCTTTGGAAGAAAGAAGAAAATGAGCACCGCGGGCGAACCTGCGATGCTCATTTTTGAAAAAAATGAAACCAGAATTACAAGTCCTTGACAGGGATAAAGCCGACCTTTCGGACGATGTCTTGGCCTGGGTCGGATTCGACGTACTTCATAAATGCATCCGCTTCAGGAGTCGGTTTGTCGGGCGCGTAAAGGTAGCAAAGGCGCGCGTAAGCGTACTTCTTGGCGTTTTGAGCAACGGGCTCGACGCCATCAATGACGATGGTTTTGGTACCCGCCGTTTTGGAATAAGCAAGACCGACGTAACCGATGCCATTTTTGTTCTTGGCAACTTCTTGAGCAATTTGCTCGTTTCCAGCCATTTTCAGTGAACTGGAAGGGTAATCACGACCATCCATCGCGAGTTTTTGCCAATCTTTGTAGGTCCCAGAGGATGTGTTACGCGTGTAGATCGAAATCTTACCTGGGGCACCGCCGATTTCAGACCAGTCTTTGACTTGTCCTGTAAAAATCTTAGAAACTTGATCCTTGGTGAGCTTCGCAAGCGACGAGTTTTTATTTACGATGACGACAAGCATGTCGTGGCAGATTTCGTGCTCTTTCACGTAGACGCCCTTTGTTCTACAGAAGGTACGCTCGTCGTCTTTTATTTTGCGTGATGACATGCCGATCTGCGCAGTGCCGTTTGCGAGAGCTGGAAATGCAGTTGTCGAGCCTTCGGCGGCGATTTCAAACTTCACACCAGTATTTCCCGCGGCCTTGAAGCCCTCGGCAAGTTGGGGCACAAGCTTGGCACCGAGGGTGTCGCTTCCTTTGATACTGAGTGTTTGCGCGTTGGCCATGGAAATCATGGCGATGGCGGTGAACAATGTGTTAATCGTTTTCATGTTTTTTTTGTTTCTGCTAGTTGTGATAATCGGATTTCTCAGAAGTAGAAGCGAAGGCCGCTAAAGAACGTGTAACCATCATAGTTAGTGGTCTGGCCTTTCTTTGCATTGGCGAGACCACCATCCATCATGGAGTACTCAATACCATTCATGATCTTAAGCTTGTTGCCATAAAAATAGTAATTCACACCAAAGTAAAATGAAGTATAGCTATCTCCATTCTGGATAACATTTGGAGCCCATTTTTCATAACGGTTAGGTAGACCAAGATTGGTCGTGCCAGGACCAGCATCCCCGCCCGTCGCCCATTGAACGCGTCCTACTAATTGCAAACCATCGGCCACAAAATAGGTCGGGATCATACTGATTCCAAACACGTCAGACTGGTTGATGTCCTTTATCTTGCCGGCTTGCTCCGCAGTGCCTTCATATCCAAAACCATAAAGGATATCAGTCGTTAACCCGAAGCGCCCTTGAGTGATGTCATTTGTCAGGGCGATGCTGTCGGTGAAAGCGGGTGATGTGCTCGCATAAAACTCAGGTTCAACGTTTTCACCGCGATAACCAGGCTCGGTATTGTGCATGTATTGAAAAGATGCAATGGCCGAGTCCAACCTCGATTGGGAAGAGTAATCATAACCGATTTTCCCAAGAATCACAGCTCCTTGATTAAATTCTGAAAATGCTTGCACTCTATCAGAACCGTAAACACCTAACTCATAAGACCAATATTCATAGATTCCTTTGCCACTGGTCATGATCCCCGTGAGCTCCCCTGGAAAAAGTTGGTTCGAGAGAAGGCTCCGCTCAAGGGTGACGATATCTTTAGACGAAATCTCCTGCTCACGCGAAAACTTTACCTTGGTTTTACCAACTGTGACATTGAACGCGTCGGAGGGTGCGTAGGTGACGTAGAAATCATAAATATCTCTGTAGATATTCGAAGCTCCTTCGTTGGTATTTGCATCGATTTGTCCTTCAACTTTCCAGTTTTGATACCATCTGGATTTTATTCCAATTCGGGAACGGCGGGCTTCGAACCGATCACCCCAAACAGTTTGACGGTTTGCGGGGCTGCTGTTTTTAAAATTTTCGATACCGAAGTGGCCATCCTCCGAATCACCAGCGGCGTATTGAATTTGTAGACGGCCTTGTAGAGAAAACTCCTGAAGGATCGGGTTACTTTCATCTTTGTAGAGCGTGAAGGCAGACCAAATTTTATCGTAGGCGGTATCGCCAGTAAATTTGCCTAACAGAAGACCTGTAGCGCTGCTTGTGGCGACTACTTCGGGTTCTAGGATAGGCTCAGAACCTGCGTAGCCTGCATGGCAACTGAGCAGGTCGGCGGCGATTATAACTAAATGGGTTACTCTCATGTTGTTTGTTGTTTTTGTGACAATCGTGTGACGATTTCGCAACGACTTTGTCGCACATCGACGATTTATTGAGAAAAAACGACCCATCCCAGAGAGACCATTTGTGACAATATCGTCACAAATGGTCTTTAAGGAACGCAAACAAGTTATGAATTTGGTCAAACTACTCACCAACACGAACCATCAGAGACGCGTGACACGAATTGAAAAGGGGTGAATTGTGACAACTTTGTGACGAATTCTTCTCCAAGAAAGATCGGTGAGAGTCATTCGATCAACAATTACAAGAAGTTGTTTCCACTATTTAAGTCAGGGAACTGTCATCACCGACACCGTCTGCGGGCGGCTCAGGGGTTTTTCGGGGCTGACTCTCGGTAATCGGGAAAGACCATCACCCTTGGGCAACGCTGGCCGCTTTCGTTGATGATGAAGGCCACGTTGCGACTGCGCGGGTCGTGGCGCCACATCGTCTGGCAGAGCGGATAGAGAACATCATTGCCGGGGATTTGGTAAAACAGTTTGACTGGATAATCGCCGCTGACGGTGGTTGGCGCTGCGAGAATCGTGCGCGCACCGGGCTGGATTGTGAGTTTTTCGGTGCCGAGCGTACCACCGACGGCGTTCTTGGTGAGATTGTACCACAAGGTCTGGCCGATCCTGAGTTTGTCGGCACCGGCATTAATGATCTGCATGCGCACCGGGGTGGTGGTGTTGGCAGGATCGCTGGAGACTAATAGATAGAAGTCGGTGATGCCCTCGGCAACGGTGACGCCTGGGGCATCGGGCGGAATTTTGGTAGGGTCAGTTGGAGGCGCTGGTAGCAGGCGCAAATTCAAGGGACCGCTCGGCAACTCATAGACCTGGGAGAAGTTCATGCGTGGCAACTCCACCTCGCGGCACTTGGCACCATCGAAGAGTTGGAGTTTTTGCGGTGCATCGTCCGGCCCATCGAGAAACAGGATGCGGCAGGTATGTTTCGATGCCGTTGCCGCGAATGAGGCGACGGGGAGGAAGAGGAGAAGGAATAGGGAGAGTTTCAATGGGTGAGTTGTCATTTATCGGTTATTGGTTATCGGTCGGATTTTGACCCATGAATCATACCTCATCGGCGGAAAGCCAGCGGAAGGAGACGAGTTGGAAGCGGCGACCGAAGGTCTTGTTGGTGAGCTTGGTTGGCGGGGTGAGGATATCGGGAGCATCGGTGGGATCGGAGAAGTCGCGGGTGCGGCGCACCACCGCCTCGCAGACGACGTGGGCGAGAATGCGGCCTTGGGCGTCACGGGCATCGCCATAGGCGCGAATGCTGAAAGTGTCGTCGCGCACGGACAGGATGGGCGCGAGCGGACGCAGGATGTCTGCCTGGCGGGTCCACCCGGGCAGGCCATAGGTGCTATAGCCGGCCGCGGCTTCGGGAAACTGATAATCGGGGGTATTACCGGCTATAGGTGGCAGATTTGGATTGGTGGGCTTCGACCAGCTTTCCATGACTTGGAATGGGTTGTTGGATTTGGCCACCTCGTTGAGGGCGGACTGAATAGCACCCGCAAGGGCGAGGTTACCCGAGGAAAGCTGGCGGTTGATAAATTCTGCGAGGGACAGGAAGGGTCCGCGGAGGCGGATCTGATTGACGACTTCAGTGGCCAGCGAGTCGAGGAACTTATCTTCAAGGACACGGTAGCCGGTGAACTCGGTAGCATCGGGGAAATCCCCAGATGAACCAGGCTTGCCGTTCTCGGTGTCCCCCGCCACGCTGAACCGGCTGTAGGCGTGATCGGTTTCGGCGGAAAGCGCGGTGTCCCAAGAGGTGGCGGTTTCGCTGACGTAAGGGATACGTTGCTTGCGACAGTGGCCGAGCAAGGCGCGCCAGGCGGTGACCGAAGTGGAATTGACGTTGAACATGCCATCGACTTCCAGTCGCGAGGCGATGGTTTTCCAGGAATCGGTTTTAGCGACGTGGGCGGTGTAGAGTTGGGTGGCGTTGGTAGCGGCGGCGGCCTGATCCGCGAGGATGGCTTGATAGACGCGGTTGGCCAGCGGCTTGGTGCCTTTGACAAAATCCACATAAGTTTCCTGCTGGCTTCTGCCGACACTGCCAAAGGCGGTTGGATCGGGCGTGATGGACGAAACGAACCAGTCATCGAAGAGCAGGTGGTTGGCACAGTAGGAATCGTCATACTGGGGGTTTGTCTGGCTAGCCTTTTCTTTCTCGTTAACCACGGCGTTGGAGGGGAATAGCGGGCTGGCATCGGAGTTGCCGATCAAATTGAACGCGTAGGGCGGGAACGCGTTCTCGAAACGCAGATCCCAGTGGGTCAACTCGCCTAACGACACAAGCGGGCGGGTTGGCAGT
>Ga0209190_1000781_pt1 | contig 22849 bp, 17 predicted proteins | sample M_140205_XF_Meta_FD_187315 | JGI IMG/M metagenome (GOLD analysis project Ga0209190, IMG submission 187315) | Freshwater microbial communities from Lake Montjoie, Canada to study carbon cycling - M_140205_XF_MetaG (SPAdes) (version 2) | ecosystem: Environmental > Aquatic > Freshwater > Lake... | reverse complement strand
TTTGGTGCAGCTCGTAAAATTGAAAACGGGGGCTCTCTTACAATAATAGCCACAGCGCTTGTTGATACAGGATCTAAAATGGATGAGGTAATATTTGAGGAGTTTAAGGGCACGGGTAATATGGAATTACAATTAGAGCGAAAACTTTCAAACCGACGTATTTATCCAGCTATTGATATTATTTCTTCATCAACACGCCGCGACGATTTACTACTTGACAAAGAAACACTTGCTCGCATGTGGGTGTTACGTAAACACATGTCGGATATGAATCCCGAAGAAGCAATCAACACTTTACTAAAAAACATGAAAGGAACTAAGAATAATGCTGAGTTTCTTTCAAGTATGAACGGATAATACCGGCAAAAAGGATAATTTCTCATCGCCATGGCCATCAAGAAGGTTTCAATTGATTCTTTTCTGAAACTGGCAACACAAATGCCCGTTTTTGATGTACGCAGTCCGGGCGAATATAATCATGCGCATATTCCTGGCGCATTCTCACTTCCCTTATTTACAGACGACGAAAGAAAGGTTGTAGGCACTCTTTATAAACAACAGGGTAGACAAAAAGCTATTAAGGCTGGGTTAGATTTTTTTTCACCAAGGATGAAACAGATTGTAGAAGCAGTAGAAAAAACCGTTTTAGTATATAACAGCAAAAACGAACAACTACCATCTATTATTATTCATTGTTGGAGGGGGGGCATGAGAAGTGCGGCAGTTGCCTGGTTACTTGATCTTTATGGTTTTGATGTGTATACGCTTGTGGGTGGGTATAAGTCTTTTAGAAAATGGGTGCTTCAACAGTTTGAAGTAGATCATGATTTTCGCATACTTGGTGGTTATACGGGAAGTGGAAAAACCGAAGTTTTGAAGGCGCTTACAAATGACAACCATAGGGTTATCGATTTAGAGGGTTTAGCCCACCATAAAGGATCTGCCTTTGGAGCATTAGGACAGCCCGTACAGCCTACACAGGAAATGTTTGAAAATAACCTTGCAAGCGCATTAATATTACGCAACAATGAGCCCTGCTGGATTGAAGACGAAAGCCAGCGTATTGGCGCTATCAATATCCCCCACTCATTATGGAATACAATTAGGAACAAACCCGTTTATTTTATAGAAATACCTTTTGAATATAGGCTACAATATATTGTAGTTAACTATGGCATATATGAAAAAGATAAACTTGTTCAAGCTATTATAAGAATACAAAAAAGATTAGGGGGGCTTGAAACAAAAAACTCAATTGGTTTTTTAATAGAAGGCAATATAACCGAATGCTTCAGAATATTATTAAATTATTATGATAAACAATATAGAAAAAGTTTAGAAAACAGAAATAATTTTGAGGGGTTGATTAATAAAATTGATTGCAGCGCAGTTTATATCCCAGAGATCACACAAAAAATACTTTCCTGCAACTCCGTTTTATAGCTATAAACATAGAAAGTATGAAAAAAGATGTAGAAAACGAAATAAGGCTTACACAATATTCTAGAGGAGCTGGTTGTGGCTGTAAAATTTCACCAGCCGTATTAGAAGAAATATTAAATATTAAATCAAATACACAAGAATATAGTAATCTACTGGTTGGAAATAATACACAGGACGATGCCGCTGTTTTAGATATAGGCAATGGCAGTGCAATAATATCTACTACAGATTTCTTTATGCCCATTGTTGACGATGCCTATGATTTTGGAAGAATTGCCGCTGCAAATTCAATTAGCGATATATATGCAATGGGAGGTAAGCCTCTAATGGCAGTAGCTATACTTGGATGGCCCGTTGAAAAACTTCCAGCATCTCTTGCTTCAAAAGTAATGGAGGGAGCCGCTGAAATATGCAGAGAAGCAAATATTCCTCTAGCTGGTGGACATAGTGTAGATTCAGCAGAGCCAATATTTGGACTTGCCGTTACGGGCATTATTAAAATAAGCGACATAAAGCGCAACAACACCTCGCGCGAGGGCAATATTCTTTTTCTAACAAAGCCAATAGGGACTGGTATTTTATCAACAGCACAAAAAAGAGCGCAATTAAAACAAGAACACCTTGGTAACTTTATTGCTGGCATGACTTCTCTAAATAAGATAGGAGCAGAGCTGGGATTGTTGAAAGAAGTAATTGCTATGACTGATGTTACAGGGTTTGGTTTGGCTGGCCATCTTATTGAAATGATGGAGGGTGCCGGTTGTTCGGCAGAAATAGAGTATTCTAAAATACCGGTATTGGAGGGCGCAAAAGAATATTTATTGCAACGCATTGTTCCAGACGCAACTTTTAGAAACTGGAACAGTTATGGAAGTAAGGTAGGCTTTGAAAAAGGAGTTAATGTAATGGAAGCGTTTTCTTTGCTCCCCGATCCTCAAACAAATGGAGGCTTGTTGTTTAGTGTTGAAGAAAGTGCCGTAACAATGTTAGAAGGTTGGTTAAGTGAAAAAGAAATCAGCGCTGTTAAGATAGGTCGAGTAATTAAAAAAAACGAAAAGATAATTAATGTAAAAAACTAAAGAAGCCCATCTATTAATTTTGCAAGCTTTCTATCTTTTTCTGTTACCACATCACCCGCATCGTGCGTATTTAACCATATCTCCACTACATTATATATATTACTCCATCTAGGATGATGGTCCATTTTTTCGGCGGCTAAAGCAACGCCTGTAATAAATGAAAAGGCCTGACTAAAGTCTTTAAATTCAAATTTCCTATAAAGAGAGTTTTCTTTTTCTTCCCACATATATATAGATTATAGAATAAGGTGTTGTTTATTTTTTATTTTCTCGTCAGTCATTTCAACAACAAGTTGAACCCCTGGAAGCGTTTTAAGAGCCTGCATCATCATTGAAATATTATAAATACCCATTTCATCGTCTTTTACTAACCACAAAAAATCAAGGTGTTTAAACTCGGGAAGCAGGTATTCGCCATCAAACTGGTTATTATATAAATAATGAATAGTGGTACAAGAGGGGGAAGGGTCTTCATAAATAGAAAAAAAATAGTTTCGTTCCTTTTTCCTCAGCTGAATTTCTAGGTTGTGATTAACACGAAAGTTATAACCAAGATATTGATTGATATACCAAATAAACTGGTAATCTTTTAGTGGGGCAACAATACCAAGAAGGCTCGCGCAATCAAAAAAATCATCAACAAGACTTTGGTTATCTATCTTAAGTTTCATCGCGCAACTAAGCTAATACTTAATTATTTAAAATACAATATTGAAGAGTAGAGTTTCAGAACCCCTTTTTACTAATACCGTTGCCTTGTCACCCTTATTGAACTTTCCAAGTACCTCCATATATTTTTGTAAATCTGGGGTCAAAAAATCGTTCAATTGAACAATTATATCTCCCGCCCGAAGCCCAGCCTTTTGTGCGGGCCTTCCTTCTGAAATGCCATCTGCTCTAACTCCCTCACCCGAAAATGTATAGTCGGGCATTATGCCAAGACTCACCTTAAAACTTGAAGATGAAGACATTGCCTTCTCACTTGTTTTAGTAAATAGTAACCTGTCTGTTTTATCGGCACCAGTTATTACCGAGTGAACTAATTTAATTACCTCACACCCCCCATTATAATTTATTTTATCTGCATCGTCTGTTGGTTTGTGATAATCGCTGTGCAGTCCGGTAAAAAAGAATAATACAGGAATGTCTTTTCTATAAAACGACGTATGGTCGCTAGGCCCCACACCACTGCTATCTATTTTAATATTAAACTTGTTATTTTTAACAGGCAATAACTCTTGCCACTGCGGCGACGTTGCATAGCCACCCACAGTAATACTATGTGTGCTATCTTTTAACCGGCCTACCATATCCATATTAATCATATAGTTAACATCTTTCATGTTAATAACACTATGTTCTGTAAAATATTTTGAACCAAATAGGCCAAGTTCTTCCCCAGAAAAAGCGACAAATAAATAGTTGTATTTTTTTAATCCCTCTTTTTTAATCATTCGAGCAAGCTCAATAAGGGCAGCAGTTCCGCTTGCATTATCATCTGCTCCATTGTGAATCATTTTTTCTTGTCCAGTGTAAAGAGAATTTTTATCCTCGCCATAACCAAGATGGTCATAATGTGCCCCAATAACCACACTTAGTGTAGCATTGTTGTTAATTATTCCAACAACATTTGTACCCGTTCTTTGCCTTTCTAAAAAAGAAACATTTATTTTATAGTCATGAAAATTTATTGTATCCGAAAAATAGGTTTTCATTGCGGATCTAGTTACATAGATAACAGCAATATCAAGGGGGTTTAATTTTGTTTCTGTTATTAAGGGCACGGTGTCGCTCAGAGAGGAAGTATAAACAAAAAAAGCACCAGCTCCTTTATTAATTGCGTCCAGAGCCTCACTCCTTATAGTTTCAAATAAATCGAAATGAGGATTATTTTTATTTGTATTAACAACATCCACTATATCAAAAAACCAAACGCTCCCGTTTTCATGAAGCGACATTGAACTAGAGGAAAAAACAGCTTCACCATTACGTGTAAAAGGAAGCGGGTAGAAGTCTTTACCCAAAAGGAGTTTTTGTTTATCATCAATTATTAAAAAGCCTGCACTATCTAGTTTTCTAGCTTCTGTAATATCAAAATGTTGAAAATAACCACTTGTATCAACAGGGGTGAGGCCTATTTCTCTAAATTCTCCAGATATATAATCAGCCGCTAGCTTTTCTCCCTTTGTACCAGCCCTTCTTCCTTCTAGAAAGTCGTCTGCAAGAAAATTAATGTGTTTATTAAGTTTGTCAACAATAAACTTATCATGCTTTCTTAATTTTTGGCCATAAGCTAAATTAATAAGAAGGGCAAGCGCCATAATATATCTCATAACTTATTGTTTAATAACAGCACAAAGGTAACTCTCTACCTTGTTTCTCAATTCGTAAATAATAAACATATATATAGTAGTAATTTTGCAACAACTCCAAAAGTAAGTGGAAAGAAAAATTAACATAGCGCTAGTCGGCAATCCCAATAGTGGAAAATCGTCACTTTTTAATATCCTTACCGGGATGAATCAAAAGGTGGGGAATTTTCCTGGAGTTACTGTTGAAATGAAGACTGGCGGATGTAAAATTTCTGAACAGCTAGATGGAAATATTCTTGACCTTCCTGGGACTTATAGCCTTTATCCTAAAAGAACAGATGAGTGGGTTGCCTATCGTCTGTTGATGGAGCAGGACATTATACAGCCAGACATTGTTGTTTTAGTAGCCGACGCTAGTAACCTAAAAAGAAATCTATTATTCTGTTCACAGATTATAGATTTAAAAAAACCGGTTGTGGTTGCGCTTACCATGATGGATCTCGCTAAAAAGAAAGGAACTAAAATAGATATACCCGGACTTGAGCGGGAGCTTGGCGTTCCCGTAGTAGGGGTGAATTCCCGAAAAAATAAGGGAATAGCCAGTCTTAAAAAAGCTATTCAACTAATTGCTGATTCGCGCTATGTGCCGCCCCGAGACTTTATTGAACACGATAAACAAAACGAAAAAGCTGTTGATTCTGTAAAAACCCTTTTTCCACAGATAAGTACCTATGCAGCTACTCATTATTTAATAAATCACAAAAACTTTTCACTCACAAAAGATCTTCAGCGCCAGGTTGAAATAATAGAGGAGGAAAATAAATTTAATCCTACTCGTACACAGGCAGAAGAAATAATGCGGAGATATGGAAGGATTAAGCATATTATGCAACAATCGGTTGTTGAGAGCGACCCACTTGAAAGAACTATGATGAGTGAAAAGATTGATAATATTTTACTTCATCGTAGATGGGGCTATTTAATTCTTTTGGCTGTATTGTTTTTCCTTTTTCAAAGTATTTTCTGGATAGCTAGATATCCTATGGATGGAATTGAGTGGATATTTAGTCAACTATCGTACTGGCTCACAAACACCCTTCCTTCTAACTGGCTTACTAATCTTTTCATTAATGGCATTGTTGCCGGCTTGAGCGGAATCTTTCTTTTTGTTCCTCAAATCATGATCCTTTTTGGATTAATAACAGTATTAGAAGACTCTGGCTATATGGCAAGGATTAGTTTTCTTACTGATAAACTAATGAGGAAGGTGGGCCTTAATGGAAAAAGCGTAATGCCGATGATTAGTGGCTATGCTTGTGCTGTGCCAGCCATTTTGAGTGCGAGAAACATTGAAAATAACAAGGAAAGGCTTCTTACAATTATGGTTACACCATTAATGAGTTGTAGTGCCAGGCTTCCTGTGTATACTATATTAATTAGTCTTATTATTCCCTCTAAATTATATTTTGGAGTTTTAAGTCTTCAGGGACTTGTTATGATGTTATTATATTTATTTGGAACCATAATGGCCCTTATTGTTTCCTGGATAATGAAATGGTTTATTCAATCAAAAGAAAAAAGTTTTTTTATTTTAGAACTTCCAGTATATAGAAGTCCACGCTGGAAGAACGCCCTATATACTATGGTATCAAAAGCTAAGATTTTTGTTTTTGATGCCGGAAAGGTTATTATGATTATAAGTATTGTATTGTGGGTATTGAGTAGTTATGGTCCTACTTTAAAAATGGAAAAAATAAAAAATCAATTTTCAGAACTCAAAAAACAACAACCTAGTCACATAGAAGATATAAGTAGGGAAGAAAAATCAAAATTGCTAGAGTTTTCTTTTGCAGGGTTGTTGGGAAAAAAGATAGAACCAATTATTAGTCCCCTTGGGTTTGACTGGAAGATTGGTATTGCACTAATTACCTCTTTTGCAGCAAGGGAAGTGTTTGTGGGAACAATGGCAACACTGTATAGTGTAGAACAGGTTGCTGATAAAAAAAGCAGTACACTCCGACAAAAAATGGCAGCAGCAAGAAGAGAAGATGGAGGCATTGTATATAACCTTGCTACGGGATTATCGCTTCTTATTTTTTATGTATTAGCCATGCAATGTATGAGTACAATAGCAGTTGTAAAGAGAGAAACCAGATCGTGGAAGTGGCCTATTATTCAGCTTGTATATATGACGGGACTGGCTTATTTAATGAGCTTTATTGTTTATAATATTTTTAAATAATAAATTCTACCAACTTACCGCACCAGACACTTGATATCTTATGCGGGAATAAATTTGTTTATAAAGCTCACCAATTATAAAATCTTTCGTTGGTGGAATTGAAGAGTTATTGTTTATAATATCTAAATCTGTAGTAGAAAGCGCTCTTCTATCGCCCGTATAGGTTCCGGATTCTTTTTCCCATCTATAATTTTCCTGATGAGTTTTGAAACTAATATCTTTGTCATTAATAATATCTTTTACGAGCACATCCATTTCTATGCTTGCAATAAAGCTCGACTTTACGATATTAATTATTGCGCTTACAGACTGATAAATAGGTGTTCCAGAAGTATCTGTTCCTATTTGAATTTTTTTATTTTGGGTACGGCTATATGAGCTAATAGATGGATAGGGTAAATCTATTTTTTTTACTGTGATATCAACCGTCCAATCAGGACGGATGTTTTCACGGTAAGCATCGCGGTCGGTATATATCTTAGCGGGATTTTTACTATCATTATTACTTCTAAGATATTGGGCCAGTGTCTGCTGAAGATTTTCATTATTATAGTTATAATTTATACTCCCAATACCATTATTTACATCAAATGAATTATCCTTGACAGGGTTAATAACTACATCTATCATTGCTTTATCATAAGCCTCTTTCATTTTGATTTCTGTGTCTTTATAATCCTCAACATAGTGAGCAGCTTTGTTAAATAAATCATAGGCCTTTTTTAAGTTATTTCTTCCAATCTTAGATAATGCTTCTATTCCCGCTAAATAATATTGTTCAGCTGCGCTTGTTTTTGTTTCCAGGATTTGTGCACTGTAGCTTTCTGGGGTTACCAATTTAAAGGCTGGTGTGCTATTAATAATAGAAGTGTAGGCATTCTCCAGATATTCATATTCTTTTATGATATTATTCCATCTCGAAATTTCAACTGATGTGCTATATGATTTTATTTTGGCTAAGTGTGTTTTTTTGATATTTGAATAAAGAATAGGAATAGCCTCTGCAGCATTTTCATCATTTGCATTTTTATTCACACGCCTAATAGCGTCCTGTAGTGCTCGATCTTCATCACTTCTTTCGAGGTAATTTTTTTTGCTACAAGAAGAAAGGAAAACAAATAATAAAAAGAGGAGGGTTAACGACTTCATATATTTTTTTAATAGAATAAAAATAAGAAAAAAGAATTCAAGCGCTCGTTTGTATTAAATTATCTGATGCAGAAACTCATAAAAACATAACTATAAGGATCATTTTAAAAAAGTAAAGAGAGGTTGATATTAGATATAAAATCTGTCGATCTCTTTAGCGTCTTTTTGCTTTACATTTGCTTTCTAAAATAAGAAGATGAAACAAACTCCTTTTACTAATATTCATATTGGCCTAGGAGCACGCATGGCTGAGTTTGCGGGCTATAATATGCCCATTTCTTATTCGGGTATTAATGAGGAACACCAGGCAGTCCGGACCGGTGCGGGTGTTTTTGATGTAAGTCATATGGGAGAATTTATAGTAAAAGGACCGCAAGCGCTTCCTCTTATTCAAAAGATAACAACAAACGATGCCTCAAAATTAAAGCCAGGTCAGGCCCAGTACAGTTGTATGCCAAATGAAACCGGCGGCATTGTTGATGATTTGCTTGTGTATTGTTTGGAGGAAAACAACTCCTATATGTTGGTGGTAAATGCGGGGAATATGGAAAAGGACTGGAATTGGATTGTGAAAAACAACAATGCAGGTGCTGATTTGCAAGACATTTCGTCTCGTACTTGTTTATTGGCTGTTCAAGGCCCTAAGGCATCTAAGATTGTGCAGCAACTTACCGATACAGACATTCTTAATCTAAAATATTACACATTTACAAAAGGAATGCTTGCTGGGGTTGATAATGTGCTTATAAGTGCTACAGGTTATACAGGTGCTGGAGGGGTTGAGATTTATTTTGAAGATAAGGATGAGGCAGCCAATACAATATGGAACGCTATTTTTAAGTCAGGCGCCGCGGATGGTATTGTGCCTGCGGGCTTGGGGGCACGCGACACACTTCGATTAGAAATGGGTTTTTGTTTATATGGTCACGAGATTGACGACACTACTTCGCCAATCGAGGCCGGCCTGGGATGGATAACTAAGTTTTCAAAAGAATTTATAAGCAGGCCAATATTCGAAAAACAAAAAGAAGAGGGATTAGTCAGAAAACTAGTTGGTTTTGAAATGATTGATAAAGGAATTCCACGCCAGGGATATGAAATTGTAAATGAAATAGGAGAGGCAATAGGCTATGTTACATCAGGAACACAATCTCCCTCTTTAAAAAAACCGATTGGTATTGGTTATGTTCAAATAAAATATGCTCCTATCGGTTCAGCTATTTATATATTGATACGCGGAGTTCGAGTACAAGCCAAGGTGGTAAAAATTCCATTTGTATAACAATGAGCAACAAGCCAACTATATATACCAGTCTTTCCCCAGCGCTTCTTCATTTGTATGATGTAAGCGAAAGTATTGTTGTAATTATAGATGTATTAAGAGCAACCTCTACCATTGCAGCAGCTTTATATAATGGCGCCAAGTGTGTGATACCTGTAGAAAAGGTTGATGAGTGTATTCGTATAGGAAAGAACACTAAGGATGCGATTACTGCTGGTGAGCGCGACGGAAGAGTTGCAGAGGGCTTACAATATGGCAACTCACCTTTTGAATATCCTGAAGAATTTATTTCTGGTAAAAATTTAATCTTAACCACTACTAACGGAACAAGGCTTCTTCATATGGCTGCGGCTAATGGAGCTAAAGAAATCATCACCGGATCTTTTTCAAATCTTGGAGCTGTATGTGAGCACTTGATTAATAAACGTAAGCCAGTAATACTTGCCTGTGCGGCCTGGAAAGACAGAATAAATATTGAAGACACACTTTTTGCCGGGGCCGTTATAAGTAGACTTCTCAATGAATTTGAAATTAATTGCGACGCCTCCAAAATAGCTCTATCTCTATATGAAGAAGCAAAAGATGACCTTTTTGGTTTTATGAAAAATAAAAATGCATCACACTATAGAAGATTAATGGGTTTTGGTATAGAGAGAGATATTCAACATTGTTTAAAAACAGATACAGCTCCTGTTTTACCTATTTTCAAGGATGAAAGGCTTGTAAGAGGGCTGATTTAACAGTATTTTCTCCACAATCTTTCCCAACGTCCACCATCTCTGCTAAATTTTCCTTTACTTTTGCAAATTGCCCTTTTCTGAACGAAGAGGGCCCAAGTATCCGTATTAATTGAAATAATTTTTGCAAAAAAAATAGCAACTTGGCACTACCCCACATCATTAAACACGTTTACAACGGAGCAACCGATGAGGTAATCCGTAGAGGAAAAAAAATACAAGCTATCGGCTTTGTTGAACTGATAGAGCACGACGATCTTACATCAAGCGCTGTTTTTAGGGTAAAGGATGATACCTATAATACTTTTTATAGAGTAAGTATTCAGAAATATGCCGACCCAAAACTAATGTCCCTTCGTTGCGCCTGTCCTTATAATTTAAGCGAAGTGTGTAGGCACAAGGCTGCCGCTCTTTTTCGACTTCAGGACATGGTGGATAAAAATCAAATTGGAAGTAATGCTATTCAGTACGACCAAAAGCATACGGTTGCTAAAATGAAGCATATTGATTTAAAAATGATGAAGATGCTTTCTTCTTCTCTTATTTATGATCAGGCCGAAGCCCTTATGCGCACTAATAAGGCTAATATTGTTTCGGCGGCTGATGAAAAAGTGAAGGCAACAATCACTATTGATGTAAAAACCTACAATGTAGTTGTTCAAAAGAACGATGAGAGAACCTTTGACACATCTTGTAATTGTTCGGAGAAAAGCCATCCTCTTTGTGTTCACAAAATGGTATTATTACTTCAGCTACTTAACGCATACGGCCATTATTATTTTGATAGTATTAGAAACTGGGATAAGGAAAAGGAAAAACTTTTGCAGATTTATGGATACAGTCTAAAAGATGATTTAGATGGAAAGTTTGAATTTACCTATAAAGAAGGAAAACCCTTTCTTAAAGTACTCGACGTTTCTATAAAAAAAATAAACGAACCCGCTCAACCTCGCCCCGAACCTGTTTATATTCGAACAGTTAGCATGCCTACCATTATGGAAGATGTGGTTATTGCTGCACCGCCCGAGCGCAGACTAGGCATCGTGTTCAATATGAACTGTAAAACATACCCTGGATTTACTATAGATGCAGTACAGGGAGAGGCTGATGAAGAAAAGAACAGATTTTTGGGTAAGGTAGAAGCTATTGATCTTTCAAAGTTTGTTAATACAGAATCCTTCAATGAAGATGACAGACAACTGGTTCAACAGTTAAGAAAACTTCAAGTGTCGGAGATAAATAAATATTTAAACAGAAACTCTCCATTCAGTGGAATATGGGAAAATATTATACATAATGAAGAAGACGACTTGCCCGAGGAAACAAAGGCGCTTATGAATGAATATATTCATCCTAAACTTAAAAAAATATTCGCCGCTCACGCTTTAGATGATTTACATTATTTTCTTCAAAATGGCAGCTCTTTTAAAACAGCTAATCTCAAAGAGGTTGCTCTAAGTGATCAATATGCTTTTCCAGCTTTTCGGGTTTCAGCTAAAAACGGACATTATGAAATTAACTGTCTAGTTCAAATTGAAGGCAGAAAGGTTTCGGCATCTGACAACGAAATTGGCAATCCTCTATTATTTCTTCACGAAGGAGTCCTTTATCTATGGCAAAAACACGAGGATGCTTTAAAGGTTGAAAATTTTCTTAAAACAGGAAATATTCTATTTAATAAAGACCAGTGGGCTGAAAAGGTAAGAGATATTATTTTGCCCTTATCAAAAGAGTACCCTGTTGATTTTGATAAGACTCTTTTAAAAGAAGTTAAGGGTATTCAGCCTGAGGTCCATCTGCAATTAATTGAAAAGGGCGATTTCTTAGTTTTTCAGCCGATCTATACTTATAATGGCCACCAGGCGGTGGGTAATAACAGGGCTATTATTACCATACCAGGAGAGGAGAAGATGATGGTCATTCATCGTAATACCGAATCAGAGAATGCCTTTATTAAAAAACTTGAAAACCTTCATTCGCAGTTTTTAATAAATACGGATACAAATAGTTTGTCTCTTAAAGGAACAGAAGTGCTTCGCAATAATTGGTTTTTTCTTTTCATAGACGCTATGAAAGAAATAAAGGTGCCTGTTCTCGGATTTGAAGCACTAAGAAATTTTAGATTTAATACTGCCAGACCTAAAACACATATTCATGTTTCTAGTGGATTAGACTGGTTTGATGCGCGCGTAGAAATTGAATTTGGTACCCAACGAATTGGTATTTCAGAAATAAAAAAAGCATTAGCCAGTAAGCAATCTTTTGTACATCTTAACGATGGAACACTTGGTATTTTACCTGACGAATGGCTAAAAAGATATTCACTATTATTTAAGGTTGGCGACGGAAAGTCAGAAGGGCTTAGATTATCACGCTATCACTTGAGTGTTATTGATGAGTTATATGAAAATAGAGACGAGTCGGAAATTAGTTTTGCGCTCGACGAAAAGTTTCAAAAGCTGCGTGAGTTTAAAAAGATTCCCAAAACAAAACCACCCAAGCATTTACAAAAAATACTTCGTCCTTATCAAGTATCTGGATTTCAATGGCTCAACTATCTTAATGATGTTGGATGGGGTGGTATACTAGCAGATGATATGGGTCTTGGAAAGACGGTACAGGCGCTTAGTATGTTGAATCATTATAAAGCTGTAAATAATGGCCTTAAGGCAATAGTTATTTGTCCAACCACCCTTATATATAACTGGCAAAATGAAGTGGGGAAGTTTACACCAGGCATCACCCATACTATTCACCATGGCAATACGCGCGGTCGCGATATAGAAGAACTTTTGAAGTTCAATATCATTATTACAACCTATGGCACTTTGCGAAGTGATATTCAAATATTATCTAAAATACTTTTCGACTATGTTATATTAGATGAAAGTCAGGCCATAAAGAATCCTTCATCTAAAGTAACAAAAGCAGCTATTTTACTTCAGGCAAAAAATAGATTGTGTATGAGCGGAACGCCGCTACAAAACAACACCTTTGATATTTTTGCGCAAATGAATTTTCTAAATCCCGGCCTTTTGGGAAGCATGGAGTTTTTTAGAAATGAATTTGCTACGCCTATTGATAAGTTTGGCGAAACAGAACAAAAGGAACATTTAAGAAAACTGCTATACCCTTTTATATTAAGAAGAACCAAAGAACAGGTTGCTAAAGATTTGCCTGAAAAAACCGAGACGATTCTTTTCTGCGAAATGGATCCCGAACAAAGAGCTATTTATGATTCATATAGAAATATTTACAGAGATAAAATTCTTGGAGCGATTAACGACCAGGGAATAGGAAAATCTCAACTAACTATTTTACAGGGCCTAATGAAGCTTCGTCAAATTTGTGATAGTCCTGCTATATTAAATGAAGATGAAAAATATCCCAATCACTCTATCAAGCTTGATGAACTCACGCGCGAAATCACAGAGAATATTGGCAGCCATAAGGCGCTTGTTTTTTCTCAGTTCCTTGGAATGTTATCTCTTATTAAAGAAAATCTAAAGGAAGCGGGTATCAAATTTGAATATTTTGATGGAAGCACTTCTGCTCCCGATAGAGAAAAAGCGATACGTAATTTTCAAGATCAGGAAGAGTGTCGCGTATTTCTTATTTCTCTTAAGGCTGGTGGCGTAGGATTGAATTTAACAGCAGCAGATTATGTTTATATAGTTGATCCGTGGTGGAACCCCGCGGTTGAGCAACAGGCTATTGATCGAACTCATCGTATTGGTCAAACAAAAAACATTTTTGCTTATAGAATGATTTGTATTGATACTATAGAGGACAAGATACTTCAGTTGCAGGATCGCAAAAAAATATTAGCCAAGGAACTTATTACCGACGATAGCGGATTTATAAAATCGCTTACTAAAAATGATGTAGAATATCTCTTTAGCTAAATAAAAAAAACCTTATACTTTTTGTATAAGGCTAGTCAAAGGGTAAGCGTAAAAACTAAACGAAGTAATTCTTAGCATTAAATACTAATACATTAATAATTTTCTTTTCTAGGAAGCTATAAAGTTTTTTAACCTGTCAAAATTCCTTTTTGCCTGTGAAGAAAAGAGTTGAAGAAAAAATCTTTCTATTTTTTTTATTGAAAAATACTTCCAATCGCTGAATCTTGTTTTCATAAGTTAAGGATTGAATAGTAAAGCTAATATCATTGTATCAAGGAGGCAAGGGGGCTTTTGCCCTATTTACCAGCTAGTATTTTCCACAAAACTTATTATTTTAATAGTTGTGATCTATAAGGCTTATTACATCTACGACTCTTTTTGTAATACTTAATAGCATAACTATCAGGGTGTTGCATAATTTTTTGAAATAGGGTTCTAATAGCCTGAACAAAAGATCCCTGGTTGGATGTTCTAAATAAAGAATTCATTTTAAAATAATTAGTAAAAAATAAATCGGTTTTATAAGTAAACGTAACTAAAGAGTGATTATTGCAGAGCGGCTTTATTATTATCTAGAAAAAGCGTTTAATATATCCACATATAATTTGAATTAATTGCAAAGGAATGCAATTAGCTTATTCAAGAATTAACAAGCAATTAAGTAAAGTGTAAAATATTAGCACAGAAGTAATTAATAGTCAATAACCTGTTCTTCTAAGTTGGGCATAGTGCGCCATTCATATTGTTGATTTCTTAGCTGAGGCTCAAATCCTGCATTTTGAATTGCCTTCTGAATAGAATTTGCTGTAAATCGGTGAGGGGCTCCAGCGGCACTCACTACATTTTCTTCAATCATTATACTTCCAAAATCATTAGCGCCCCCATGAAGGCATAATTGAGCCACTTCCTTGCCCACGGTAAGCCAGCTTGCCTGAATATTAAGCACATTGGGAAGCATGATGCGACTAATCGCTATCATTCTTACATATTCTTCAGGTGTTGTGAGATTATAAACACCTCTGATTTTTGTTAATAAAGTATCTGCATCTTGAAAGGTCCATGGGATAAAAGCAAGAAATCCTTTAGCATCTAAGGGTTTTCTACTTTGTACCTCACGTATTTTTACAAGGTGTTCAAATCTTTCGCGAATTGTTTCTACATGACCGAACATCATGGTTGCAGAAGTGGTGATATTTAATTGATGCGCTTCTGCCATTATATCAAGCCATTCCTGAGCTCCACATTTTCCTTTACTAATTAAACGCCTTACTCTATCACTAAGAATTTCGGCACCCGCTCCAGGCAAACTATCCATTCCCGCTTTTTTTAATTCGCTTAGTACCTCTCTGTGGGTTGATTTTTCAAGCTTGGTGATATGCGCTACTTCTGGAGGACCAAGTGTATGTAACTTAATGTTTGGATATAATTCTTTTAATTGTTTAAAAAGATCGGTATAGAATTTTAATCCAAGTTCAGGATGGTGGCCGCCCTGAAGCAATAATTGGTCGCCTCCATATTTAATAGTTTCTTCAATCTTCTTTTTGTAGGTATTTATATCAGTGATATAAGCTTCTGCATGTCCTGGAATTCTATAGAAATTACAAAACTTACAATTTGCGATACAAACATTTGTTGTATTTACATTTCTATCAATCTGCCAGGTAACTTTTCCATGAGGCACCTGTTTCTTTCTAAGTGTATCAGCCACTAGCATTAATTCGCCAAGAGGAGTGTATTGAAAAAGCCACATTCCTTCTTCAACTGTTAGATGTTGTAGCGTAAGTGCTTTTTCTAAAAGTAAGTTCTTGTTATAGGCGTCTTTGGTCATATAAATGCAAATTTACGAACACCGGCTGATTACATAAATAATATGATTAATGCTTGCTTTGGCGGTCTTACCTTTGTGCCATGATAACTTTCAGTAAACATATACTTGACAATGGTCTCCGTCTGCTGGTGCATGAAGATAAAAGTACTCCCATGGCGGTGGTAAATGTATTATATGATGTGGGTGCCCGAGATGAAAATCCCGCTCAAACCGGTTTTGCCCACCTTTTTGAACATCTAATGTTTGGGGGAAGTTTAAATATTCCCGTTTTTGATGATCCACTGCAGTCTGCTGGAGGAGAAAATAATGCTTATACCACAAATGATATCACCAATTATTATTGTCAGCTTCCGGCAGAGAATCTAGAAACAGCTTTTTGGCTTGAGAGTGATCGTATGCTGAGTCTTGCTTTCAATAAAAAATCACTAGAAGTACAAAGAAAGGTGGTTTGTGAAGAGTTTAAGGAGCATTATATCAATAAGCCCTATGGAGATGTATGGCATAAATTAAGAGAACTCGTGTATACGACTCATCCTTACAGATGGATGACAATAGGAAAAGAACTTAAACATATTGAAGAAGCGAAGCTCGACGATGTGAAAAATTTTTTCTTTAAACATTATACACCGGCAAATGCAGTAATTGTGGTAGCTGGTAATGTTAATTTTGATGATGTATTGAAGTTAACAGAAAAATGGTTCGGTTCTATTCCGTCGGGGACTAAATATAATAGAGAACTTCCTGCTGAACCCAAGCAGCAGGCGCCGCGCTTGCTTGAAGTAAAGTCTAATGTACCCCTAGATGCTTTATATAAAGCATGGCATATTTATCCTCGAACTGATCCGCGTTATTACGTGGCTGATTTAATTACAGACATTCTCAGCGGAGGAGGTTCTTCAAGATTATTTCAGGCATTGGTAAAAGAGAAAAAGTTATTCAGTAGTATTGAGTGTTATCATCTTGGTAGTTCCGATCCTGGAATATTGGTGATTGAGGGTAAGTTAGTTAAGGGGGTAAGTATGAAAGATGCAGAAGCCGGAGTAGAAGAAGAGCTGAGTAAGCTCTGTGAAAATGGAATTACAGAAGCAGAGCTTGAAAAAGTAAAGAACAAAACAGAAAGTGCGATGGCTTTTGAAGATATGAGCGTGATCAATCGCGCCTCAAGTATTGCTATGTATGAATTACTAGGAGATGCCAACCTTATTAATACCGAACTTTCGCGTTATCGTGACGTAACTGCAAATCAAATAAAAGAAGAAAGCCAAATTATTTTTAATAAAAACAATTGCAGCACGCTGCATTATTTAGCTAATTAAAAAAGCAATGAATAGAGCCCTTACCCCACCTATTAAAGACGCAGTTGAATACGAGTTAAAATTAAAACCTTACGATCATTACACACTTAATAATGGTGTTCCTGTGTATGTTGTGGATGCAGGTGCTCAGGATGTTTTGCAGGTAGAGTTTGTATTTTATGCGGGCAATAGTTTTGAACAACAGACAGGAGTTGCCTCCGCTACAAATTATCTATTAAAAAATGGAACGCGCACCCAAACTGCCTTTCAGATTAATGAAGCTTTTGATTATTATGGTGCTTATTGTAGCAACTCGTGCTATAGCGAAACTGCTGTTATTTCGTTACATACACTTAATAAGCATATTGATAAGCTACTTCCTGTTGTTTATGATATGCTTACTGACTCCGTTTTTCTAGAAGAAGAGCTTAGTGTATTTAAACAAAATGCAAAACAAAAATTATCTGTTAATTTACAAAAATGTGAATTTGTTGCCGGGCGGCTTATTGATGTTTATTTATATGGGGCAGAGCATCCGTATGGAAAATATTCTAACCCCGAAGATTATGACAAATTAACTACAGCACCTATAAAAGAGTTTTTTAAAAAATATTATCAAGAAGGCAACTGTGCTATTTTTATTGCAGGGAAGGTGCCAGCTAATTTAAAAGAATCTCTCAATAGTATTTTTGGAAGCCTTGCATGGAAGAAACCATCTTTTATTACAAGTGCTATTGGTATTATGCCCGCAGTTGAAAAAAAGTATAGAATACAAAATGATCCAGAGGCAGTTCAGGGAGCTATCCGTTTAGCAAGTCAATTTCCTAATCGCCACCATCCCGATTTTAAAAAAGTAATGGTATTAAATACCGTTTTTGGTGGGTTCTTCGGATCCAGGTTGATGGCTAATATCCGAGAAGACAAGGGATATACTTATGGTATTTACAGTTATTTGCAAAACCATATTCAACAAAGTGCATTGGTTATTAGTACGGAGGCCGGAAAGGATGTTTGCGAACCGGCTATTGCAGAAATATATAAGGAAATGCACCTTTTGTGTGAAGAAAATATTGGAGAAGAAGAATTATCCTTAGTGCGCAATTATATGATTGGGGGAATTCTTGGTGATCTTGATGGTCCCTTTCATATAATCGCTAAATGGAAAAATATCATTCTTAATAATCTTGATGTGTCTTATTTTAATGAATCTGTAGAAACAATTAAAACTATTTCGGCAGATGAATTAAGAATTTTAGCAAATAAATACCTTGTTCCTTCTACATTCTACGAATTGATTGTATATTAAGTGATTAAATTACCCTAAATAAAATATATGAAATTTATATTTAGAATGTTATTGAATGCACTTGTTGCACTTATTCTTTCTCGTTTTTTAATAGGAGTATATATTGATTCATATTTTACCGCCATTGCCTTTTCTCTCATACTGGCTGTTTTTAATTATACAGTAAAACCTGTACTCGTTATTCTTACGCTTCCCATTACACTATTTACCTTTGGACTTTTTCTTTTTGTAGTGAATGCGCTTGTAATATGGCTGGCATCAGGAGTAATCAGCGGGATTAAAATAGATACCTTCTGGTCGGCACTTTTGTTTAGCGCCTTACTTTCGGTTATTTCTTACTTTATTTATTCTCCCTCAGATAAAAAAGGATAGATTTTAGTAACTCTTGCCACCTCCAACAACATCAATTACCTTCGCATAAAATTTTCCCAATTTCATGCAATTCGATAAAAGAGATTTGAATGATGATGCGCTGGTAAATATATATACCAGTCTTCTGCTGCCCCGGATGATTGAGGAAAAGATGCTTGTGTTGTTGCGTCAGGGAAAGATCTCAAAATGGTTCAGCGGTATTGGGCAGGAAGCAATAGCAGTAGGTGCTACCCTTGCTATGCTTGAAGACGAATGGATTATGCCCCTTCATCGTAACCTTGGTGTTTTTACCACTCGTAATATGCCTCTCAGTAAATTATTCATGCAATGGCAGGGAAATAAAGAGGGATATAGTAACGGTAGAGAAAGAAGTTTTCATTTTGGTAGTCGCGAACATCATATCTGTGGCATGATTTCTCATCTAGGCCCCCAACTTGCAATAGCCGATGGCGTAGCACTTGCTTATACATTAAAAAATGAGGAAAAAGTAGCGCTTGCTTTTACAGGTGAGGGCGGTACCAGTGAGGGAGATTTTCATGAAGCACTTAATACTGCTGCTGTTTGGGATCTGCCCGTCATCTTTATTATTGAAAATAATGGCTATGGTTTAAGTACACCTTCTTCTGACCAATTTCGTTGCAACAGTCTTGTTGATAAAGCAGTAGGATATGGAATGCAGGGCATAAAGATTGATGGTAATAATGTATTGACTGTTTATGAAACAATAAAAGAGGCACGTGAATTTTGTATTAAAAATCGCAAACCCTATTTAATTGAATGTATGACTTTTCGCATGCGAGGGCATGAGGAAGCGAGCGGAGTTAAATATGTTCCCAAAGAATTATTTGAAACATGGGCAGAAAAAGACCCTGTTAATAATTACGAAAAATGGCTTGTTGATAATAATATTTTATCTATCGAAAAGGTAGTAGTGATCAGGGAGAAGATTAAAAGTTATATTGAAACAGAATTAGAAGAAGGATATAAAGCAACGCCTATTCAACCGAATACTATAGAAGAATTTGCATCTGTTTATGCTAATAAACCACAGATGCTGAATACACCTGTTTTAGATAATTCTTATCCAAATCATCCATCGCTTCAGGGCAACGAAAAGAAATTTATTGCTGCCATTAGTGAGGGGCTTAAACAATCTCTTCAAAAACATGACAACCTTGTTATCATGGGTCAGGATATAGCAGCGTATGGCGGAGCTTTTAAGGTTACCGAAGGTTTTTTGGCTGAATTTGGCAAGCAACGCATTCGTAACACCCCCCTATGTGAAAGTGCAATTGTAGGTTCAGCTTTAGGGATGAGTCTTGAAGGTTTTAAGGTGGTGATGGAAATGCAGTTTGCAGATTTTGTTACGGTTGGTTTTAATCAGATTATAAATAATCTTGCAAAAATTCATTATCGCTGGGGCCAAAAAGCCGAAGTGGTAATAAGAATGCCAACGGGTGGTGGCGTAGGTGCGGGACCTTTTCATAGTCAGAGTAACGAAGCGTGGTTTGTACATACACCCGGATTAAAAGTAGTGTATCCTTCTACAGCAGAAGATGCAAAAGGTTTATTAATTGCTGCTATCAACGATTCTAATCCAGTGATGTTTTTTGAGCATAAGGCTTTATATAGAAGTGTTTCGGGAATAGTGCCTGATGATTATTATGAGATTGAAATTGGCAAAGCAAAACATGTACAAATAGGAACAGATATTTCAGTGATTACATATGGATCTGGTGTGCACTGGATTTTAGACTATGCTAAAAAACATACCGATATTTCAATAGATATTGTAGATTTAAGAACACTACTTCCTTTTGATCGTGAAGCTATTCGAGCTTCTGTGGAGAGAACCGGAAAGGTTTTATTATTTCACGAAGATACACTTACAGGAGGAATAGGTGGTGAGATTGCTGCATGGATAGCAGAAAATTGTTTTCAACTACTTGATGCACCTATTGTGCGATGTGCCAGCTTAGATACGCCTATACCATTTAATATTGAACTAGAAAAGAATTTTATGGCATATTCCAGACTCGATGAGGCTGTACAAAAACTACAATCGTATTAATCTTCTTTTTTTGCTGGAGACCCCTGTATCATTTTAAAATGGTAAGAGGCGTTTAATAAATATTGATTGAATGCAATATCATCACATCTTTGTAAAAAATCATAGGAGGGTCTGTACCACACTATAAAACTATCAAGCTCCTGACCCTTTAGTCCTGTTACTCTACTTATAATTACTTTTCCAAATCTAGCATTCACGTATTTTTCTTGTTCTTCTTTTATTAGTCTGTTTTGAAAAGACTCAAGTTGTTTATTGTGTCGAAATCTAAACATATTAATAATTGCATTAGCATCAAAACCAACGCCACCATTAGGATCTATTGATGATTCAAGTCTCGGCTTTCTAAACTCAAAACCTTTTGAATAGGAATCTCGGTTTTCAATAGAATCTTCTTTATAGCTTTTAGAAAAAAGAATCACCTCTTTTAATACGCGGTATTTTGAAGTTATATTGGATTTAATGGAGATATCAAAAGCGTCAATATTTTCAATTTTTTTAACAGGAAATTTAATCGTTGGTTTATTATTGTAAATAAAATATAGAGAGTCGCCCATGTGAGCGGGAATAGAGTAACGACCCATTGTGTCGGTTATTGAAAAAACGCCTGAAGTACTTACTATCCTCACCCCTTCTACATAATTCAGGCGACTGTTATCATAAACAGTTCCTTTAACTTCAATCTGACAAAAGGCAGCGTTTATTAAAACCAGAAATAAAATAGTTAAGACAGTCTTCAATGAAACTAATTTTAAGAAGGTAATATTATGGCAACATTTTTAAAGCCGATTATCATTTAACGTTGATTTTGGTATTTTATCAATTTTTCTATTTCCGTTGCGAAATATTTATGTTCGAGATGTTGAATTTTTTTTGCAATACTTTCTGCTGTATCTACATTACTAATGGGGCAAGTAGTTTGAAAAATAATATCGCCACTATCATATTGCTCATCTACAAAATGAATAGTAATACCGCTCTCTTTTTCGCCCGCCTTTAATACTGCATCATGTACATAACTACCATACATACCTTTTCCACCAAATTTTGGAAGTAGGGCAGGGTGAATATTAATAATCCTTCTTGGAAAAGCCTTGATAATATTAACAGGTATTTTTCTTAGAAACCCAGCGAGCACTAGGTAGTTGATTTTTTCGTGCTGAAGTTTTTCTAATGTGTCACTATTATCAATTTCCTCATTTCGAATAATCAATGCCTTTATATTATTATTTTTCGCTATTTGTATTACTCCCGCATTGGATCGGTTACAAACCAGAAGGGTTATGTTGATAGATGGATGCTTACTGAAATAGGAAAGAATTTTTTCAAAATTACTGCCACTGCCAGAGGCAAATACGGCAATATTTAACACCTGCTTGGTTTTTTTTAAAAATCCAAGCTTTTTAAGGATTCGTTTTTCATATTCCCAGAAAAAATGAAATTGACCTAATAGGAAGCTAAAAAAAAGGATAAGTATTTGATAACCAGCAAATAATATCACAAATTTTATTAGCCACCATGCTAGAGAATAGTGTTTTATTGATAACCACTCAGTAACCATCCTAGATAGCCAAGCCGTGGAAGTACCAGTTAGGGTGAAGTTTAATAAAATCAGAAATAGCTGATTATTGCCTACCCCCCATTTTTGTTTTAACTTATTGAGCACATTGCAAATTAAGACCAAATTGTACTAATATCTTGATCTTACAATATTATGACAAAGCTTTCCACATATGTTTATAAATCCATGAAAACCACATTCAATGGGAATAATTTTTTTTAAAAATGTTAGTAAAGTATCAATATCCTGACTTATTTTTGCGCGAAATTT
>Ga0209190_1000779_pt1 | contig 22864 bp, 18 predicted proteins | sample M_140205_XF_Meta_FD_187315 | JGI IMG/M metagenome (GOLD analysis project Ga0209190, IMG submission 187315) | Freshwater microbial communities from Lake Montjoie, Canada to study carbon cycling - M_140205_XF_MetaG (SPAdes) (version 2) | ecosystem: Environmental > Aquatic > Freshwater > Lake... | reverse complement strand
CTCTCGGCTTCTGGCAGGCAGCTGTCGTAGTTGAATGATCCCACCCGAATCCAGGATGGATTCACGTCCAGGTGCGCGTCACCCATAGCCTCCTTGAAGCCTTCAAGGCGGGCATTGGAAATTTGGTTCGTCAACGGGCCGCGCAGGAAGCCTATGTCTCGATGGCCGAGGCCAATCAGGTGCTTGGTCATGTCATAAGCCGACTGCCTGGAATCGACTTGAACATAGGAGCTACGCTTCAAGTCGGCGCCAGGCAGTATCCGTACGTAAGGGATGCCTCGCTTCTCAAGGAGGGAGAGGACTTCATTCGAAAAGCACAGGGGAGGCGGAACAATAACACCGCCAAGCTTTATCCTGTCCAGAAGGTGCACGAGCCCTGTGGCTGGGTTTTGATCAGGGCCTTCCAGCCACTCCACGATAAGGTGGTACCCATTGGCCTTGCATGTGGCGCCCGCACCGATCTGCATTTCGGCGTTGAACGTCGGGCTGACGATTTTGGAAAGAAGGAGTCCTACCAAGTAGGAGCGAGAACTCCGCAGGGATCGGGCTGCAAAGTCGGGCTGGAAACTTAGTTTCTCGGCGGCAGCCAGGACCTTCGCCGCCAATTTTGGTGTGACGTTGGGCTCCTTGTTCAGGACGCGCGAAACAGATTTCACAGAAACCTTAGCCTCGGCCGCGACGTCTTTGATGGTGGCCGGCACCCGGGGTCTCCAAAGCTCTATTCAGTGGGTCGAAATCGAAAATAACATAGCATATTCAAGGGATAAGACGTAGCGATATTTTTGAATTTGGCTATAGTGGAACCCGGCCGGGGGGCAGGAATTCATCGGCGCGCCAAACAACAGTGGGTAACCATTGGATCACGGGACCAGCGGGAAATTCGCAGGCGTAGGAAGTCTGATTTGGGCAATGTCCTTTGCCAAATTCGGGATCTGGATGCTGATTATCACGCCGATAATCCTGTCTCTCCCGTTGCGCATCTCGCAAATCGATCCTCAAAACTCAGTCGCAATTCAATCCCTCATTATGGGCTGCGGGGCCTTCGTGATGTTGTGCTCGGCTCCATTCTGGGGGGCACTCTCAGATTTCACCGTCTCTCCGTTTGGCCGCCGGCGGCCCTATCTCCTTGGGGGATATGTGTTGGGGGTTCTCGCCTCCATCGTGATGGCGATATCCAACAACCTCTGGGTCATAGGGATCGCATGGTGCGTCGCCTATACATTGCTTGAGGCAGCAGTCACCGTGCTTATGGCTTGCGTAGGAGATTTTGTGCCACCGGAGCGGCGCGGTACGGCAGCATCGGGCATTACAGTTGCTACCTCTGTCGCGGCAATAGCCGGCTCATACATCTTAGGCTGGGCTAATCTCGACCCTGTCGGAATGTTCTGCTTGCCCATAGCAGCTTCAATCCTAGTGGTTCCTTGGCTATTGTGTGTGCTGCCTGATAAGTGCGACAGGCCTGGATTTCAGGTGGATATCCGTTCTGCTGTCCGGCTCACGTTCAGCCGAAATGCTTTCCGGCTTAAACGGGATTTTCTTGTAATATTGCTGAGCCAGTTTCTCGTATTCGGCGGTTTGGCGGTCTACGTCATCTACCAAGCCTTCAATATTACGGATCATATCAAGGAGCCGGTGACCGCCGTTCCCCGAATAGTGATGTTGGGAGCATTAGCGGCAGCCTGTGCGTCGCTTTTGGCGACACCGTTGATTGGCTATTTGTCTGATCGATTTGGATGGCGGAAACACTTCGCGCTTCTTGGTGGATTTATGCTCGCTTGCGGACTTCTGACCCTGGCTGTAACTGCCAATCCCGATGGATTTATCTTAAGCACCTGCCTGATTGGTGCCGGAATAGGAATATATAATACCCAAAGTATTGCGCTGTCCGCCGCCGTCATGGATGGCGAGAACGTCATGGGGAAGGGCATGGGCTGGCTTAACATGATAGGGATGCTGCCCCGCGTTATCGTGCCCCTTTTGGTGCCTGTCTTCTTGTCACTCAAGGGCGTCGATAACTATCCGATACTCTTCCTGGCGGCAGCATTCGTTGCTGTCATCGGGGCGCTGGCCATTTTGCCCGTCAAGGCTTCGGCATAACGCTGTTCACTTGAGTGCGGTTATGAGCAGCTGCTCCATGAAATGACTGAAAATCGCTGCCGCCAATAGTGTGATTGTATGAAAAGCCACTATTGGCATTGGAAAAGTCAGGTGCAATCAGCACTTTGCAGCTGTTATGACCGGGTGTGAAATGGTGTGCCAACTCGTCAAAGCGCCATTTCGGCTTGCGCTTACAATCGTATGCGCAAGACAAAGCGGGCGAGGACGGTTCCAACCAGCAACAACGTCACCTGATTCCCCAACCGGCTTGTCCGATCAAACAGGGGAAAGGCGGCATAGTGGTCGATTACCCTCTGCGGGCTTGGCGGTGCCTGGGTGGAGCTGTCGGCAAGCCGCGTAATATAGGCCGCTTTCTGATCACGCCGTCCGTGCCCGATTCACACCAGTTGGGATGGGGGGTAATATCTGGCTCTGACGCTCTGACAGGGGCTCGAGAAGCCAAGATGACGATCAATCTTCCACGCAGGGGCCCGCCATACGGCAACCAGAACGCATTCCGTCACGGGCGCAGATCAGCTCGGGCAGTCCTTAGCCGCAAATTAGGCCGGGCTAAACTGAAGGGGCTGGCTCACATGGGGCTGGCTACTGGGATGTTCCACAAAGGCTGCCTGCCAAACCCTCGCCCTATACGCAGTGATCAGATCGCCCTTCTGCAATCCCACGACCCGGAAATCGCGGCGTACTTGGCAACAATATTTCCGGACATAACCGGGTTATCTGGTCTGTAGTCGCCTGCTATCGTCAAATCCAAGGCTTAACGGCAGTAAGCGTGGCGCTGATGAGCGCCCTCTCCGCGTTTACAAGCGGCTGCACCGTGGACCCACCTGATTTCATGAGCTTGTACTCGTGCTTAATGCCGCGACGGAGTGCGATCCGGGCCTCTTCGCAATCATCAAGGATCACCGGTACTACCCTGGTAGCCCTAGCGAGACACCCGTTGACGACGGATGGCGGCACTCCGTCACGAGCCAAAGCCTTGATTGCCGGTACCACGTTATACGCAAGGTCATAGGCTATGTTTTGTGGGCGGCGCTTCAGCCACAGGGCGGCGTCGTTAGAGGTGCAGCAACCTAAAGGACGGCCACCCCCGCGCCGCTTGAACTTGCGATAGGCGGCGATGTTCGTAATCGTCTCTGAGGCGCGCTGCGGGGCGTCTAGAGACTCACCAAGTCTGCGGGCACCCGAGCTAAGGTCGTACGCCTTGCGGTCGTCTAGGCCCCTTTGAAAGGCGTCGTGGCAGGTTTCGGTCATGCTGGTTCTCCTTGTGTCTGGTTTGCAGTGAAATTTGTCAGAACGAGCGTCACACGCGGGCTACGCTTCCCGCGCCTCTCGACGGCGATCAGCCCAGCCATCTCAAGTTTGCGTAGGGCGCGTGACTTGGCGTCCGGTAGAAGGCCCCATTCCTGCGCCATCATGTTGGAGGCGAGAAAGCTATCGGAGCCCTTGAGCCCCCTTAGGAACCAGAGACAGATACCTAGCCATAAAGCAGTCACGCCGAGCTTCTGGGCGCTGGACAACCAAGCGAAGTCTACAGGCCCTTTGATAAACTTGTTCTTTATTGGGGATATCCGACGCCCCCGACGAGTAGCTAACGGGGCCTGTGGAACCGCACTAGGGTCAAGCCTGAGGCTACTTGGATCCCAATAGGTACTATCACTATTATTATTAGACATAGAGGAGACCTGACGCATCCGCGTTTCAGACCGAAAACATCCGCGTTTTGGTACGAGTTCAGGCCGCCGCATTTTCGGACTCCGTCAGTTTTTCTGAGATCAACACCATGATGCGGTCCCACATGGCCTTGCCACGCTCGTCCATGAACCTGTCCGGGTAACGCCAAACCTGGGCGTCAGTACCCAGTTCAAAGCCAGCTAGGACGATTCTGGATGCTTCGCGCATGGCGTCCTGCATCCGGGCAATATTGGTGCTGGCCGTCGCCGCAGCGCTGTCGGGCGTGAGCATGGCGCTGTGCCTGGTGATCCTGATGCTGGCGCCCGCCGTCACCGTGGCCGGATATGAGATACGCGGGCACCGCCACCAGGCCGAGGCGCTTGCGCGCGATGGCTCTGCGATGCTGGACTGACGGCAGCGCCGCCAGAGCGCGCCACAGGGGGAAACATGGAACTGGACCGCCGCACGCTTCTGACCGCCACCGCCGCCGCCACCGGGGTGGGTTTGCTGCCGGGCACTGTCATGGCGCAGGCACAACCGGCACCGGTCGCGCCAGCGCCCGTGCCGCCGGTGACACAGACCCTGGCGCGCTATCTGGTCGCCGCAAAATTCGAAGACCTGCCCGCCACCGTGCGCAAGGAAGCCGCGCGCAGCTTCCTCAACTGGATGGGCGTGGCGGTGGGCGGTGCACGCCATGAGACGGTGGATCACGCCATCGCTGCCCTGGCGCCGTTCAGCGGCAAGCCCGAAGCCACCATCCTGGGCCGCCGCGATAAACTCGATATCCTCAACGCCGCGCTGGTCAACGGCATCAGCTCGCACATCTTCGATTATGACGACACCCATCTGAAGACCATCATCCATCCTGCCGGTCCCGTCGCGTCTGCCATCCTGGCGCTGGCGCAGCACCGCAAGATCAGCGGGCGCGATTTTCTGGGTGCGCTGGTGCTGGGGATCGAAACCGAATGCCGCATCGGCAACGCCGTCTATCCCAGCCATTACGACCTGGGTTGGCACATCACCGGCAGCTGCGGCATGTTCGGCGCCGCCGCCGCGTCAGGAAAATTGCTGGGCCTGAACGAACAGCAGATGGCCTGGGCGCTGGGCATCGCCGCGTCGCAGCCGGTGGGACTGAAAGTCCAGTTCGGCACCATGACCAAGAGCTTCCATCCCGGCCGCGCCGCCCAGAACGGCCTGACGGCGGCGCTGTTGGCGGCGAGAGGCTACACCGCCGCCGAGAATGCGCTGGAAGGCCGCGACGGTTTCGCCCAGGCGGCCGCGCGGGCGGTGAAGTGGAGCGAAGTCACCGAAGGGCTGGGCAGCCGCTATGAAGCGGCGCTCAATACCTACAAGCCGTTCGCGTGCGGCATTGTCAGCCATCCCGGCATCGATGCGGCGATCCAGTTGCGCAGCGAGAATAAACTTACGGCAGACCAGATCGAAAGCGTGATCCTGCGCGCCAACCCGCTGGTGCTGTCGCTGATGGGCAAGGATGAACCGCAGGCCGGGCTGGAAGGAAAGTTCAGCATCTATCACTGCATCGCGGTCGGGCTGATCCACGGCGCGGCGGGCGAGCGCCAGTTCCAGGATGCGGTGGTGCGCGATCCCGTCGTGGTGGCGCTCAGGCGCAAGGTGCGGGTGCAGACCGACGCGTCGGTGGCGACGCAGAAATGCGATCTCACCGTCACCTTGAAAGATGGCCGCACCCTGACGCGCCATATCGAGAGCGCCATCGGCAGCGTCGACCGGCCACTAAGCGACGCGGCACTGGAAGCCAAGTTCTCCGACCTGGCTGAGGGCATCCTGCCCCGTGCCCAGACGGCGCGGCTGATGCAGTTGTGCTGGGGAATCGCCGACGCGCCGGACGCCGGGGCGGTGGCGCTGGCGGCCGCTGCCGCCGGGTAATTTCGCATGCGTAATATCGGCTTGCCCGGCCCGGCAGCTTCTCCCTGCCGGAAAGTCTTGCGATGGCTGGATTTTCGGCGGCGATCTGTGTAACAGCCGGGCATGGATTTTCTACCCGAAGATTGGCAGGACGCGATCCTGCTGGGCCGCGTCGATCTTGGCGAAGGCCCGACCCCGATCCTGGTCCACAAGGGCGAGGTGTTCGACGTCTCGGCCACCGCCCCCACCGTGTCGGCACTGCTCAACGCCTGGGATGGCACCATCCCGAAGGGCAAATCGCTGGGCCCGCTCGACGCTTTTGACTTCAAGCCGCAGTGGGAAGGCGACACGCGCCTGCTCGCGCCCGTCGATCTGCAATGCGTCAAGGCGGCGGGCGTGACCTTTGCCGTTTCGGCGGTGGAACGGGTGATCGAGGAACGCGCCCGTGGTGATGCCGGCAAGGCCGCCGCCATCCGCGCCGATCTCACGGCGCGCGTCGGCGCTGATATCCGCGCGGTCAAGCCGGGCAGCGAGGACGCCGCCAAGCTCAAGGCTGTGCTGATCGCTGACGGTTTCTGGTCGCAATATCTGGAAGTCGCCATCGGCCCCGATGCCGAGGTCTTCACCAAGGCGCCGGTGCTGGCAGCGGTGGGCTGGGGTGCGGAAATCGGCATCCGCTCCAATTCCACCTGGAACAACCCCGAGCCGGAAGTGGCGATCGTCTGCGACGCCAGGGGCCGCCTGCTGGGCGCGATGCTGGGTAACGATGTCAACCTGCGCGACTTTGAAGGCCGCAGCGCCTTGTTGCTGGGCAAGGCGAAGGACAACAATGCCTCGGCGGCGCTGGGTCCGTTCATCCGCCTTTTTGATGAGAAGAGCTTCACGCTGGATCATGTGCGCCAGGCGGTAATCGAGATGACGGTCCAGGGCACCGACAATTACCGGCTGGAAGGCACCAACACGATGGGTGAGATCAGCCGCGATCCCACCGATCTGTGCGCCCAGGTGATGAGCGAGCACCAGTATCCCGACGGCTTCTGTCTTTATCTGGGGACCCTGTTTGCCCCCACCCAGGACCGGGACGATCCGGGCCGGGGCTTCACCCACAAGGTCGGTGACGTCGTGCGGGTCTCCAACCCCAAGCTGGGGGTGCTGGAAAACCGGGTGGTTTATTCCAAATCGGCCCCGCCCTGGACCTTTGGCGTCGGCGCCCTGATGGCCAACCTTGCCAAACGCGGGCTGCTGAAGGCGTAATGCCGCCACTTTGACGGCATGCCCTTACCGCGTGGTAATCCATGCCCAAGATGCATGACCCGGCCCCGGCGGGACGGGTTGTCTTGTCAGACAATTCGACTAAGTACAGCGGACTCTTGAACCCGGAGGCTTTCCCATGACGGCGCAAAAACTCACCCATTTCATCGGCGGCAAGGAAGTCTCCGCCGCCACCCCGCTGGAGAGCCTCAATCCCTCCAATACCGGCGAAGTGATCGCCACCTTCCCGGAAGGCACGGCGGAAGACGTCAATGACGCCGTCGCAGCGGCGCGCAAGGCGCAGCCGGGCTGGGCCGCGTCCTCGCCGGAAGTGCGCTCCGACATTCTCGACAAGGCGGGCAGCCTGATCCTTGAGCGCCGCGAGGCCATCGGCAAGCTTCTGGCCCGTGAAGAAGGCAAGACCCTGCCGGAAGCCATCGGCGAGACCGCCCGTGCGGGCCGCATCCTGAAATATTTTGCCGGTGAGGCGCTGCGCCGCCACGGCCAGAACCTGGAATCCACCCGCCCCGGCGTCGAAGTGCAGACCTATCGCGAAGCGGTGGGCGTGTACGGCCTGATCACGCCGTGGAATTTCCCCATCGCCATTCCCGCCTGGAAGCTGGCCCCGGCGATCGCCTTCGGCAATTCCGTGGTGCTGAAGCCCGCCAATCCCACGCCCGCCACCGCGCATGCGCTGATCTCGGTGCTGCATGAAGCGGGCCTGCCCGCCGGTGTCGTCAACATGGTTCTGGGTCGCGGCAATGTCGGCGACGCCATCGCCAAGCATCCCGACGTCAATGGCGTCTCCTTCACCGGCAGCCAAGCTGTCGGCTCCAAGGTGGCCGCTGCCGCCGTGGCGCGCCAGGCGCGTGTGCAGCTGGAAATGGGCGGCAAGAATCCGCTGGTGGTGATGGACGATGCCGAGTTCGACCGCGCCGTGCAGATCGCGGTGGATGGCGGCTATTTCGCCACCGGCCAGCGCTGCACCGCTTCCAGCCGCGTGTTTGTGCAGGAAGGCATCTATGACAAGTTCATCGCCGCCGTCGCCGAACGCGCCAAGGCGCTGAAGGTGGGCGATGCGCTCGATCCCGCCACCCAGATGGGCCCGGCCGTCACCGACAGCCAGCTCGCGGGCAATTTGAAGTATGTCGATATCGCCCTCAAGGAAGGCGGCCGCCTGCTGGCCGGTGGCGCCGAAGGCCTCAAGCTGGCCAACCCCGGCTATTACATGAGCCCGACCCTGATCGTGGACACCAAGGCCAGCGACACCATCAACCAGGAAGAAGTCTTCGGCCCCGTCGTCTCGGTGGTGAAGTTCAAGACCTATGACGAGGCGCTGGATCTGTGCAACGCGGGCAATTTCGGCCTGTCCGCCGGCATCGTCACCACCAGCCTGAAGCATGCGCGCCATTTCCAGCGCAACATCAAGGCGGGCATGGTGATGATCAACCTGCCGACGGCGGGCGTGGATTATCATGTGCCGTTCGGCGGCACGCGCGGTTCGTCCTATGGCCCGCGCGAGCAGGGTTTCTCGGCGGTGGAGTTCTACACCACCATCAAGACGGCCTATTCATTTTCATAGTGTCATGGCCCACCAGCGAGCATAGCGAGCGCGAGCGGGCCATTCAGTTTTAGTGCCGCAGTCGCTGTAGAAACTGGATGGCCCGGGCAAGCCGGGCCATGACAAAATTAAGCGAAGGCCCTGGTTCACGCCGGGGCTTTTTTGTTGAACCATGTACAGGCCCTGCTCCCCTTTTTGCGCGAAGCGCATAAAAAGGGGGAGGTGCCGTAGCAGCGCTTGCGCTGCGAAGGCGGAGGGGGTTAATCCAAACGATGGCTTCACCGCTTCTGCATCTCACCGACATCAAGCTGAGTTTCGGCAATACCCAGTTGCTGGATGGGGCGGAACTGTCGGTGGGCCCGCGCGACCGGCTCTGCCTGGTGGGGCGCAACGGCTCGGGCAAATCGACCCTGCTCAAGATCGCCGCCGCCATGATCGAGGCGGATAGCGGCAACCGCTTTGCCCAGCCCGGCGCCACAATCCGCTACCTGGCCCAGGAGCCGGACCTGTCCGGCTATGCCAGCACCCGCGAATATGTCGAGGCGGGGCTGGTGGAAGGCGATGATCCCAACCGCGCGTTCTACCTGCTGGGTTCGCTGGGCCTGACCGGCGACGAAAATCCCGCCACCCTGTCGGGCGGCGAAGCCCGCCGCGCCGCGCTGGCGCGCGTGCTGGCGCCGCGCCCCGATGTGCTGCTGCTGGACGAGCCCACCAACCATCTCGACCTGCCTGCCATCGAATGGCTGGAAAGCGAACTCGCCGGCATGGCGGGGGCGCTGGTGCTGATCAGCCATGACCGCCGCTTCCTGGAAACCCTGTCGCGCACCACGGTGTGGCTGGATCGTGGCCGCTCGCACCGGCTGGAAAAAGGCTTCAGCCATTTCGAGCTCTGGCGCGACGAGAAGCTGGCGGAAGAGGAATTGCAGCGCCACAAGCTGGAACGCCGCATCGCCGAGGAAGAACATTGGGTGCGCTATGGCGTCACCGCGCGGCGCAAGCGCAATGTCGGGCGGCTTGAAAGACTGCGCGGCATGCGCACCGAGCGGCGCGAACAGTTGCGCAGCCTGGGCAACGTGAAAATGGAAGCGGCCGAAGGCGGCACCGGCGGCACCAAGGTGATTGACGCCAAGGGCATCGCCTTTTCGTATGGCGCGCGCGAAATTGTGCAGGACTTCAGCCTGCGGGTCCATCGCGGCAACCGTATTGGCGTGGTGGGGCCGAACGGCGCCGGCAAGACGACGCTGCTCAAGCTGCTGCTGGGTGAGCTGCAGCCGGACAAGGGCAATGTGAAGCTGGGGCAGGGCCTGCAGATCGCCCAGCTCGACCAGAGCCGCAGCAAGCTGCATCCCGAACAGTCGCTGGCCGCCGCCGTCACCGACGGCAGCGGCGACATGGTGATGGTGGCGGGCAAGCCACGCCATGTGATGAATTACCTGCAGGACTTTCTCTTCACGCCACAACAGGCCCGCACGCCGGTGAAGGTGCTGTCGGGCGGCGAACGGGCACGGCTGCTGCTGGCCAAGCTGTTCGCCACGCCGTCTAATTTTCTTGTGCTGGACGAGCCCACCAACGATCTCGACCTGGAGACACTCGACCTGCTGGAAGAAGTGATCGCCGACTATCCCGGCACCGCCCTGATCGTCAGCCATGACCGCGATTTCCTCGACCGGGTGGCGACCCAGATCGTGGCGGCAGAAGGCGATGGCCGCTTCGTGGAATATGCCGGCGGTTATGCCGACATGCTGATGCAGCGTGGCGTCCCGGAATCGGCAAAGGCGATAATGCCCAAGAAGCAGGCGGTGGAGCGGCCCCGGAAAGACCGCCCCGCCAAGATGAATTTCAACGACACCCACGCCCTGAAGGTGCTGCCCGAAAAGATCGCGGCAGCGGAGCGCGAGATCGCCGGGCTTGAGGAAAAGCTTGCCGATGCGGCGCTTTACAGCCGCGACCCTGCCAAATTCTCGGAAATCTCCGGCAAGGTGGCCATGTTGCGGACCCAGAAGGATGCCGACGAGGAACGCTGGCTGGCGCTGGAAATGGTGCGCGAGGAACTGGAAAGCTAACGGCTGCGCCGCTTGCAACGCCCCATCAGGGCTTGGCTTCGGCCCTGTCGGCTGTGGCCCAGCGCGCCAGCCAGTCGGCGATGCCCTGCGGCGTCATCTTGGTGGCATTGGCCAGCACCGTCACGCTGCCCGCATTCACCAGCTCACCATCCGGCGTTACCACCAGCACGGACGGTACGCCTTCCAGCCGCCCCCACCGTCAGGCGCAGCGTCCGGCTCATGCCGCCGTCTTCTCGTTCATCAGGCCCCGGCCTTCCAGCAAAGCCGCGATGCGCGGGTCGCGGCCGCGGAAGGCGCGATAGGCCTCGGCAAAGTCGCGCGTGCCGCCGGACGAATAGACATATTCATACAGCCGCGCCGCGACGGCAGGGTCGAAGACGTCGCCGGTTTCCTGGAAGGCGCGGAAGCCGTCGGCATCCAGCACTTCGGCCCAGAGATAGGCGTAATAGCCCGCCGCATAGCCGTCGCCGCCGAAGATGTGGCCGAAATGGCGGGCGGCATGGCGGGGCGCGATCTCTTCGGGCATGGCAATGCGCGCCAGCGCGCGGGCCTGCACGGTGTCGGCGTCGCGGATGTCGCCGCCGCAATGAAATTCCATGTCGATGAAGGCGCTGGCGAGGAATTCCACCGTGGCGAAACCCTGGTTGAAATTGCGCGCCGCCAGCAGCTTGTCCAGCAGGGCGCGCGGCATGGCTTCGCCCGTCTGATGATGGACCGCGAAGCGCGACAGGATTTCCGGCTGCTCCAGCCAGTGTTCATAAAGCTGTGACGGCAGTTCGACGAAATCGCGCGCCACATTGGTGCCGGACAGGCGCGGGAACACGACCTGGCTCAGCAAGCCATGCAAGGCATGGCCGAATTCATGAAACAACGTGCGGGCATCGTCGAACGACAGCAGGCAGGGCTCGGCCTTGGTGAAGTTGCAGTTGTTGAGGATGATCGGCAGCACCTCTCCCTCCAGCCGGTGCTGGTCGCGCAGCGATGACATCCAGGCGCCGCCCTGCTTGGACGCCCGCGCGAAATAGTCGCCATAGAACAGCCCGATGGTCTTGCCCGCGCGCAGCACTTCCCACACCCGTACATCGGGGTGATAGACCGGAATGTCGCCACGCGGCCGGAACGAAACGCCGAACAGCTTGCCCGCCGTGAAGAAGGCCGCCTCGATCATGCGATCCAGCGCGAAATAGGGGCGCAAGACGCTCTCGTCGAAATCATAAAGCCGCGCCCGCAGCTTTTCGGCGTAATGGCGCCAGTCCCAGGGGGCGAGGCGAAAGTTCGCGCCTTCCTCGGCCACCAGCGCCTGCAACGCGTCGCGTTCGGCCAGGGCGCGGGCACGGGCCGGTTCCCAGACTTCTTCCAGCAGGGCGCGGGCGCTGGCCGTCGTCCCGGCCATGGAATCGTCCAGCTTGAAGGCGGCGAAGGTCTCGTAGCCCAGCAGTCGCGCTTTTTCCTGCCGCAACGCCACCATCTGCGCAATCACGGGCGCATTGTCCTTGCCGCGCGCGCTGAAGGCGCGGAACAGGGCTTCGCGCGCCGGGCGGTCTTCGGCGCTTTGCAGGAACTCCTCCACTTCGGAGCGCGACAGCGTCACCGCATAAGCGGTGTCCAGTCCGCGTTCCTGCGCCGTGGCGGCCGCCGCCGCCCGCTGGGCCTCCGACAGGCCTGCCAGCTGGTGTTCCTGCAGCGGCAGCGCCGTGGCCTGCTCGTCGGCCAGCACGTTCTGCGAGAATTGGGTCGCCAGCGTCGCCAGCGTTTCGCCGATGGCGGCAAAGCGGGCGCGGCTGTCGCCGTCCAGCGTGGCGCCGGCGCGGACGAAATCGAGGTGATAGCGTTCCAGCACGCGCATTTCTTCGGCGCGCAGGTTCGCGGTGGCGCGGGTGCGGTAAACCGCATCCAGCCGGGCAAACAGGGCGGCATCGAGATAGACCGCGTTCCAGTGCCGGGCCAGGCGCGGCGCCATCTCCAGCTCGATCGCATGCAGCGCCGCGTTGGTGTTGGCGGATGCCAGGTTGGAAAAGACCAGCTCCACGCGCGTCAGCAAGGCGCCGCTCTTCTCCAGCGCCGTCACAATGTTGGCGAAGCTGGCGGGTGCGGGATCGCTGGCAATGGCCGCGATCTCGGCCTCATGCGCGGCCAGTGCCGCATCATAGGCGGGCGGGAAATGCTCTGGCTGCAGCGCCGCCAGCGGCGGCGCGGCAAAGGGCGCGGTCCAGGGGCTTAAAAGGGGTTTTTCCATCCCTGCAATATAGCCTGCTTCAGCGAATTTCCCACACGATGGTCACATTGGCGCTGACACTTTCCTCGCCCGCCGCCACCGGCACGCTGTCTTCGGCCATCGCCATCATGCGGTACATGGGCCGGGGCGGCTCGCTGCTGCCGCCTTCGCTGATGGAGAGGATCTGCCCCAGCGCCACGCCCGCTGCGGCGGCATATTGCTGGGCGCGCAACCGCGCATCGGCCACGGCTTCGCTGCGCACCTTGGCCAGCAGTGGCGCCGGCTCCTTGATGGAGAAGTTCAGGCCGTTCATCTGATTGGCGCCGGCCGCAACCAGCGCGTCCAGCGCCATGCCCACCTTGGTGATGTCTTCCAGGATGACATGCACCTGGTTGCTGACACGGTAGCCGGCCAGGCGGGGCGTTTCATTGGGTGTCCGGCTGCTATAGTTGGGCGAGACACTGAAGTTGCTGGTCTGGATGCTGCGGCGGGCGATGCCCTGCTTTTCCAGCGCCGCGAAGACCCGGTTCATGGCGGCGACGGCGGTGGGCGCTTCGGTGGTGACGCCGGCAGAGATGTCGGCCATGTCCGGCGGACCCTTGACGGTGCCGGTGCCGCTCATGGCGATGGTGCGGGTCGCGGGCATGGCGGTTTGCGCCGATGCCGCGCCGTTCAGGGCCAGGATCAGGACCAGTGCGCCGAAAGCGGATTTCATCATGGGGTCACCTTTGCAAATCGGGGCCATTCTAGACCGATCCGGGCGGCAAAATCGCGGCGGTTGCAAGGCGGTTTCGCGGGAACCGGCGCCCTGCTATAGCCTGCGCTGGTAAGGGCCTGTAGCTCAGTTGGTTAGAGCTGACCGCTCATAACGGTTAGGTCCCTGGTTCGAGTCCAGGCGGGCCCACCATTCACTTTGCTCATGGCGGGCCGCCTGGGTTGTCTGAAGGCGCGGCTTTGCCGCGCGGGGGCGGGCCCACCAACACTTGTACCTGATCTAGGATCGCGGGAGCGTCTCGATCACTGGAGCAGTTGCCGGACGCCGTCCATGATCACCTTCTCCGCCGTCAGCGTGGTGTTTGAGATTGTCATCTCATAGCCACCCTCGCCATAGGCATCCCTGTTGCCGATATACCCGAAGCCCTCGGCATAGGCCGCCATGGCGACGAAATTGTTCGGACGGATCGCCTGGGCGCCGAGCTGATACTGGACAAAGCTCTCACCCGGGATGTGCACTGAATAACCTTGTCCCACGCGCAGCACGGCAAGCGTGGTGCCATCCTCCAGACCCTGCGCCGAGAGATATTTGCTGATGGCCGCAATGCGTTCGGCCGCCGGACGCTTGGTGTCGGCAGCGACCGCGCGCGCCTCGTCCTTGAACATGCCATATTTGGCGGGAAGCGAGATGTCGGTGGTGCGCCACTCCACGTCCGCCGGCGTCAGCGGGGAACGCTCAGTCGCGGTCCAGGCACGCCGCATTGCGTCCTCCATCCGTCCGGCAAGTTCCTGGCGCGAGCGCTCGGAGCCGTCATTATACTTGCCGACCGTGATATTGCCGCCCGCGCCGGTGAAATAGACCTGGAACGCGCCAGTTTCCTTCTGGCGTCGTTCGCGTGCCAGCCCCACAAATTCCGGCGTGGGGATGCCCTTGCCGAAATTCACCTGGGGATGCGACGCGTAATAGTTGAGCGCAGCAACCGGGCGATTGCCGCTCCAGAAGCTGATCACGCGCACATAGGGATCGATAAGCCCTTCGGGAGCTTCCTGCGCTTCCTTGGGGTGGAGGATGCTCAGGACATGTCCGTCCGCATCGGCGTCCACCTTGATATCCGCAGCGACTTCCGCCGGATACTCGTTGGTATAGGTCGATTGGCGATGCATCCACACGCGCCCATTGGCGCCCATGATGCGCCGGTTCGCGCCGATTCGTTCCGCCATCGCCTTGCCCAGGCCGACATGGGTGACCGGCTGAGCCTGGGGCAGCGCTTGCGTCAGCGCCGCCACCGAACGCGTTATCACCGAGCGAACCCAGGTGCCCTTGCTCGGTACGCCGGCCGGGACCGGTATTGGCAGGCCATGCTTGATCCGTTCCTCGAAGATTCCGAGATCGCCGCGCGGCGCATCATGCTGATGGAGAGCGTGCACCGTGACCCGGTTCGGCGTGGTGCCCGCTGCCTTTGCGAGTTGCGCATGCCATTCGTCGCGCGTCTTTCCGTCGATATTGACCCAGTCAACCGCCACCATGATGATCGGCTGGCCGGCGCCAAGGATCACCACGCCTTTGGCGCGCAGCGGCTCACCGATGGTTTTGACCACCGAATAGCCCATGTCGTACCCGATCGGCGGCGTCGCATCTGCTTCGAAGGTGGCGATCCGCAAGCCAGTCGCGGGGGCTGGCTGTGCAATGGTTGTCTGGACGTAGGCGGCGGGGAGAAGCCACAACCCGGTCATCAGCAGGCATCTGCGGGCGGCTGTTGCGATGGCGGTCATGGAAAATCCCCCTCCGTTTATCGACATTAGCGATGCTGCAATCCTACGTGCAGACAGGCGGTTTTTTTTACCGCAAAATCAGGCTTGTTGATCCATTGCCGGAGTAAAACCGGCGCTTGCCTTCGAAAAGCGAAGTAATTTCGCGTTTCACACGGCCTTGCTCCACGCCGCAGATTCAACGATGGGCGTGAGCGGGCGGCCCGTCTCGAACCAGGCAACCAGATTGTCGTAGGTCAGCTTTGCCATCATGCGGTGAGTATGCTGTGAGCCCGATCCCAGGTGCGGCATCAGGACGATATTGTCGAGTTCAAGCAGGGCTTGCGGTACCTGTGGCTCGCCTTCATAGACGTCCAGTGCCGCGCCCAGGATGCGGTGGGCGCGCAAGGCTTGGGTCAGAGCTGCGGTATCGACCACCGAGCCCCTGCTGATATTGACCAGGATACCCTGGGAACCCAGCAGTTCAAGGATATCGCCATTGATGCTGTGACGGGTGCCCGTGCCGCCGGCGGCGCAGATCATCAGCGTGTCGACGTGGGCAGCCATCTCGCGCAGCGACGGGAAATAGCGCGCGGCGCTGCCGGGGACCGGGCGGCGGCTGTGATAGGCGACCTCCAATCCGAAAGCGGATGCGCGCCGCGCCACCGCCTGGCCGATGCGGCCATAGCCGAAAATTCCCAGGCGGCGGCCTCTCAACGTGCCAACAGAGAGCGGAAAAGCACTGGTCTCGGACCATTTTCCGGCCCGCAGGAAGCGTTCGGCGGCGCCGAGATTGCGCACCGCCATGACAAGTAGCGCCATGGCGACATCCGCCACTTCCTCGGTCGTCACATCCGGCGTGTTGGTGACGACAAGGCCGCGCGCGGCGGCGGCGGAGAGATCAATGTCGTCATAACCCGCGCCAAAATTGGCGATCATGGCCAAGGCGGGCAGGCTTTCGATCAGCGCTGCGTTCACGCCTATCTCGTTGATCAGCGCGATGGCTTCGAACTCGCGCCCATGGGCGGCAATAATCGGCGCGACCTCGCTATGCTCGATCGCCTGATGGCAGGTGAACCGTTCTTGCAACTTGGCGTCATACGGGGCGGGCAGGCGGCCTAAGACAAGCAGAGCGGGCCGCCGGTTCGGTGCTTCAGGCATCTTTCACTCTTAAAAAGGCAGGTTGGTCTGGTTCACCACCGACCGCAAAACCAGATTCGATGAGAAGCGGGATATGCCCGGCAGCCGCCGCAAGGCGGTCGCATAGAGCCGTTCCAGCCCCTCAAGATCCTTGACGGCCACGCGGAGTAGATAGTCCGGTGTTCCCGTGAGCAAGTAGCATTGCAGCACTTCCGGAATTTTGGAAACCGCCTTTTCGAATTTCATTACTTCATCGTCCGACTGGTTCGCCAGGCCGATGAAAATCACGGCGGTCAAATTTGCGTCGATGGCCGCCGGATTGATGCGCACCGTGTAATTCTCGATGACACCGCTATCCTCCAGCTTTTTCAACCGGCGGAAACAGGCGGACTCCGACATGTTCGCGGCGGTCGCCAGTTCCGCGATAGTCGCCCGCCCGTTGCGCTGCAATTCGCGCAGGATGGCGCGGTCGGCGGGCTCCAGCGGGTCCGGAGTAATATTTCGTTTTTTGGTGTACTTCATCGGATTTATTCCGTTAAAAGCGCCACAAAGCCACAATGCGGTGAAAAAAACCGCCGCTCAAGGGCTAGAGTTTCCGGGCCCAGGGAAACCGTATGTCGCCCGTCATCGCCAAACCCATGCACCAGGAATCCGCAAAAGGACCGGAAGCGCGTTGTTCCTTCGAGCGCTCCGCCGCCGCCATCGCGGAGAATTCCCGATATGTTGCCGGCGGGGTCAACAGCGCCTTCCGCATCGGCATGGCGGGCGGACCTCTGGTCTTCAGCCATGGCGAGGGGCCGTATCTCTTCGACATCGATGGCAACCGGCTGATCGATTATTACTGCGGCATGGGCGCGATGGTGCTGGGCCATACGCCGCACAGCGTGCAGCAGGCGGTCAAGGACCAGGTCGACAAGGGCATTCTCTATGCCGGCCAGTCCGAGGTGGAATTCGAGGCCGCCAGAATTCTCTGCCAGTATATTCCGTCGGCGCAGCGCATCCGCTTCGGTTCGTCAGGCTCTGAAGTGGCGCAGGCCGCCTTCCGCCTGGCACGCGCCACCACGGGCAACCGCATCATCCTGAAATTCGAAGGCCATTATCACGGCTGGTTCGACAATATTCTCTGGTCCACCGCGCCGGCCAAGGATGCGGCCGGTCCGGCAGAGGCGCCGTCGCTGGCGCCCGGCAGCAAGGGCCAGGATACCAGCGACGCCGCTGGCCTTGATGTGCTGGGCTGGAACGATCTTCCAGCCCTGGAAGCGCGGCTGGCGCGCGGCGACATCGCCGCCGTCATCATGGAGCCGGCCATGTGCAACCAGGGCGCCATCGCGCCGGCGCCCGGTTATCTGGAAGGCGCGCTGGCCGCCTGCCGCCGCAACGGCACGATCCTGATCTTCGACGAAGTCATCACCGGTTTCCGGCTGGGGCGTTCTGGCGCGCAGGCGCGCTTCGGTGTTACCCCCGATCTCTCCATCTTTGCCAAGGCCATCGCCAATGGCTTTCCGGTGGCGGCGTTGGTTGGGCGCGGTGACCTGATGGACATGTTCGCCACCGGCGGTGTGCTGCATGGCGGCACCTTCAATTCCCAACCCGTGACCATGGCGGCGATGGTGGCGGCGCAGAACGAGCTGACGGCGCAACAGTATGAAAGCGCTTCGCGGCGGGGCGTAAGGTTGCGCGACGGTATCGCCACCATCCTGCAGGAGTCTGGCATCAAAGCGCAGGTCACCGGCTTCGAGCTGATGTTCCATGTCGGCTTCGGGCTGGACGCGCCGGCGCGTAGCTATCGTGACCTGCTCAAGCTGGACAAGGTGCTTTATGTAAAGTTCGCGCATGCCCTGCTGAAACGCGGCGTGCGGATCTTGGAGCGCGGCGCCTGGTTCGTCTCTTTCGTCCATGACGACGCAGTGATCGATGCTACGCTCGAGGCGGTACGCAGTGCGGCGCAGGAAATAGCAGCAGGCAAATAGCTGTCACGGGGGTGACCATGAATACGGCCCTGAAGGGCAATATCGGCCGCTTCCAGATGTTCGCCTTCGGCTTCGGCTCGATCATCGGCTCGGCTTGGTGCGTGCTGGTGGGCAGCTGGCTGGCCTCGGCCGGTCCTGGCGGTGCGGTGCTGGGCTTCCTGGCCGGCGGCATCGTGGTCTGCTGCATCGGCGCCTGTTATGCCGAACTGACCTCACGCGTTCCGGTCACCGGCACCGAGTTCAGCTATGTGCTGCATATCTTCGGGCGTCCGCTGGCGTTTTTTGTCGGCTGGTTCGTCGCCCTGGCCTGGATCTGTGTCACGATCTTCGAGGGGCTGGCCATTGCCTGGCTGTTCGAGCGCTTTGCCCCAAGCGTGCCGGACGTGGCGCTCTATACCGTCTTCGGCAACATCGTGACGCGCAACCAGCTGATCATCGGCCTTTCGGGTGCACCGCTGATCGCGCTGCTGAACTATCATGGCGGCAGTCTCCTGGCCCGTTTCCACAGCACGCTCACTTACGGCTTCATCGCCATGGCGCTGGGCTTTGTCGTGCTGATGCTGTTCCAGGGCCAGCCGTCAAACCTGCAACCGCTGTTTCCTGCTGCCACACCGGTATGGTGGCAGGGTGCGCTGGGCATCTTCGCCCAATGCGCCTTCCTGCTCTGTGGCTTCCAGGCGATCAGCCAGCTGGTGGAAGAACGCGCCCATCACATTTCGCTCGGTCTGGTATGCCGCATACTGATTTTGGCCATCGGCGCGGCGACCGTGTTTTATTGCTTGGTGGTCGTCTCCACGGCGACGGCGACGTCGTGGGTTGCGCTACCGGCCGGCAGCCTGGCCTTCGTGGAGGCCGTTCGCGGCTTGAGCTGGGGCAATGTGCTGGCGCCCATCGTGCTGCTGGCGGCGATGCTGTCCCTGGTCAAGACCTGGAACGGCGTCTTCATGATGGCAGCGCGGACGCTGATTGCGCTCACCCGCAACGGCTCCCTGCCCTCCCTGTTCAGCCGCGCGCCCGGACGCTCGGGCGTGCCATTGCCCATCGTACTCGCCATCCTCATCCCGAACCTGACGGGCGTCTTCCTGGGACGTGGCGCTATCGGCCTGCTGGTGGACACAATCACCATCAGCCTGGTGCTGGGTTACGCCATCTGCTGTGTCGGACTGTTGATGCTGCGCCGCCGGGAAAGTGTGGCGCAGCCTGGCGTGGTCATCGTCGGGCCCGCCGTGCTGGCGGTCGGCGTGATCGGATCGATCGCCATGGCGGGCGCCGCCCTGATCATGCCGCCGATCCAGCTTGGCGGCTTTCCGCTGGTCTATCTGGTGTTTCCAGGCTGGGCGCTGATCGGCGCGCTGACCTTCTTCGGCATGCGCGCAAAAAGCACATCACAACCCTGACATCAGCATCCCATTGAATTGGCAGTGTGCCGCGTTCTGAATTCCAAAAGCGCTACAGCGGCAAGCGCCGTTCATAGGGCTCCTGCAATGTGCAATGGGCGTTGGTACCGCTGCTGGCATCAGACGCGTGAGATACCGGAAATCGCTTCTTTATCGGCCACTTAGTTAGAAGCATGGCTTCAGGCGGGCCCACCATTCACTTTGCTCATGGCGGGCCGCCAGGGTTTTCTGAAGGCGCGGCTGGCTTTGCCGCGCGGGGCAGCTTTCCCGCCGCTTAATAAAGCGCGGGCGAATGTGCAGTCCGCAAATGGCGCATGTGAAAGCCGAAGCCAAATTCTCACCGTTGGTTTTGACGCGTCCGTATTGCTTCTTGTGCATTTTAGGCAAAAGATTTTGCCAATCATGTTGGGAGGGCGAAGATGCCGAAAGGTTACAACGCAGTAACGAAGTTTGCGCACTGGGCGGTCTTCCTGCTTGTCGCCGCACAATATGCCGTCGGGGAATTCATGCCCCATATCGGGCGCACGACACAGAATGCAGGGCTCGTTGCGGTTCACGTCACGCTCGGTGCCGTTACCATGCTGGCAATCCTGGTGGCGGTCCTGATCCGCTTCATTTACCCGGTGCCGCAACTTTCGGAATTGCCGCGTTGGCAGAAGGTACTCGCATTTTTCACCCACTGGGGACTGCTTCTGCTGCTCCTGGGAATGACCCTGCTCGGCTGGGCCGCCACCAACTCGCGCGGCTGGCCGGTGTCTGTCCTGGGCCTTGATCTGCCCATGATTGCCCAGAACGGTGACCGCTGGGCGCATGAGGCAGGAGACATTCACATCCTGCTCGTCAACGTTCTGTTGGCCCTGGTGGCGCTACATGCCGGCGCAGCGCTCTATCACCATTTCGTCAAGCGTGATGGCGTTTTGAGGCGGATGCTGCCTGGCGGATGAGAAGCGTCCATCACCTCTCTCGCAAGCCGATATCCTAGATTAGCCTACTTTATCTTCTGTCTGTTTTAAGCGGGGGCTTTCTGGAATGTCCGAACGTGAAACAGACCGGTGCTTTCGCCGGACGGCTGTAACGCAGCCGCGCGGTCGGAGGGCGTGCCTTTTGTCCCCGCATCGCACGGGCACGGACGTTTGTCCGTTGCGGCAGCCAGGAGGCGATCCCTAATGGGTCATGCCGCAAGACATCGCGCGTTAGAGGATGGTCGGTGTGCCCATCAAGCCCGGCGTATCAGCGCCATGACTATACTTCTGACGCCGCGAGGCGTTGCCGCGCCGAATGGGGCGGGAGAAATATCTGGCTGCCTCATAGCGACGCCTCGCTGCGGGACTGGCTTCTGAATGGAGAAAACTTCTACAGCCTGAAGGAGGCTGAGGTGGTGATTTGGCAATGGTGCAAGCACTACAACACCGCCAGAACGAGTTAAACGCTGGGGTATCGACCACCAACGCCACAGGCATTTAGCCCAGCTCCGCCAGCTCTGGACCAGGTTGGTAGCATGCAATAGTTTATCTATGCCGCTTGTACAAAATTTACGCCAGGTCATTGGGCCGCTATTTTACTATCGGCGTGCGTGGCCGTCTTTGAGACGGACGAACGAGACAGTGACAGGAGAAGATAGAATGCCGGCTGGGGATATGAATTTCGAGCAGGTGCTTGGTTCTGTTGGCGCGGCTCACTTCCTTTCCGAGTACTGGACCAAGAAGCCGCTTTATCTGAAGGGGGCGCAAGGGCGCTTCGCCCAGGTCTTTTCCTGGGCCGATCTCAATCAGATTCTCGCTTGGCATCCGCCGCCACAGCCACAGCTGCGTCTTTTTCAAGAGGGCGTCATGGTGGACCTGCGGCGCTACATTGACGGGCCGGTTGGGAATCTCAGGCTGAACCCTGGCGGCCTCATGGCCATGTTGGCCCAGGGCGCCACCATGATCATGGACGGGGTGCAGGAAGTCGCGCCTTCCGTTCAGGATCTGACGTCTTCTTTCGAGAACGCGTTATCCTGTACCTGTGCGGCTAACCTCTATGCAGGCTGGCGCACGCAAAAGGGCTTCAATATCCACTGGGACGCGCACGAGGTATTCGCGTTGCAGCTGAGTGGCCGCAAGCGCTGGCAGGTTTTCGCGCCGACGCGGATTGATCCCCTGGCGGATGATATTGAAAACGCGCCACCACCTAAGGCACAGCCTATCTGGGAAGGCATTTTAAGTGACGGTGACGTTCTGTATCTGCCGAGAGGTTTTTGGCATGTTGCCTATCCGCTGGACGAGCCATCGCTTCATATGACCTGGAGTGCCCATACCTTCACCGGCGTTGAATTCCTGCAATGGTGGATGCGAACGTTGCGGCGCCATCCCGAGGCAAGAACTAGCTTGACGCGGCTGCAAGATCCGGAAGCTAGGAAAGCCTATGCGACTAAGCTGGTGGATTTGCTAGCTGCGTCAACGCAAGGCGATCCTTTGGATCAGTTTCTGCGAACACAACAGGCGGCTCGCAGAGCCTATCCCCGCATTCGGCTGCCGCAAGGGCCGGTTGAACATAGTGCGTCACTGACACCGAAAACCATCATACGCCTTGCAAATCACTGCGGGCTTTTCATTGAGTGCGAAGCAGGAAATCCTATGGCAAAATTTTCCTTGGGTGGCTCATATTGGTATATCCGGACAGAGTTTGTTGCGGCATTTCAGCGTCTGTCAGGTGTGCAAGGTGTCCGCTTGCAAGAACTGGCCGCAACCATTTCCGACAAGAGCCTGGTACCGATGTTTCACAGCACAATTGAGGCATTCGCGGGCGCCGGGCTTCTGTTCAAGGAATGCGATTGAGCTTTGCTCCTTTGGTTCCGAGCGGTTCAAAATTCAATTTTGCGGATTTGCGATTTCTATAGAGATTAATGCACTGCAATATAGAAAAATTTATCAAACTATTGTGGCATTTATAGCTCAATCTGGACCCCGGAGCTCTGGATTAGTGAATATTTATGATTTATGAAAAGCCCAACTGATTTGAGAAAAGGGAGTTATTGATGAATTTCGGCACAAAGTTCACGCGCACCTTGGCGCTTGCTTCAACAAGTGTACTGGCCATGTCGGTTGCGGCGTTTGCCCAGCAGGGTGCTGGGGAGGTCGAAACTGTGACAG
>Ga0209190_1000776_pt1 | contig 22915 bp, 16 predicted proteins | sample M_140205_XF_Meta_FD_187315 | JGI IMG/M metagenome (GOLD analysis project Ga0209190, IMG submission 187315) | Freshwater microbial communities from Lake Montjoie, Canada to study carbon cycling - M_140205_XF_MetaG (SPAdes) (version 2) | ecosystem: Environmental > Aquatic > Freshwater > Lake... | reverse complement strand
TCATCCTTGTAGGACCTCAGCATGATGGGCTTCTGCTCCGTGCCGCTGCGTGGAAACGTGATCGTCTCGCGATACACGCCGCCGTGAACGAGCAACGTGTCGCCCGGCTGGAGCCTGTTCACGCCGGCTTGAATCGTGGCGAACGGCTGCGTGATTGTGCCGGGATTGGAGTCGTTGCCGTTGGGGGCGACGTGGAATTCTGCGGCGTGCATCGCGGCCAACGGAGCTAGCAGCAGCGCGGTGAGGGTGACGGTGAGTCGAATCATTCCGCGGGTCTCAAGAAAACTTGGTCACTCCTGGCTGTGGCGGAGGGGTGAGGTCGATTTTTGTGTCCCAGTCCAGATGGGCGGGCACGAGTTGCTGACGGGAGTTCAGTGCCTGTTCCCAGGTGATTTCCTGGCCGGTGTAGGCGGCCATGCGGCCCATCAGCGCCATGAGGCTGGTGTGGGCCATGCGGCGGCCATCGTTGATCGGGCGTCCGCTGCGGATGGAGGCGAAGAATTCATCGTGCTCCTTCTGGTGCATGAGCTCGCGTTTGCCGCTGAAGGTCCACGGGTTGGCACCGGTGATGACCGGTGCCGGGCTCTTGCCCAGGGTGCAGACACCTTCGGACCCAATGATGTAGTCGGCATTTTCTTTGTGGCAGCCGTCCTGGCAGCGCACGCCGAGGAAGCCTCGGACTCCGTCGGCATACTCGTAGATGATTTGGCTGTGGTCGAAGGTATTGCCCTCGCCGGGGAACTGCCGGCCGCCGACACCCACGGCCTTGACCGGCATTTCGTCGTTCATCCACCAGGCCATCTTGTCGGCGCTGTGACCGCCGGAGAGACCGATGCACATGTCGCCGCCGAGCCAGAGAAAATCGGACCAGTCGCGGAGCTGCCACTGGAGGTCGGTCCACTCCGGGCGGCGCTCGCGGCCGTAGTATTTGTTGAAACTCTGCCGGTAGTAAGTGGCATAAACGGCGCGCACCTTCCCGATAGCACCGGCGCGGATTTGCTCCTGTGCGGCGCGGGCGGTGTTGTCATAGCGCCAGCAGAAGCCGGAGAGGATGCCGAGGTTCCGTTCCTGCGCCCGCGTGGTCGAGTCGAGGAAACTGCGGATGCCCGGCGCGTCCACAGCGGCGATGCATTCGGCAAAGACGTGCTTTCCGGCGTCGATGGCAGCCTTCAGGTGCTGCGGACGAAAGGCGGGTGGCGCGGCGAGCAAGACCACATCCACATCGCTGGCGATGACTTTCTCATAAGCGTCGAACCCGAGAAAGCAGCGGCTCTTGTCCACCTTCACGCGGTCCGCGGCGTGTTGGCGCAATGTTTCCAAGCTCGTGGACTGCCGATCCTCAAAGACATCACCGAGTGCGACGACGACCGTGTTCGCGTCGGCATTGAGCGCCTCCTTGGCCGCCGCCGTGCCGCGTCCGCCGCAGCCGATGAGCCCGATGCGCAGCGTTTGCGTGTTTGGCGCGGCGGAAAGGATGGAGGGAAAGGCCAGGCCACCGGCGAGCACACCGGCGGCGGATTGCTTGATAAAGTCCCGGCGGGTGGATTCGGATGAGGTGATGTTCGTGTTCATGGTTTCAGGGGTTTTGAGTGGGTGCTGGGGTGGGTTCGGCGAGGAATTTTTCATAAAGCGCGAGCGGCTGGGACATCGCCTCGTCCAGTGGCGTGAGGACGAGCCGCACCTGCGCCGTGCGCACATCGCCGGGCACAAGGTCATCGCCAAAGATGAGGAAATCCACCGCGCTGTAGGTCGTGGCGCGGTCCTCGACGCGCGGCGTGTAGTAGCGCGCGCTGATGGCGGAGCAGGCGGCTCGTTTCATCATCAGCACCACGGCGTGCTTCTTCTCCGGGTCCGTCATGAAGGTGACCGGCTGCCCATAGTGCCGCAGTGGGAAAAAGGGGGCGACGGGCGCCTTGAACTCGCTGCGCTCCCAGCGCCCGTCGAGCGGACGCCGCGCCGCGTGCGCATCGCGCGGAAACACCAGCGAGCAGCCGCGAAAGACCTCGCTGAACTCCGGCACCACGAGGTCCGCCTCCGGCGGCTTCCCGCCGCTGGCGCTCCGCAGGAGATAGACGTGCGGGATCATCGCCATGTCGAAGTAGTTCGGCAGCAGCAGTTCGTAACCCGCGTAAGTGCCCCTGGCCCGCAGCGTGAGGTGCAGGTCAATCGTGTCCGGCCCGCTCACCGTGTAGTGCGCGGTTATCTCGCCCTGGTGCTCGTCCGTCGCGGGCCAGAAAATCTCCACCGTCGTATCCGTGGCCGTCACCTCGCGCTTCGTCAGACGCGGCGTGCCCATACCGAGGTTTACCGCCATGAGCTTGAAAAGATTCAGCACCGAATAGCGCGGGTCATTGACCTGCTTCCCGGACTGCTTGTCCACGAGCTGCGTGATGCCGTGATAAGCCCCCTCCGTCACAATGCTCCCGGACATCAACGGAGTGTCAAAATCAAATCCGCCCGTCGCTGCGTTCTTCGTCAGGCGCACCGGGTCGGCGGCGTCGAGTGCGGCCAGCGGCGAGAGCAGCAGGGCGGTGAGGAGTGTGTATTTCATGAGTAATGGGGTTTCAGTTCACAAAGAGAAATTCGTTGCTGTTGATGAGCACGCGGCAGAGGGCGGCGAGGCTGGTCTTCTGCGCATACGCGGTGAAGTCGCGGAGTTCATCCGCCGTCGGCTCGCGCAGCAGGATGCGGCGGATGGCTTCGGCGGGGGTGGTGATTTGTTTGCCCAGTTCGCTGCTGAAGTGCAGGACGAAGCTGTTGTTGTAGAGTGCGAGGGATTGCAGGGAGGACGCGGAGAAACTGCGGCTCGGGGCGAGCAGCAGGGCGGTGATGAGTGTGAGCAATGCGATGGGACGTCTCATGGGGAGGATTATTGCGAAAAAACAACCCATCGGTTCACGCGCTTTTCAGGCCGGGAATGCCGCTGCCTTTGCTGGTGCCGAACTTGTCCACTTCGATACCCATTTGCTGGGCGATCTGCACCCAGAGATTGCAGAGCGGCGGCGGGTTCTTTGGGTCGTGTGCGATGTGTTGGCCGTGTTTGAAGCCGCCACCGGCGACGAGGATTGGGAGGTTGGTGGCGTCGTGGCTGGAGGCGTTGCCCATGCCGGCTCCGACGACTGTGATGGTGTTGTCGATGAGGCGGGTGCCGCTTTCATCGGGCTTTTTCAGTCTGCCGAGGAACTTGCCGCACTCGCTCATGATGTCGCGCTCGAGGAGGGTGAGTTTGTTGATCTTGCCGCTGTCCTGTCCGTGATGACTGAGGTCGTGATAAGCAAAACTTTCTCCTGGCTTCGATGGGGTCTTTGCGGTGCCGATGTAGTAGATCGTAGCGAGGCGCGTGAGGTCGGCTTGAAAGGCGAGCTGGGCGAGCTGGAGGTTGAGACCAAAGGAGACGGTTTTCTCGTCGGGCGCCGGGTCCTTCAAGGGGGCGATGCCGGGATTAGGTTTCGGCCGGCGTGCATAGTTTTCGGCGGTGACCATGCGCTGTTCCAGCTCGCGCACGCTGGTGAAATATTGATCGAGTTTTTCCCGGTCCGCCGCACCGACATCTCGCTGCAAGCCCCGGGCTTCTGCGCCGACCCGGTCGAGGATGCTGCGGCCTTGCCGGATGCGCTCCACTTCGGTCTGCACTTCAGCGGGAGTCCCATTGACGAAGAGTTTCGCAAACATTCGCGTCACGCTGGACTCCGCCGGAATGGCAACGCCGCTGCGTGAATAGCTGAAGCTCGTGCCGTGGCCAGATCCCATGGCAAGGGATGCAAAACGGGTCTGCGAGCCGATTTTCTCGGCGATCAATTGATCCAGCGAGATGCCGTTGCGAAAGCTGGGTGAGCCGGGATGGGGCGTGCCAGTGAGGAAGGACCTGTCGGAGTAATGACCATCGCGCACCTCGGGATGATTGAGGCCGGAGATGACGGTGAAGTCGTCGCGATGCTCCTTGATGAGATCTAGGTAGGGCGACGGCGTGTAGGCCGCGCCCGCTTCTTTCGGGAAGAAGTTCGGCGCGTGAAAGCTGAAGTAGTTCAGCACGCAGACAAATCGTTTTGGCTGCACAGGCGCGGCGGCAAATGCGGGCAGCATCGACTCGAGCCAAGGTAGGGCGAGGGCGATGCTGCCTTGCTTGAGCAGTGCGCGGCGGGAGAGGTGTCTTTGAGTAATGAAGTTCATCGTTGGTCTATTTGTGAGTGAATACACGGCTCTGGATCACCTCATGGACGAGTGTGCGCAGGCCGTAATGGTTAGACGCGGCGCGCTTCACGATGGCTTCCACCACCTCGCGGTCGGCGAACTGAACTCGGGCACCGGTCAGGTAGGTGATAAGTTTCTCCGTCATGCAGTGGGCGATTTGTTCGGGATGGGCGAGGAGCAGTTGCTTGAAGGCGTCCACATCCAGGAACTCGCGCCCATCGGCGAGCTTGTAGCTCGGATCGACTTTCGGGCCGTCAATGTAGAGGCGGATATCAGAGCCGGGAATGCCGACGATCTTGTCCTTCGCGCTGTCGGGAATGGCGCGATAGTTCGTGCGCCAGCGACCGGTGACATCAAAGGACTCCAGCGCGAATCCAGGCGGATCGAGCTTGGCGTGGCAGCCTGCGCAGACGGTTTGGTTGCGATGTTTGTCGAGTTGCTCGCGGATGGTGGTGGTGCCGCGAATGTCGGGCTCGATGGCAGCCACATTTTTCGGCGGTGGATCGGGTGGTGTGCCGAGAATGCGATCCAGCACATAGGCGCCGCGCACGACTGGCGAGGTGGTGGTGCCATTCGCGCTGACTTTCAAGACAGCGCCCTGGGTGAGGAAGCCGCCGCGATGAGAGTTCGCAGGCAGGGCGACTTTCCGAATGTCCGGCCCTTTCACTCCGGCTATCCGATAATGTTCGGCGAGGCGTTCATTGAGCATCGCGAAGTCGGAGTGGACGACGTTGCGCACGCTGAGATCGTGCCGTAGCATCTCATCGAAGAAGGCCGTGGTCTCGCGCATCATCGATCGTTGCAGGTAAACCTCGAACTCGGGATAGAGCTTGGTATCCGGCTGCGTGAAGTCGATGTCGCGAAGGTTCAGCCAGCTTCCGAGGAAGTTTTGGGTAAAGCGCGCCGCCTTTGGCGAGGCGAGCAGCCGCTCGGTCTGTGCGCGCAGCGTCGCGGGTTCGTGCAGTTTGTTCCGCGCGGCGAGCGCGACGAGTTCTTCATCCGGTGCCGTGCTCCAGAGGGCGTAGCTGAGGCGCGCTGCCAGTGCATGATCATTCAGCACGCCGGGTTTCTCAGCGAGAAATAGGAACCTCGGCGAGCACAGCGCGAGCTTGTAGGCGCCGCGCAGGGCTTCATCAAAGGCGCGGCCTTTCTTCATCTCCTCGCTCATGAAGCCAACGAGGTCCGCCACCTCCGGCTCCGTTACCGGACGGCGAAACGCTTTCGCCAAAAACGCGGCCAGCAATCGCCGCGCATCAGCCTGGGGTTGCTTCGAGACGACGTGTCCTTTCTCGATCGGCAGATCCCCATAGAGCAGTGTGTGGCCACGCGACGGCCAGGTGTCGAACAAAGGCCCTTCGATTTCAATCCACTCGATGGCAGCTGCATAGCTGGCATTCATTGCTCTCTCGTCCGGTTTCTCGGGCACGGCGCGGAATGGCTCCATTAAGATCGTTTGCCCAGCCTGAATCCGCGTCTCCACCGTAAACTCGCGGAACCCATCAGGACTCATTTCAAAGAAATCCACGACGTTCTTCCCTTCCGTGTGACCCGCGCCGACATAGACTTTCAGCATCACCCGCCGGTCCGGAGCGGTCTTGTGGGCACCGCGGGATTGCAGGCTGTCGCGGTCAATAATCGACTTCGCTCGAATGCGGAAACGGTAACGCGCGCCCGGCACTGGCGGGCGCCATGCTAGCAGTCCGCCATGCGGGGGGGAGCCTCCGAGCGACCGAATGGCAAGCACACCCTCCGGGGAACGCGTCCAGAGAATTCGAGAAAATCCAATGGGGCCCCAGTCTTTCCATGTCTCCTCATAGTCCGTGCGAATTTTGTTCGACGCAGGGCGCTGCCCAGTGCTGATAGCTTCCTTCAAGGCGAGATCCGCTGCCTGCATGTAGCGCTCCAGATGCACCGCCGAGAGGTTCAGTGCAGAACCCACATTGTCGAAGCCGTCCAGCGTCCCGTCTTCCGGCAAGAGATCGCGCAGCGCGGTGTCGATGCCGAGCAAGTCCTGCAGCGTGTGCTCATACTCTGTGCGATTTAGCCGCCGATAAACGACGCGCCCATCCCGTTGCTGTGCGCCCAAGCTGAAGTCGTGCAGGTCTCCGCCGAGCGATTTGAGGAAAGTGTTGCTCAACTCTCCTGTGGGGCGCTTTTTGTCCTTCGGCGGCATCTCGCCGCGTGCCACCTTGTCAAAGACCTTGGTCCACTGTTGGAGGGTCTCTGCGTCATCGAGTTTCCATTTCAGTGCCTCCAGATCGAGCCCACCTTTCTTGGCATCCGCATCGTGGCAGTTGTAGCAATGCGCATCGAACATCCGTTGCATTTTGGCCAGAGGATCCGCGGCAGCCGCCGGGACGGCGAGACACTCAGACAAGCCGACCAGCAGCAATAGAGTCACCGAGCGACGGAAGACTCCTTGATGTTCAGGCAGTCTCATTGTCTTCCTCCCTTCGGCATGGCCCGGACGAGCCTGAACCCTGTATCCGGATAGAATTTCGCGGGCGAAGCATTGCTGCGCGTGTTTGCGCGCAGGGTGATGGCCTCACTGGCAAAGCCGCCTCCGCGAATGACTCGCTTGGTTTCATAAATCATGCTCTCCGTCCATTCCCAGGCATTGCCGCTTTGATCCAGCGTGCCGTAGTAACTCGGCGAAGCCGGATAGCTGCCGACATCCGTGAGATAGATGATTCCGACTCCCCTGTCCTCGCCGATTACCTGCGTCACAGCGTGCCCCTTAGTCCAATAAAAGTTTGCCGCGTTCACGCGCTTCGCATCGGGTTTGGCGCTTTCCGGCACATCGTCGCTGCGCGTGGCGAATCGCCAGTAGCCGCCATGCTTCGGGTCGTAGTAGGCCGCCTTGTGCCACTCGTTTTCGTTCGGGAGGCATACCGTCGCCACGGGCGTGCGCGTGGCCATCGCACCCAGTTTCGCGATGTCGTAGGCACCCGTCTCGGTGTCGCCCTTCCCGCCGCCATGGTGCATCCAGTTGGCAAAACGCAGCGCTTTCAGGAAATCCACATTCACGATGGGTTTGCGCTCATGCCCGGGCACCACCGCATAGTGGTAGCTGCCTTTCTCGCCTGTGCGTATCAGGCAGCCCTGCTCGGTCCGAATATCATCCTGGCCCTTCGGCATCGGCGTGCCGTCCATGGCGCGGATATACAGCCCGTGCGTATCAGTCGCCGCCACCGCATTGAGAAACGCCGCATACTGCCCGCACGTCACCTCACGTTTCATGATTTGAAACTTATAGGTCACAGCCCCATAGCCCGTTTTGTCGGGCGGATTGCCCGCATCACCGACCGTGACCCATTCCACATCGCCCTGCCCGTGGACGGAAAGGCAGCCCGCTAGAATCCAAAGCAAAAACGCTCTCATTTTTTCGCCTCCAGCGGTTCAAAGCTGATGTCATCATACCAGCCGAAGCCGATGTCCTTGCCGTTGCCACTCAGGCTAAACTGCGCAGTCATCTTCGGCGCATCGCCCGCTTTGGTTTCATAGGTCAGCGCTTGTTTTCCATCGATGAAGACCGTCAAAGTCTTGGCGCGTGTCTCAAAGGTCAGATGGTGCCAGTCATCGGGCGAGAGGGCGATTTTCTCCGTCATGCCTATGAACGGTTTGCGGTTCGCTTTGCCATTCTTCTTCAACTCCGCCGCTTCTTGCGACTCTTTGGGGAATAGGACATCCTCATCCAAGGCCTCGATGCTGGTCTTGGTGATCTTGACAAAAGCCAGATGGAAATTGAACCCCAGAATGGGATTCGGCCCGTTGAACCCGATATACGCCGCACCACCCGCAGGTAATTTCAATCTCAGGCTAAGGCGCACATCCTTGCCGCTCACTGCGTGCTGTAGTCCCGAACCATGAGTCTTCGGGGCATGCTGTCCGCGCAAGCTGCCATCCTGGATTTGCCACCAAAGGTGCATGCTCCCTGGGCCTGAAGTCCACTTCCCATCCGGCGTCATGCCATAGGCGCCCCAGTTCTTGAGAAAGGCTGCCTCGTCCGAAAAGTCCTCCTTCCAGCGTGAGGTGTCAGGCTTTTCGGCCGAATTAAGCGATACCAGCGGCGCGAGCAGCAGGGCGGTGAGGAGGATATGTGTTTTCATGGTGAGGGTGGATTCAGTTAACAAACAGGAACTCGTTGCTGTTGATGAGCATCGTCGTGATCGTCTTGTGCCAGAGTTCGCGACCCTTCGCATCGCGGATGTGGTTGATGTTGTCGGCGACCATCGAGCGGATGACGCACAGGTCGTCCACGCAGCCGGAGAGATGCGGCAGCAGTTCGCTGACCTCGGTGCCGCTCTGCCCGTGCCTGCCGAAGCGAAACGGCGAACCAAACAAGTTGCCGGTCTTGGCGCGTTCGAGTTTCGGCTTCTCGAATGGCAGCGGCTGGCCGTCCATCGCGGTGAGCTTCGGCTTGGGGTCGAAAAGATCGACGTGCGACGGCCCGCCGGACATGGACAGAAAGATGACGCGCTTCGCCTTCGCCGCGAAATGCGCCGGTGAGCCCGCCGCTTCACTGCCCAGCAGATGCGCCAGTCCCAAGGTGCCGAAGCCGCTGGCAAAGCGCGAGAGCATCTCGCGGCGGGAGATTGGGAAAGATGAGTTGGTCCACATGGCAGTGTTGTTCCGGTTGATGGGCGCGTCTGCGCTCAGGCGATGATTTCCGTAATGGGTTTGCCATGGTCGATGGCGAGACGCTTGCGGCCGGGGATTTCGAGCTGACGGGAGTCGAGGCCGAGCTGGTGGAGGATGGTGGCGTGGATGTCGGTGACGTAGTGGCGGTTCTCCGCTGCGTGAAAACCAATTTCATCCGTCGCGCCATGCACGACTCCGCGCTTGAGCCCGCCGCCCGCCATCCAGACGGTGAAGCCAAAGATGTGATGGTCGCGACCGTCGGAGCCCTGGGAGCCGGGCGTGCGGCCGAACTCGGTCGCGAAGATGACGAGGGTTTCGTCGAGAAGACCGCGCTGCTCCAGGTCTTCCAGGAGCGCGCCGATTGGCTGGTCCACGGCGAGCGCGTTCTTGGTGTGGTTGGCTTTGAGTCCGCCGTGCGCGTCCCATGCACCCGCGCCACCACCGCCGTGCTGAATCTGGATGAAGCGCACGCCGCGCTCGACGAAGCGCCGGGCGGCGAGGAGTTGCGTGGCGAAGTCGCGGCAATGCGGCTGGTCAATGCCGTAGAGCGCTTTCGTCTGTGCGGTTTCCTTGGAGAAGTCGATCACCTCGGGCACCGAGCTCTGCATACGGAAGGCCAGCTCATACGAGGCCACCCGGGCGGCCATCGCGGGGTCCTGCGGATATTCGACGCCACGCAGCGCATTGAGTTGCTGGACGAGGTCCATGCCGAGGGTTTGCGCGTCAGCGGCGAAGGGGCGTTCGGGTTTTCCGAAATCGAGCGGGTTCTTCGGGTCGATGCGCAGAGGCACGGCGTCGTATTTGGGGCCGAGATAATGGCCATCACGGCTGTTCGAGCCTGGACGGGTGCCGATGGAGATGAACTGCGGCAGATTGTCATTCAGGCTGCCCAGACCGTAATTCACCCACGCGCCGAGCGTGGGGAATTTGCCGTCGTTCTCATGCCTACCCGAGTGGAACTGGACCTGCGCGCCGTGATTACTGTCGGTCGTCCACATCGAGCGCACGACGGCCAGTCGGTCCACGTTGCGCGCGATGTGTGGGAACCAATCGCTCACTTCGATGCCGCTCTGGCCGTGTTTTTTGAAACCGATTTGCAGGGGATAGAGCTTGTTGCGCTGGTTGCCGTTGGCGTCCGGCACCAGCAGGCGTTCGAGCGCGAGTTTTTTAGGATCCTGCGTGTCCGCGAATGGCGTCTCGGAAATGGACTTACCGCCATACTTCGTAATCATGGGCTTGGGGTCGAAGCTTTCCATGTGGCTGACGCCGCCATTCATGAAGAGCCAGATGACGTTCTTTGCTTTCGGCGCAAAATGGGGACGGCCCGTCGGCGGCGTCCATATGGTGCTGGCGAGGCTGTCGCGCTGGAGCATGGCACCGAGTGCGAGACCGGTGAAACCCATGCCCATGTCGGCAAGGAAGGTGCGCCGCGAAAGCGAGTGATGGAGCGGATTGAATTCAGTTTTCATCGGTGGAATTGGGTTAACGCAGCGTGACGAAGTCGTTGTGGTTGAGCAGCGCCCAGACGAGATGGGCGCGGGCCTGGTCAGGAGTGCTGTCGGGGAGCTTGCGCCAGGCTTCCATGGTCTTGACGCAGGCTGCGAGTTCCGCCTCGTGCGGCAGGGCACCGAGCACATCGCGAAACGCCTGCTGGACGAACGCGGCGTCATCGCCCGGCGGAACATTCGCGGCGAGACGCTTGGCGATGAGGCTGGCGCCATCATGCACTAGGCGGCTGTTAGAAAGCGCGAGCGCCTGTTGCGGAACGATGCTCTGGTCGCGCCGGTAACATTCCTTCACGCTGGCTGCGTCGAACGCGGTGAGGAACAGGTTCTGCTCAAGGTCCGAGTGAAAGAAGTAGAGGCTGCGGCGCTTCGAGTCCGCCTGACTGGCTGCCGGCACCGAAGGTCCGCCCATGGCCGTGTCGAGTTCACCAGTGAGCGCGAGGATGGAATCCCGCACCACCTCCGCTTCGATGCGGACGGGCAAGCGCCGCCACCAGCGCAGGTTATCGGGGTCCTTCGCCAAATTGGTTTCGCCTCCGGCTGCGGATGAACTCATGCGATAGGCCGCCGAGGTGACAATGAGCCGGTGCAGATGTTTCATGCTCCAGCCGTTGTCCACTAGCTCGGATGCGAGCCAGTCGAGCAACTGGGGATGCGTGATCGGTGCGCTGTGGAGGCCAAACTCAAACACATTCGGCACCAGCGGCGTGCCCATGTGCCGAGACCAGAGGTGATTGACGGCGACACGCGCGGTGAGCGGATTGCGCGGGTCAGTAATCCAATCCGCCAGTGCGGTTCGACGTCCGCTGCTTTTCGGACCGAACTCAACCGTAGGGTCGTCCTTGCCCGAGGAGAGGAAACGCGTGGCGGTCCATTGCGCACCGTAAAGCGGAGTGACCTTGTCGGTGGCGGCGACGGGTGCCACCACGGCTTTGGTGGCTTTTTCCAGCGACTCGCGGTCGGCCTTGCATTGCTTCTCGATGGCGGGCTTCTGCGCCGCGGGTGCCCGAGTCAGGCGCAGTTCGGACTGGGCCAGGGCGTGCCGGGCTTTGGCGGCGGCGACTTCGCGCTCGGCGCGGATTGCTGCCGAACTCGCATCGCGTTCAATATCGCCGAGGGCGGCGCTGGCTGGGCTGGTGCCGGCATCGGCCCTGGCCCACCCGACGCGCATCGCTGCGCGGCGGCATTCAACGCTCAGCAGTTCTGCCGTGGCCACGGCAAGGGCCAGTTCGGCGACCTTCAAATCACCTTGGGCGGCACTGTCTCCCGACTTTGCTGCGAGCAGCTTCTCCTTCGCCTGTGCGACGACGCTCGTGGCGGACTCAGCTTTCTTCCGCGCTGCGGTGAAGTGGGAATCGAGAACCCATGAGCGCCGCTCTGGTTGCCATGCTTCCTGCGGCAGCGCGACGGGCTGAATCGTCACGTCCTTGAACGCCAGAAACGCAGGCACTCCGGGCGTAATGGCCTTCGACTTGTCCGGCTTGCCTTCATCGCCGCGCACGAAGCGAAAAGTGGGCGTGTCGAGCAGCCCATCGAAGGCGCGGGGGATGCCGTCGCGCACGAGGTCCGCTTCCCCAGGCACCATGTCCAGCCGCACCTGATACGGCTCGAAGAACGCGCGCATCCGGTAGTAATCGGCCTGCGCGATGGGGTCGTATTTGTGGTCGTGGCATTTGGCGCAGTTCATCGTCAGCCCGAGGAATGCCTTGCTCACGTGCTCGACCGTTTCATCCAGCCAGGAGTTGCGATTGAAGAGGAACCAATTCCGCGCCAGGAAGCCGGTGGCGCGGAGTTTCTGGAGGTCGGCAGGATGCGACTCATCGGCGGCGAGCATCAGGCGAATCATCTCGTCGTAGGGCGTGTCGGCGTTGAGGGATTCCACCATCCAGTCGCGCCAGTGCCACATATGTTTCTGGCTGTAGCGATGCTGGTCGCCGAGCCCCCACCAGTCGCTGTAACGCCAGATGTCCATCCAGTGCCGCGCCCAGCGCTCGCCGTGACGCTTGTCATCGAGCAGGCGATTCACGGTGCGCTCATACCAATCCGGTGCCGAGTCGTTTTCAAACGCAGTGATTTCATCCGGAGTCGGCGGCAGGCCGATGAGGTCGAGGTAAAGCCGGCGCAACAGCACCGCGCGCGACGCCTCGGGCTGCGGCGTGAGGCCGTGCTCCTCGTGTCGCTTTGCCAAAAACGCATCAATCGGATTGCGCACCCATTTCGCATTCGCCACCACCGGCACTGCGGGACGCACGCGCGGACGAAAGGCCCAGTGCTCCTTCGGGTCCGTCTCGGCTTTTTCATCAGCCGGAGCCGGAGCACCTGCCGCAATCCACTCGCGCAGCAGCGCCACCTGCGCCGCCGAGAACGGTTCGCCCTCGTGTTCGGGCGGCATGCGTTCGTCGGCATCCGTCGAGATGACGCGTTCGATGAGGAGGCTTTTGTCCGGCTTGCCGCGCTCGACAACCGCGCCGTCCTCGCCCCCTTTGAGCATCAGCTCCACCGTGTCGAGGCGCAGCTTCGACTTTTGCTTGAGCGCACCGTGGCACGCATAACACCGCTCATGGAGCAGAGGCTTGATGTCCTTGGTGTAGTCCACCCCCGCCCGCAACGGCCCGCCGCATACGAGGGCCAGCGCAAAGGCGAGCAGACTGCACTGGCGGCGGCTGAGGTAAGGGTTAGTCCACATAGATGAATTCGTTGGAGCAGAGGAGCGCCTGGCAAAACGAGGTCCAGCGTGCAGCGTCCGTGCCTGCGCCGAGTGAGAAGGGGTCGTTGAGGAGGAAAAGCGACTGCGGCGCGATGGTGGCCTCGTTGCGTTTTTCGAGAATCGTCGTCGGGTCCGCGGCGTCGAAGACCGCTGGGAAGCCGCGGCGCTCGCTGCGAATCCGGCCAGCGGAGCGAGGAGAAGGGCGGTGAGGAGGATATGTGTTTTCATGGTGAGGGTGGATTCAGTTCACAAAGAGAAACTCGTTGCTGTTGAAGAGCACGCGGCAAAGGGCGGCAAGACCGTTTTTCTGCACGTAGGTGGTGAAGCCGGGGAGTTCATCCGCCGTGGGCTCACGCCAAGCTTCGGCTTCATTTCCTTCGGTTTCTTCTCAGGCTTCTTGTCCGCCGCATGAGCAGCGCTGATGGAAAGCAAGATGGCAAGTGTGGTGATGAATTTCATGATGGGTGTGGCGACTAGCTTCAATGTAGATGCGTAAATGGCGGTGCCAGAAGCAGGGCGGTGAGAGCCGGGCGAAGCGAAGATAGCCGACGAAGTTGAATCAAAAATGGTTGGCAAACAGCCTGCCAAACTGATTTCAAAAAGATGCAGGCAACGGTGAACATGGGTTTCATGGTGGTTGCAGGGTGGGCCCAAGCAGGCTTGCAGCTCACGCGAGGAGTTCTTTGATGACCTGTCCATGCACATCCGTGAGCCGCCAGTCGCGGCCACCGTGGCGGTAGGTGAGCTTTTCGTGGTCGAGGCTCATCTGATGCAGAATGGTGGCGTGGATGTCGTGGATGTTCACCGGCTGGCTGACCACGGCGTTGCCGAACTCGTCGGTCTCGCCGAAGGTGGTGCCGCCTTTGAAGCCGCCGCCGGCCATGAAGATGGAGTAGCCGTTCACATGGTGGTCGCGGCCTCCGGTGTCCATGATTTTTGACACATGTGGGGTGCGTCCCATTTCTCCGGCCCAGAGGATGATGGTATCGTCCAACAGGCCGCGCTGGGCGAGGTCGGTGATGAGGGCGGCGACGGATTGGTCGGTGATGCGGGCGTTCTTTTCGTGGTCCCGTTTGAGGTGGCCGTGCTGGTCCCACGGAGAGTTGTTACCATCGAAACTGGGGCAGGTGATTTCGACAAAGCGCACGCCGGCTTCCACAAGTCGCCGCGCACGCAGAGCCTGCATGGCGTAGAAGCGCTGGTGCTGATCGGTGGAATCGAGGCCGTAGAGTTTGCGGATGTGCTCGGGCTCGCGGCTGATGTCGGCCAGCTCCGGCACGGTGCTCTGCATGAGGAAGGCGGTCTCGTAGTTGGCGATGACGCCCTCGATGGCCTGGGTATCGGAGCTTTGCGCGGCGAACTTCGCATCCTGTTCGGCGAGCAGCGCGAGTTTGCGGCGCTGAATGGCAGCGCTGTCGGTGGGCGTGATGTTGTCCACGGGAACGCCCTTGGCCCGCATCATCGTGGCCTGATGACTGGCGGGGAGAAAGGAGCTGCTGAAGTTTTCCAGTCCGCCGTTGGGCACCCAATCGTTGTTCAGCACGACGTAACCGGGCAGGTTGTGGTTCTCGGTGCCAAGTCCGTAGGACATCCAGGCACCGAAACTCGGAGCCTGGCCGATGATGCGTCCGGTGTGCAGCAAGAGATTCTGCTGCCCGTGCAATGGCAACTCGCCGACCATGGAACGCACGACGCAGAGGTGGTCCGCCACTTTGGCGAGATGTGGGAAAAGTTCGCTCACCCACAGGCCGCTCTCCCCGCGCTGCTTGAACTCCCACGGGCTGCCAAACCAGACACGGTTCGCATTGGCTTGAGCACGCTTCGAGACCGCGCTCGCGCCGATGGCTTTGCCTTCGTGCTGCTTGAGCATGGGTTTCGGGTCGAAGGTGTCCACATGACTGGGGCCGCCGTCCATGAAGCAAAAGATGATGTTCTTCGCCTTCGCCGCGAAATGGGCGCCCGGCGCGGCACTGGCTGTTCGTGCAAAGAGGCTGCTCAGAGCCAGCCAGCCGAATCCGGCGGAGGTGCGCTGAAGAAAGCCGCGCCGTGAAAAATCGGGAGCGATGCTGCCGGGGCAGTGGCAGGAGGAATGGCGCGAGGTTTGCATGGCGTGTCTGGCTTTGGTTCAGCGGTAAAAGAGAAACTCGGTGGTGTTGAACAACGCATGGGCGAGCTGCGCCCACGCTGCTTCGTCTTGCATCAGCGCACCACCATTCGGAGTGGCGAAATCACGCGCGGCGGCGCTCCAGCGTGATAGTTCATCATCCTGCGGCTCGCGTCCGAAAGCCTGCACGAACATCGCGCGCACGCGGTCTTCCGGCGTGGTGTGCGGTGCCTGGAGGAGCTTTGCCGCCCAGTGCTTCGCCATCGCGCTCACAAATGGGTCGTTGAGCAGGGTCAGCGCCTGCGTGGGCACGTTGGTCACATCGCGTTTGCCGGTGGGCAGCTTGAGGTCCGGCAGATTGAATGCCGTGAGAAACACGGGCGGCGCCATGATGGACATTTGCAGGTAGAGCGAGCGTCGGCCATGGCCATCGAGCGGACCGGAGAAGAGGCGCTTTTTGTCGTCCTCAACACTGCGCGGCGGCGCGATGGGTCGGCCATAAAGTTGCGGGTCGAGCCTGCCGGAGACGGCGAGCAACGCATCGCGAATGCCTTCCGCCTCCAGCCGCCGCGTGGGGTAGTGATGCAGCAGGCGATTGCCGGGGTCGCGTTCGCGTGCGGCCTGACTCACGAGGCCGGACTGACGGAACGTCTGGCTGAGCACCAAGCGGCGAACGAGCGACTTGGTGGACCATCCTTCGCGCACGAACTCACGCGCGAGCCAGTCGAGCAGTTCAGGATTCGAGGGCTTGTCGCCGAGCCTCCCGAAGTCATCCGGCGTGGCGACGAGACCGGTGCCGAAGACCCAATGCCACACGCGATTCACATACACACGCGAGGTGAGCGGATGCTCTGGCTGCAAAAGCGATTCCGCGAGTTCGAGACGTCCGCTGCCGGTGCTGGCGGCGACGGTGTTCTTCCCGCTGAACATGCGGAGGAAATCGGGCTGCACGAGCGCTCCGGGCACATCCACATTGCCGCGCACATTGAGGGGATAGCTGGCTTTCACGGTCTCGCGTTCGTCCATGCTGTTCACGGTGCGCGGAAAGGCCATGCCGGCTTCCACGAGGCGATACTCGGCCACCAGCGCTGCGCTGCGCGGTGATTGGTTCGGCAGCAATTTATTCGCGAGCAACCAATCGAGGATGTCCTGGTCGCCCGCCTGTGTTTTGCCCACGCACCAGCGTGTCACCGCATCGCTGAACCACACGGAGATGCGGCTCCAGGCTTCTGCGGCGGAGTTTGGCGGTGTGCCGGTGTAGAGCGTAGCAAAGGCGTCGAGTTCATCCTGCGGTGTGCCTCCCGCGTCATGCGAGACGATGCCGGTGATGCTGAGCCAGCTTCGTTTGTCGTAGCCGAGGTCGTTGTTTTTGAGCCCCTTCGCCACACTGGTGCGCGGCGGGAAGTTGGGGTTCAGCGATGAGGTGGAAAACTCGACGGTGACTTGCTGCACGCCGTTCTTCAGCGCGGCATCGGAGAAGGACTTCCACTCCGGCTCGGTGTTGGTCAGGAAGGTGACGGTTTCATTTTGAAACGCATGGTCATCCATCACGAGGTATCCGCCGAACTCACCGCCCGCGAGTTTCAGATTCACGAGATTGCCGGGCACGAGATGCTCCGGCGGCATCCGCAGACTGCCGGGCAGCTTGGAAGACAAAGCGTGTGTGTGCCAGCCACGCGGCAGGAGTCGCGCGATTGCCGCATCACCTTCGAGCGCGATGAGCGGCGTCGCGTCCTCGACGTAGCCGTGCTTCATCCCATCGCCTTCGATGACCCAGCCTCGCGGCAAAGTGGCAGCGGCAGCATCGGCGAGCGGTTTGAAGACGGCGTTGGCTTTGCGGCGCTGCTCGCGCGTGGATTGCCATTCAGCGGCGAGTTCGCTCCAGAGTTCGGCGGCGTGTTCATCGCTGACCACTTGCGGCGTGTCGGACTTGCCGCCGGGTGCGAGCCGGAAGCGCCCCAGCACATGCTGCGTGCCATACTGGTGGTCGAGCGTGATGGTCCACTCGCCGCCATGCGGCAGCTCAACGGGCGCGGCGAATGTGAAGCGCGCGGTGTGGTCCTTCGCTTGCGGCGAAAGCCCCACCGCCCAGCCTCGGCGCGAGGTGGTGGGCTTGAGCAACGTTTCCACGCCGTAGCCGGGCTGCGAATAGCTCGCTTCGGCAGCGGCGAAGGTGAGCGCCCGCGCCTGACCAGCCACGCCATCGGGACCGAACGGCTTCACTTCGACGCGGAGTTGCGTGAGCACGAAATTTCCCAGCGAGGTGCGACCTGGACCGCGCACGGGCAGGCTGTCATGCGCGAGCGCTTCCAGGCGCAACTGGCTGGCGCTGCCCGCGCCGGTGGTGAAGCGAACGGTGTAGGTGTCCGTGTCCGGCGTGGTGCCGCTGGCGAGGATGGAGCCGTCTTTTTCGAGCGTGAGTTTCGTGCCTGCCTGGGCCGCGCTGGCGGTGATGTTTTTCGGCTCCAGCCACACCGTCTCACCGAGCAGTCGCGCAAGCGGATGCGCCACATCGCCGGGCTTTGCGGCTTCGAGCGAGGAGCGATTGGCCATCGCCCAATCGCGCAACTTCTCGGGTTGCAAACTCTCGCGCCGCGACTGCCATTCATTCGCCAACTCACCACGAATCGCGGTGCGCAGTGCCTTCAGCTTCGCGATGGCCGCATCGTTGTTCGTCGGCGCATCAGCGACGCGCGAGGTCCAGCGCGGCGTGGTGAAGACGGCGGCGAGCGCATAGTAATCGCGCTGCGATACCGCCTCCAGTTTGTGGTCGTGACAGCGCGCGCACGCGACCGTGGTGGCGAGGAATGCTTTGGAGAAGGCGTCGATTTTATTGTTCACCATGTCCTGGTGAATGCCGTTGAACATCAGGCTGCTGCCATGGCGATGCTCGCCCAGGTGGTAAAACATCGGAGCGATGATGCTTTCGTCGGTCTGCGCTTTCGGATGAATGCGCGGCGGTGAAATCAGGTCGCCAGCGAGCTGTTCGCGCAGGAGCTGGTCAAAGCCGATGTCGTCGTTGAAGGCGCGGATGAGGTAGTCGCGGTATTCGTGCGCACCCTTGGCGGGATTGTCCCATTCGTAGCCGTAGGTGTCCGTGTAGCGCACCACATCCATCCAGTGCCGCGCAAAGTGCTCGCCAAAATGCGGCGACGCCAGCAGCTCATCCACCAACGTCTCGCCAGCCGCCTCCGCGTCGCGTTGCCAGTGCTGGAGAAACTGCGTGCGCTGTTCCGGTGTCGGCGGCAGTCCCGTCAGCACCAGCGACAGCCGGCGCAGCAATACCTCCGGCTCTGCGGGCACCGCGGGGTTCAACTTCGCCGTATCCAGCGCACTGCGGATGAAACGGTCCACCGGCTCACGCGACCACGCCGCATCCTGCACCACCGGCGGCTCGGCTTTGCGCAACGGCTTCAGACTCCACCAGTCGAGCCGCTTCTGATAGGCCACTTCCCACTCATCCGCTTCGGGCTTGGTGGAAGCCGCCGCCGTCACTTCCGTCACGCGCGGGTCAGGGGCACCTTGCTTGACCCACTCCCTCAGCACCGCCACCTCCTCGGGCGCGAGCTGCTTCTTCGGCGGCATTTGCAGGTCCTTGTCCACATAGCTCACCGCCTTGATGAGCAGACTCTCCTCCGGCTTGCCCGGCACCAGCGCCGCCCCGCTCTCGCCACCTTTTTGCCAGCCGCTCTTCGAGTCCAATCGCAGGTCGCCCTTCTGCTTCTTCGCGCCGTGACATTCAACGCACCGTTTGACGAGCAGCGGACGGACTTTGGACTCAAAGAATGTGAAGTCCTCCGCCATCGCGAACCAGGCGGTCATCAGCAATGCGGCTGTCGTGAGTCGCTTCATTTGGTCGTGGGTATTTTGGATGAAGCAGGGAGCCATTGCAGCCCGATGATGCGCTGCTCGACCAAGCCGCTATGGGGTTCCAACGAGCCCGGCTTCTTCCCTACAAAGGCATCGACACCGAGCTTCCAAGCCACGCGCTTGTCGCGAGTCACTTCAAAGACCTGCACGCGATTTTCGCCCGCCGCTTTGTAGTGCCAGTCGGAGTTCGCGATGAGCGTGTTGCCATTCTCGAAGCGATGGAAGCCGCCGAAGATAATCACCGGAAACTCAGTGACGTCAGCCGTCTTGAGTTCCCACACGACCTCATGTTTCGGCGTCGCCTCAATCATTCCACCGCGCCACGACATGAGCGTATTGCCATTCGCCAGTCGCTCCGCCACCACCGGCAAATCCGGCACCGCATGACGCCACAGTTCCTTGCCCGACTCATCCACTTCGATGAAGGCCTTCTCCGTGCGCAACGCCAGCAGGAACGTGCCCGCATCCGTGCGCCGCAGCAGATTGTAGCGATTGTGCGGCGACGCTTTCTTGTCGGTCGGAACGGGAATGCGTTTCGCGATGCGCTGGCCTTGGTCGGTGAGTTGCACCAGTTCCATCGCGTCCGCATCGACCGTCATCACATCGCCATTCGGCAGCGGCACACAAGTCTTCAACTCCACTGGCGCCCTCACACGAAACTCCCACACAGTTTTCCCATCCGGCGCAAGCTCCCGGACAAAGTGGTGCGAGGAGCAAAGATAATTCCCCGAGGCCAGCTTCCAGCCATCGTAAATCATATCGCTCCACCCCAGCGCCCCCGGCTTCCCATCCACAAGCGTCGTCGAGAACTGGCCAAACGTCGTCGCCCCATCGCGGTCAAACACGCTCACACCCTCCGCCGACGCGAGCAGCACGGAACCTGGGACGACGCCTGACCGCTCCTGCGCCGAAACCGGAGCCAGCGGTGCGATGGCCCAGAGAAGACAAAGATGGAGGGCGGGACGAATCGTTTTCATGCACCTATTACTACCACGGAACAGCCCGGAATCTTTATCGCATGACGGTCATTAAATAGTAACATCCGGTCATCCGCCATGAATCGACTTCAAAACGACTTCTTCCTCCAACTCGGCGACTTTCGCCAGATGCTCGATGCCATCGAGCGCATCCCCGGCGCGATGTTCATGATCAAGAACCTCGACTCCCGCTACATTTACATGAGCCGGGGTCTGCGCGACGCCATTCACTTGGACGCCGACTTTGAAGTGGTCGGCAAGACCGACTTCGACCTGTTCCCAAAAATCATCGCCCAGACCTTCCGCCAGAACGACCTTGCCGTCTTCAAGCACGGCAAACCGCGCATCAACGAGGTGCATGCCGTGGGCTTTTTCGCCCACGCGATGAAATGGGCTTATTCCAGCAAATTCCCGCTGCGCAGCCGGAAGGGCAAAGTCATCGGCCTCATCACCATCAACGAACTTTACAACGATGTGATGGGCGAGGACGCCGAGTTGAACCGCCTGCTGCCCGCCTTCAAGCACATCACCGAAAACTACGCCGGGCGCATCACCATTGGCGAACTGGCAAAACGGTGCAGCTACTCCGAGAGCCAGTTCACGCGGCTGTTCCGGCGGCACATGAGGATGACCGCGTATGCCTTCGTCGAGCAGGTGCGCATCCATCACGCCCTCGAAGCGCTCAAGCACAGCGCCACGAGCATCATCCAGATCGCGCTGGACTGCGGCTTCTACGACCGCAGCGCTTTCGTGAAGCGCTTCAAGAAGTTCACCGGCACCACGCCGCTGCGCTATCGCCGCGAAGAGCAGACCAAGCTCAAAGCGGACCGCGCCATCGCCCTGCTCGATCCAGCACTCTCACGGCAAGGCCGCAAGTGAACTGCCGGTGAAAGCAGAGGACGAGAATGACGATTCTAGCGAGGATGTCGAGGAAGAGGGCCTGGAGAACGGGCTCGCGCAGCACGTAGAAGGCTTCGCGCACGCTGAGTTGCAGCTTCGCGGCGAGTTGGTAGCTCGCCATCCGCTGAGTGCCGGTAATGATCAAGGGGGCTGAATCTGCCCGGAGGGTCCTGCGCGCCTCAGCCCTGCTTCCGCACCGCGCTGCGGTAGAACAGCGGGGAGCGTTTCTGGTGCCGGTGAAACTGCCTCTGGAAATGGGCGGGCGTTGGGTAGCCGCAGGCATCGGCAATCTGGCTCACGGTCTGGTCCGTCTCCGCCAGCAGGCGGCAGGCGCGGGCGATGCGTAGTTCATTCACATACTGCGGCACGGTGCGGCGGGTGCAGCTCTTGAACAGGCGGCTGAAAGCGCTCTCGCTCAGGCCCGTCATCGTGGCGAGCGCGGGCACATAGATGGGTTCGGTGAGATGTGCCTCGATGTGAGCGACGGCGGTGCCGATGCGGTCGGAGGAAGCGGAACCGATTGCCGCGTGAAAGCCCGGCGAAGCAATCTCCCGCAGCTCCTTAGATTGGGCGAAGTCATCCAGCAAATCCAGCAGGAGCACCACGCGGCGCAGACCCTTCGCTTTCGCAATCTGCGCGAGGCGTTGCGCTGCGCGTTGTCTTGTCGCACCCCGGACTTCCAGCCCCAGACGCGCCCGATGAAACAACTGCTGCACCGGCTTCATCGAGGCGTGGCGCAGCCAGTCCGCGCCGAGCAGATGCGGCATGAACTGCACAACGATGGCCTCCACTTTTTGCGCGCGCCGGCCGGTGCCGCGGTCATTGCGATAGTCGTGCGGCAAGTCCGAGCCAAGCAGCACGAGGTCGCCCGGCTTCAGCGGTGTGAGCTTGTCGCCCACCCAGCGCTCCGTGCCGCCGCGCTTCACCAATGTGATTTCAAACTCGGGATGATGATGCCACACGCACCCGAAATCCGCCCCGCGCACAATCTCGCAAGCCACGACTTCCGTGGCGGCGAGTGGCGAGGGTTTTTCGACGATGAGTTTCATGGGCCAATCAACTTCCGTGGAGCGCGGTCAGCGTCGCGAGCACCAGGGTGATGATGATAAGCGTGGGTTTCATCATTGGCGTTGTCCTCGTGTGTCCTTGGCGAGCAATGGCAGCAAGGCCTCGGCAAACCGGAGGCCAAGCCCTTGCAGACCGGCGGTGTCGTAGTGGACTTGGTCCTGCGCTTTCGTCAGGCCGTCTGTGCTGATGCAGATAGCAAGCGGGTCTATGCCGGGGATGGCGCGTTGGGCGGCGCGGACTTCATCCACAAAAGGAAAGGGCGAGACGGGCGTGACCTTGGCAGGGTTGACCTCGGCGATGACGACTTTCATTTGCGGCGCATCGAGATCGCGCCGGAGTGAGGTGAGGAAGTTGGTGAGGTGTTGCTGGTATTCTTTCGCCAGTTCGGGCACACGGGCGTCGGACTCGCCCTGCATCCAGAGGAGGGCGGCCGGTTTGATGTCGCCGCCGGGAAAAGCCGTCTTCCACGCGGCGACAAGCTGAGCGTAGGCATGTCCGGCGCGCTGGTCGTGGCCGAGGTTCAAGCGGTCGATGCGAGCGCGGTCATGCTCAGCTTGCCAGACCAGTTGTGAAGTGCCGCCGTGCGCGGCCTTGAAGAGCACGATCTGGCGCCCGGGCATGGCGCGCGCCAAGGCGTGTGCCAGCGTGACCTCTGAACCAATCCTGCCGCTGGCGAGCGGCTGCGGACGGCCCCAGTTCATGAGAGTGACATTCGCAGGCGGTGTGCGCCACTCCGGGGAAAGTTGACCAGCCTGGCCAACGCCTACCATGTTCGACTGGCCAGAAAGGATGAGCACGAGCGGTGGCTCCGCACTGCGCAGCGCGGCCAGTGGGGCGAGCAGCAGGGCAGTGAGGAGTATGAGGGTGGATTTCATGGTCTTCTCGTTCTCGTGACCTTGCTGCGCATCTCGCTGACGAAGCCTTTCTTGGGCAAGACCGTTTCGGGTCTCAG
>Ga0209190_1000774_pt1 | contig 22938 bp, 19 predicted proteins | sample M_140205_XF_Meta_FD_187315 | JGI IMG/M metagenome (GOLD analysis project Ga0209190, IMG submission 187315) | Freshwater microbial communities from Lake Montjoie, Canada to study carbon cycling - M_140205_XF_MetaG (SPAdes) (version 2) | ecosystem: Environmental > Aquatic > Freshwater > Lake... | reverse complement strand
ATACCAGTTGATGCTTCTCCACCTGAAAGTGGGCCTTGGTAACCGATTGTGTAAGTCTTAGCAGCTGCACTAGCTGTTGGTACTGATGCAATGCCAAAAGCTAGGGCTGCAGCAGATACAACGGCAAGTGAACTCTTGATCTTCTTGTTCATTTAGTGCCTTTCCTGTTCTTGTGTCCCGGGACAGGGAGGCGCTTAGGGTAATGGCTGGTGCAGCGTATTAACAAGCCCGATTGAGCATGAAAAGCCCGACTTTGGTTGCATTTATGTAACGTTTTGGCAGATCTGCGGAAGTTACCTCTCGGGCACGGCCTCAGGGCTAATGACGGCCTCGGCCACCTGTTTCATAGTTAGACGGCGGTCCATCGCCGCTCTTTGAATCCAAGAAAAAGCTTCCGGTTCTGAGAGATTAAGCGCCTTCATCAAAATACCTTTTGCCCGATCAATAATCTTTCGTGTCTCAAGACGATCATGTAGATCTGCAACTTCAGCAGCAAGGGAGCGCATTTGTGTGTGACGACTGATTGCAATTTCAATAGCTGGAATTAAATCTCCGATAGTGAAAGGCTTCACAACATATGCCATGACTCCGGCATCACGAGCCCTATCAACTAATTCTTTTTGAGAAAAAGCTGTCAACATTAATACAGGTGCAAGATCAATAATTTTCTCCGCCGCTGAAATTCCATCTAGCACTGGCATCTTCACATCAAGGATTGCTAAATCTGGTTTGTGTTCATTAGCTAAATCAATAGCTTCTTGGCCATTGGTTGCCTCTGCCACAACCTCATAGCCAGCACCTTGCAACATCTCAACAAGATCCATGCGAATGAGCGCTTCATCTTCGGCAACGAGGATGCGAACCTTTTGTATCATGTGCCCCGAGTCGGATTTGAACCGACACTGTGCAGTGTTTGAGACTGCCCTCTCTACCGTTGGAGTACCGAGGCGTTAAGCGATAACCGAACGTCCCTAATCTTAGCGGTAAGCCGCAGCTACCCCACCAACAGCATCTCCCACGCGGTGAACGCGCATCGCGTTCGTTCCTCCTGGAATTCCAGGAGGAGATCCAGCAACAATCATCACTTGATCACCTAACTGAGCGCGACCTGAATCAATAAGAACAGTGTCAACCAATTTCACCATTTCATCAGTTGCACCGACGATAGGAGTGAGCATTGATTCAACGCCCCACGAAAGTGCAAGGCGGTTATATGTTCCAACCTCTGGAGTCATGGCAAGAATTGGAATAGGTGAGCGCAAACGAGACATACGACGTGCTGAATCTCCGCTTTGTGTAAATGCCACCAAATACTTTGCCCCAACAATTGCACCAACCTCAGTTGCAGCCTTTGTAATTGCTCCACCTTTAGTGCGAGGAGCTGTCTTTATTGGGCGAATACGATCTAGCCCGCCCTCTTCAGTCTTTTGAATGATACGCGCCATTGTTTGAACGGCCTCAATTGCGAAATCTCCCACACTTGTTTCACCTGAGAGCATCAGAGCATCTGCGCCATCTAGAACTGCATTTGCACAATCTGTAGCTTCCGCGCGCGTTGGACGTGAATTCGTAATCATGGAATCAAGCATTTGCGTTGCAACAATTACTGGCTTTGCCATATCTCGGGCTAGCTCAATGCACTGCTTTTGTACCAATGGCACATCTTCAATTGGCAGCTCTACTCCTAGATCACCACGAGCAACCATAATGCCATCAAAGGCGTCAACGATTTCAGCAAGATTTTCGACTGCTTGTGGCTTTTCGATCTTGGCAATCACTGGAATACGAATACCTTCTTCATCCATGATCTTGTGAACATCTTTAATATCATCGGCGCTTCTAACAAATGAGAGTGCAATAAAATCAGCACCAGCGCGCAATCCCCAACGAAGATCATCTCTATCTTTTTCAGATAGCGCAGGAACTGATACCGCAACGCCTGGCAAGTTAATTCCTTTGTTGTTACTCACCGCGCCAGGTTCAATAACCTTAGTAACAACATCATTTGCCTTTACTTCAATAACTTCAACTGTTACTTTGCCATCATCGATTAGTATTCGATCCCCAGCTTTGCAATCCCCTGGTAAACCTTTATAAGTTGTTCCCACGCGCTCTTTTGTTCCCTCAACCTCATCAGTTGTAATAACAAATATGTCACCACGTGCTAAATCATGTGGTCCTGCCTTAAAGCGAGCAAGGCGAATCTTTGGACCTTGCAGGTCAACAAGAATGGCAACTGAGCGCCCAGCAGCTTTTGCTGCCTTGCGAACAGAATCAAGGCGCTCTTGATGCTCTTCATATGAACCGTGAGACAGATTCAACCGTGCCATATTCATTCCAGCGTCAATGAGCTCCTTCACCTTTTGCGGAGTATCAACAGCTGGTCCCATCGTGCACACGATTTTTGCTCTACGCATATGCCTACCTTAAACCATGAGTTGACGGGTTGTGGGTTCAATCGGTGAGGGAAGCTGAGTCTCTCCAGTGAGATATTTGTCAACAGCTGCAGCGGCACTGCGACCTTCTGCAATTGCCCAGACAATGAGTGATTGTCCACGCCCTGCATCTCCTGCAACGAAAATACCTTCTTCACTTGTTTCAAAATCTGCATTACGGGCAATGATTCCACGATCATCTAACTTTACTTCTAACTGCGAAATGAGATCTGATTGCTCAGGACCTGTGAAACCCAATGCAAGAAATACGAAATCTGCGCGAATCTCTTTATGTGATTTCTCTACGGGCTCAAACTTTCCATTTTCAAACTTTGTTTCAACAATACGAATTGCCCGCAAATTTCCATCGGCATCACCTAGAAACTCTTCAGTACTTACTGAGAACATGCGGTTATCTGTTTCTTCATGCGCACTTGAAACTCGATAAATCATTGGATACGTAGGCCATGGTTGCGAATCTGGTCGTTCATCACTTGGTCGTGGCATAATTTCAAGCTGAGTAATACTTGCTGCGCCTTGGCGAATTGATGTGCCCAAGCAATCTGCACCAGTGTCACCACCACCCAGAATCACTACATGCTTTCCAGCAACATTAATTGGTGAAACTTCGATCTCACCCAGTGCTTGCTTATTACCCCAAGGCAAAAACTCCATGGCTTGGTAAACACCCTTAAATTCACGACCCGGAATTGGTAAATCACGCCATTTAGTTGCACCGACTGCAAGAACAATTGCGTCGTACTTCTTGCGAAGATCGGCTCCAGTTAATTCAACGCCGACATCAACACCGGCACGAAAACGTGTTCCCTCTTTTTCCATCTGGGCCAAACGCCGATCAAGGATGTGTTTTTCCATTTTAAACTCAGGAATTCCATAGCGAAGCAGACCGCCAATTTTGTCGGCTCTCTCATAGACGGCCACAGTGTGACCAGCGCGTGTGAGCTGTTGGGCCGCAGCTAATCCTGCAGGTCCTGAACCAATAACAGCAACAGTCTTACCAGTGATGCGATCTGGTGCTAGTGGCTTAACTTCACCATTATCGAAAGCTTCTTCAATGGTGCGCAGCTCTACCTGCTTAATTGTCACCGCATCGCGATTGATCGCAACAACACATGCAGTCTCACATGGGGCTGGGCACAAACGTCCAGTGAACTCAGGAAAGTTATTTGTAGCATGCAGGCGGTTAATCGCCTCGGTCTTATCTCCGCGCCAAATCAAATCATTCCATTCAGGAATCAGGTTTCCGAGTGGGCAACCTGAATGACAGAAAGGAATGCCGCAATCCATGCAACGCCCTGCCTGCTTTTGCAAGTGTTCAAAGCTTTGTGGTTCATATACTTCGCGCCAATCTTGAATGCGCACATCTACTGGACGCCGTGTTGGAGTTTCACGCTCAGTTGTCATAAAGCCTTTTGGATCAGCCATTTGCAGCAACCTCCATTACCAATGCATCTACAGGTAAACCTTCACGAGTTGCCCGTGCCATTGCATCTAGTACGCGCGCATAATCGCGTGGCATGACAAGAGAGATTCGCTTAATTGCACTGTCCCAATCCTTAATGAGATCACTAGCGAGAACAGAACCAGTCTCTTCGGCAAAATCTGAAATCAACGTCTTTAAAGTATCTTTTTGATCTTCTGGAACAGCCAGAATGTCCACCATATCTGTATTCACATTTGCTGGATTAAGATCTAGAACAAAGGCTCGTCCGCCTGACATACCGGCAGCAAAGTTGCGGCCTGTAGGTCCAAGAACAACAACGCTTCCGCCAGTCATGTATTCACAACCATGATCACCAATGCCTTCAACAATTGCAGTGGCACCTGAGTTTCTAACACAGAAGCGCTCACCGACAACACCGCGAATCATGATTTGACCAGATGTTGCACCGTAACCAATAACATTTCCGGCAATAACATTCTCAAATGAGTTAAACGTAGATTTCTCATCAGGTCGAACAATAATGCGACCGCCTGAAATTCCCTTACCCACATAATCATTAGAATCACCATAAAGGCGAATTGTTAAACCTCGTGGAATAAATGCGCCGAGTGATTGCCCAGCTGAGCCATGCAAAGTCACATCGATTGTGTCATCAGGTAGTCCTGCTCCCCCATGCTTGCGAGTGATTTCGGCGCCCAACATCGTTCCAACAGTTCTATTCACGTTTCGAACAGGAAGATCAATGCGTACTAATTCTTTGTTCGCAAGTGCGGCTTGTGAGAGTGAAATAAGTTGGTTATCTAGTGCAGCATCAAGTCCATGATCTTGCGCTGAAGTGTTGTGTAGTGGGCTGGTGACATCTGGGCGTGTGAGCAATGGTGAAAGATCAAGGCCGCTGGCCTTCCAGTGATCAACTGCGCGCTTTGTATCTAAATACTCAACATGTCCAACTGCTTCAAGCAGAGTCTTAAAGCCAAGACTGGCCAAAATCTCTCTGACCTCTTCTGCAATATATTCAAAGAAAGTCTCAACGAATTCAGGCTTGCCGGTAAAGCGCTTGCGCAGCTCAGGGTTCTGGGTCGCAACACCAACCGGGCATGTATCTAAATGACACACGCGCATCATGATGCAACCAGAAACAACAAGTGGCGCGGTAGCAAAACCAAACTCTTCTGCGCCAAGAAGTGCTGCGATAACAACATCGCGACCAGTTTTTAACTGACCATCTGTTTGAACAACGATGCGATCACGTAAATTGTTAAGCAATAGTGTCTGCTGGGTTTCAGCTAAGCCAAGCTCCCATGGGGCACCTGCATGCTTGAGTGATGTAAGAGGTGATGCACCAGTTCCGCCATCATGACCAGAGATTAGAACAACATCGGCATGTGCCTTGCTCACACCAGCTGCAACTGTTCCAACACCCACTTCTGCCACAAGTTTGACGTGAACGCGTGCATTCTTATTAGCATTCTTTAAATCATGAATGAGCTGAGCTAAATCTTCAATAGAATAAATATCGTGGTGCGGAGGTGGTGAAATAAGGCCTACTCCAGGGGTTGAATAGCGGACCTTTGCTACCCATGGATACACCTTGTTACCTGGAAGTTGTCCACCTTCACCTGGCTTTGCACCTTGTGCAATTTTAATTTGAATGTCATCTGAATTAACCAGATAATCGCTGGTAACACCAAAGCGGCCCGATGCGACCTGCTTAATCGCAGAACGCTTTGAATCCCCATTAGCCATCTTTTTATAGCGCTCTGGATCCTCGCCACCTTCACCCGTATTTGATTTACCACCCAAACGGTTCATAGCAATTGCCAAAGTTTCATGGGCCTCTTGAGAAATCGAACCATAAGACATCGCACCAGTTGAGAAGCGCTTAATAATCTCTGAAGCAGATTCCACTTCATCTATTGAAATGGCAGAACGCACGCTTTCATTGAAACCAAAGAGTCCGCGCAATGTCATTAACCGTGTGCTCTGATCATTGACTCGGTCGGTATAGCGCTTGAACACGTCATAGCGCTTATTGCGAGTGGAGTGCTGCAATGTAAATACTGTCTCTGGATCAAATAAATGTGGTTCACCTTCACGGCGCCACTGATATTCCCCGCCGATAGGCAATCGCTTAGTTCCAGGAATTGCTCCCCCTGGCGGATATGCAATGTGGTGACGCGCAATTGTTTCTTGGGCAATAACATCTAAATTAACGCCGCCTAAGCGAGAAGTTGTACCTACAAAATACTCATCCACTAACTCTTGGCTCAAACCAATGGCTTCAAAGACTTGAGCTCCCGTGTATGAAGCAATGGTGCTAATGCCCATTTTGGACATAACTTTGAGAACGCCTTTACCTAAAGACTTAATTAAGTTACGCACAGCCTTCTCAGGTGTAATTCCTGTAATTACTCCTTGCAAAACTAAGTCTTCTGCAGTTTCCATAGCTAAATAAGGATTAACTGCCGCTGCGCCGTAACCAATCAAAAGTGCAACGTGGTGAACTTCTCTCACATCACCGGCTTCAATAACTAACCCCACCTTGGTACGTGTTTTTTCACGAATCAAATGGTGGTGCACAGCAGAAGTTAATAAAAGAGATGGAATGGGTGCTTCTTCAGCATCTGCATCACGATCTGATAGAACGATGATGTGTGCGCCATCATTAATGGCCTGTGAAACCTCAGCTTTAATCTCTTCTAGGCGCTCACGAAGTGAATCTCCGCCGTCTGCTACAAAGAACAAACCACGAATCACATGGGCACTTAAGCCCGGGTATTCACCATCAGCGTTAACGTGAATAATCTTTGCTAACTCATCGTTATCGATAACTGGAAATGCCAATGAGATTTGGCGACAGCTACTTGGTCCTGGATCCAATAAATTGTGTTCTGGTCCCATTGAAGTTCCAAGGCTTGTAACCAACTCTTCGCGAATTGCATCTAGCGGCGGATTAGTGACCTGTGCAAAAAGTTGAGAGAAATAGTCAAAGATTAAACGTGGCTTATCAGAAAGGGCTGCAATAGGAGTATCTGTTCCCATTGAACCTAGAGCTTCTAATCCATTTTTTGCCATCGGTGTAATAAGAATGCGAACTTCTTCTTCGGTGTAACCAAAGGCGCGCTGACGGCGCAACACTGATGAGTGAGGGTAAACAATATGTTCGCGCGAAGGTAGATCACTTAACTTGACCATCCCTGCATGGATCCAGTCTCCATAAGGAGATGAATCAGCTAATTGATCTTTAATTTCGGAATCTTCAATAATACGTCCAGCCTCAATGTCTACTAAAAACATCTTGCCAGGCTGCAAACGTCCCTTTCTTACAATGTTTTCAGCGGGAATATCTAGAACGCCAACTTCAGATGCAAGTACAACAAGTCCATCATTTGTTACCCAAAAACGTGATGGGCGTAAACCATTTCGATCAAGAACCGCTCCTACTTGATTTCCATCGGTAAACGTCACACATGCAGGACCATCCCATGGCTCCATCAATGATGCATGGAATGCATAGAAATCACGGCGATTCTGCGGCATCGTTTCATGGTTTTCCCACGCTTCAGGAATCATCATCAAGACTGCATGCGGCAGCGAACGACCACCCAAATACAACAGCTCTAGAACTTCGTCAAAGGAAGCCGAGTCACTACCTGACATTTCGACAATTGGGAATAAACGCTTGAGATCACCAGGGATTAAATCACTTTCGAGTAAAGATTCACGTGCACGCATCCAGTTTCTGTTTCCCTTAACAGTATTGATTTCACCATTGTGGGCAATAAAGCGATAAGGGTGCGCCAGTGGCCAAGAAGGAAAAGTGTTAGTTGAAAAGCGTGAGTGCACGAGTGCTAGCGGTGAAACAACTCGCTCATCAGAGAGATCTGGGAAAAACTCTTCTAGCTGTCCAGTTGTAAGCATGCCCTTGTAAACAATTGTTTGGGATGAAAGAGAAGGGAAATACACTTTCAAACCATGTTCGGCGCGTTTGCGCAAACAGAAGGCCATTCGATCTAGAGCTAAGCCTGATTCCCCATTGGCTCCTGAAAGAAAAATCTGTTGAAAATTCGGCATTACAGAAAGTGCGGTTTTTCCAAGAGATATCGAGTTGATTGGTAGATCACGCCATCCTAAGACTTTCAATCCTTCTTCTAATGCAATCTTCTCTATTGCAGCTTTAACGTCGACACCCTTTTCAACAAATGCAATGCCAGATGCATAGAAGCCAGCTGAAGGTAAATCAAAAGTAGTTACTTCTTGATAAAACTTATCTGGAATACGAATAAGAATACCTGCACCATCACCACTATCTGGTTCTGCTCCAGATGCACCACGGTGCTCTAAGTTGCGAAGTGCGGTGAGAGCTTTTTCAACAATCTCATGTGTTGCTACTTTATTAAGTGTTGCCACCATTGCCACACCGCAGGCATCATGTTCTTGCGCAGGGTCATAGAGACCTTGTGCATGCGGGTAATTGGAAGGCAAAGCCACGGCGTCAGAGCTCCTGTTGTCGAAAGTGATGTGCGGGACAACCTTGGCCCTGTCGTACTGGTAAAGGGTAGCAACAAATGCGATTTTTTCTCTATCAGCTACATCCCAGAGATATGGGCAATCTTTCCTATTGCTGCCGTGATGAGCATGCCCAAACAGCCTCCGATAATCACTCGGATCGTTGGTATCAAGAGCTTTGAGCCCGCAGTCCTGGCGCTGAGTATTCCAGTAAGAAGTAAGCCAATCACTGTGAAGGCAACAATGCTCCAAGCTTTAGCACCGATAGTTGGCGCAAAGGCTCCCAAGAATGGGATGGATCCGCCTGCTGTAAAACTTAGTGCTGAGGCAACTGCTGCCTGAATTGGGCGGGCCTTTGTGTGGGGATGCTGACCTAACTCATCACGCAAGTGCGCAGCAAGTGGATCTTTCTTATGCATCTCTTGTGCCACAGTTAAGGCAAGTTCAGGTGAAAGACCTCTAGCGATATAAATGTGTTGGAGCTCTAAAAGTTCTCCTTCAGGATCTGCAGCAAGATGTTCGATTTCTAACTGGCGATCTGATTCTTCAACATCGTTTTGAGAACGAACCGAAACATATTCACCAACTGCCATAGACATCGCGCCTGCAGATATTCCTGCAAGTCCAACCGTCATTAGCAAATCAGTTTTCCCAGCTGCAGCAACACCAATCATCAAAGATGCTGTAGAGACTAAGCCATCGTTTGCACCAAGAACTGCAGCACGCAACCAACCTGCACGATGAGTGCGGTGGTGAAGATTGCGTTGGTATACCTCTTCTAGTGCCATATCAATGAGCCTACCCGAAAGTTAACGGGCTTTGCGCGATTGTGTGCGAAGTGTCACTGCCCCAGCTATGGCAACAATCAAACTGACCCAGATATTTAGGCGCAAGCCAGCAATTGTGTGAGCAGAATCAATACGGATGGATTCAATTGCTAAGCGTCCTATGGAGTACACCATTACATAGAGTGAAAAGATCTGCCCCGGTGCAAGGCGCTTACCCAATCTGATAAGTACAAAGGCCAAAACCACACACCATATTGATTCATAGAGAAATGTTGGGTGAAAGGTTTCAAATGCAGAGTAACCCGTTGGTCGAAACTGTGCAGGAACTTCTAACGCCCACGGCGCATTTAGTGGTCGCCCAAATAGTTCAATATTGAACCAATTGCCAAATCTGCCAATTGCTTGCGCAAATAAAATCCCAGGAGCTAGCGCGTCCAAAAAGTGAGCAAAATTTGGCAATTGCATGCGCTTAGCTAATTGGCGATATCTCCACCATGCACCAATCACACCGAGTGAAATTGCTCCCCAAATACCCAAACCACCTTCCCAGATTTTGAAAGCATCAACTGGGTTTCCTCCAGAACCAAAATATGCATCTGGTGAGGTGATCACGTGATAAATGCGCCCACCAATTATTCCTACAGGAACGGCAGTGATAGCAACCTCTGAAACAACTGATTTAGCATCCAGTGCGTGAGAGCGAAAGCGCTTATCCCCCAACCAAATGGCAATAGCGATACCACTAATTATGCATAAGGCGTAGAGATGAAAAGTAAATGGGCCCAACTCCAACGATGAGACTGTTGGTGATGGAATTGAGCGAATCAAGGTTTAACTAGCTTCGAACGCTGCGGTGAACTCTTCAAGTATGAATCCATTGTTCTTGCGCTCCCACAACTTACCGTTGAAGAACACGGTTGGAGTTCCTTGAACCTTGTATTTACCCATCGAATCATAAGCTGCTTTCACTTTATCCAACTTGGATCCCTTGGTCACGCAATCATTAAAGCTTTGCGTACTAAGGCCGGCATATTTTCCAATTTTGATTAAATTTTCCAATGAATAGAAACCTGAATTTTCAAGTACTGGCTGCACTAAATACATAGCCTTATGAAAATCAAGGTAACGGCCTTCATCGGCAGCGCAGTAAGCAGCATTTGCAGCTGAGACTGATTCATTGCCCAAGAAAGAGAGGACGTGATAAACGACATTAGCTTTTTTAGCGCGCACTAAATCATCAATAAACTCACCATTGGCCTGTTCAAAGGTATTGCAGACTGGACACTGTGGGTCTTCCCAAATATCTACAGTTTTTGCTGCGCCGTTGTTAAATGTAATGCCAGCACCATTAGCATCATCAACTGTTGAAGTAACTCTTGGTCCAACTTTAAAATCGTTTAAGATCGCAAATGACTCATTGGCTTTACTCTTCTGACCAACAACGCTGAAAATAGCCCCTGTTGCAACAACTATTGTGACCATTCCGATTACTAACCATCGTGTGAAGTTATCTCCGCCAGATGCTTTAGTTGCCTTAGCCTGCTTTGCCATTTACTGCTCCTCGATATTGTGAAGTGGTTTTTCAATGCTTAAACGTCCGTAGGGGAAAAAGTATAGATAGATGCCGCATAAAGCCAAACCTAAATCACGCAGAATCTCCTTGAGATAGGCGCTATGTGCCTCAGCAGCTTTACTTGGATCAACTTCGCCTCCCCCGCCAAAGCACCCGCAGTCAATGAGGATGCCGCGGGCCCACACCGAGATAATTGCGGCGATAAAAACAATCATTATGGCAGTGGCAACTACTGCAGCCAATCGTGTGGTCAGGCCAATAATGAGAAGAATTCCGAGAGCGATCTCTAGCCACGGTAATGCGAAGCCCATTAGGTGCGCAAGATTTGTTGGCAAGATTTTATAAGCAGCAACTGCGCTAGCTGACTCAGAGGGTTTGAAAGCTTTTAGTCCCCCTGCTACTAACAAAACTGCGCCAAGAAGAATGCGGCAAAGAAGAGTAATAAAGGGTTGATATTTCTTATTAAAATTATTCATCGGCCTTCACGCACTCCCAGCGCCAACTCTTTTGCTAATGCTGAAATCGCATCTAGGCCTTCTTGCTCAGATTTGGCATTTAAAAGCAGTTTAATAAATGCAGAACCAACAATGACACCATCTGCATAGGCTGCAACTTGCTTTGCCTGTTCACGCGTTGAAACACCCAAACCAACTGAGACTGGCAGCGCAGTTGTCTTTTTTACCCTAGCAACTAAGGCACTGGCATCAACTGAAACATTAGTTCTTGCTCCCGTTACTCCCATGACAGATGCTGCATATACAAAGCCACCAGTTTTTGAGGTTACTTGAGTCAAACGAGCATCTGAAGTACTCGGTGCCACAACATAAATAGGGCTAATTTCAGATTTACTTACCGCTTCTAGCCAGCGTCCAGATTCTTCAATTGTCAGATCTGGCGTAATAACCCCAGAGCCACCATTGTCAGCAATGGATTGTGCAAACTCTTTCACACCATATTTTTCAATCGGATTCCAATACGTCATAACAACTGCTGCAACCCCAGTTGAACTTGCCACCTTTAGCGCGGAAAAAACATCTGCAGCATTTGTCCCACCTTTAAGGGAAATCTCTGCTGCTTCTTGAATTGTTGGACCATCCATAATCGGATCGCTATAGGGATATCCAATTTCAATAGCGTCAACGCCAGCCTTTGCCAGAGCTTGAATAGCCTTTTCGCAACCTGACTTGGAAGGAAATCCCGCTGGAATATATGCAATGAGCGCGGCCCTATTTTCTGAACGAGTTTTTTCAAAAACTAAATCTAAAGCAGTGCTCACAATGGAATGCCAAAATAATCTGCCGCAGTTTGAACATCTTTATCTCCGCGGCCAGAAAGGTTAATCAGCAGTGTCGCATTAGGTCCTAGTTCATTTCCGATAATTAATGCACCAGCCAATGCGTGAGCAGTCTCAATCGCTGGAATGATTCCTTCAGTTCTAGAAAAGAGAGAGAACGCGGCCATAGCTGCATCATCATTAACTGCGCGATATTCGGCACGACCAATGTCATGCAAGTACGCATGCTCTGGACCAACGCCTGGATAATCTAAACCAGCAGAGATTGAATGAGATTCAACGGTCTGCCCGTTTTCATCTTGCAAAACATAAGAGCGTGTTCCATGCAAGACACCCTCTGAACCACCACTAATTGTTGCTGCATGGCGACCAGTTTCAATTCCATCGCCTCCCGCTTCCAAACCAATCAAGCGCACACCTGCATCTGGAATGAATGCATGGAAAATTCCTATTGCGTTGGATCCTCCCCCGACGCATGCAAGAACAGCATCAGGTAATTTGCCAGTCAGCGCAAGAACCTGTTCGCGGGATTCTTCACCAATTATTTTATGGAAATCACGCACCATTGTTGGAAATGGATGAGGCCCAGCAACGGTGCCCAACATGTAATGTGTTGTTGCAACATTTGTTACCCAATCGCGCATTGCTTCATTGATGGCATCTTTTAACGTGCGAGAGCCTGAGGTCACCGGAAATACTTCGGCGCCTAACAATTTCATTCGCGCAACATTGAGTGCTTGACGGCGCGTGTCTTCTTCGCCCATGTAAACAACGCACTCAAGTCCCATTAACGCTGCAGCCGTTGCTGCGGCAACGCCATGTTGTCCCGCGCCTGTTTCAGCGATGATGCGTTTCTTACCCATTTTCTTTGTAAGTAATGCTTGACCTAAAACATTATTAATCTTGTGACTACCGGTGTGGTTGAGATCTTCGCGCTTAAGTAAGATTCTTGCTCCACCAGCATGTTCAGAAAATCTCTTAGCTTCTGTAATGATGCTTGGGCGTCCTGTGTATGTGCGATGCAGTTCGGCAAGTTCTGCTTGAAAAACGGGATCTGTTTTTGCAGCATTGTGGGCTGCTTCTAACTCATCCAAAGCTCCAATAAGTGCTTCAGGCACAAAGCGCCCACCGTATTGACCAAAATGGCCAAGCACATCACTTGTCTGGATTGTCATGAGCCAATCATATCCTCGCCAAGAAGTTCACGCATCGCCAACTCTGGATTGGAAGATTTAACCAAGGCCTCACCCACCAAAATTGCGTTAGCACCATTACTTTGCGCAAAATCCACCTCAGCCCGTGTAGAGATTCCAGATTCTGCCACACGCACCATATCAGTTGGAATGAGTGGTAACAGTTCGGCAAATGCGCGAGCATCAACATCTAATGTTTTTAGGTTACGAGAATTAATACCAACAATGCGCGGTGAAATATCTAATGCTCTTTCAAGTTCATCATGGGTATGCACTTCGACAAGTGAGCGCATGCCTAAGCCTTCAGCCAGTTGATGAAAATCAATAAGCTGTGACTTACTCAATGCAGCAACTATTAGAAGCACAACATCGGCTCCATGAGCACGTGCTTCAAAGAATTGATATTCATCAACCATAAAATCTTTACGCAAAATTGGAATATTCACTCGCGAACGAACGGCATCTAAATCAGCAAGAGAGCCACCAAAGCGCCTTCTTTCAGTCAACACACTAATCACGCTTGCTCCAGCGCTTTCATACTGCTCAGCCAAACTTGCCGGATCTGCAATTGTGGCAAGTGCTCCCTTACTAGGAGAAGAGCGCTTAACTTCAGCAATCACTGAGAGATCATTGCTCAGTAATGTGTTTAAGGGATCGCGCACCGGTGCCGCTGTATCCATCGCCTCTTGCAGTTGAGCTAATGGTTTTCTGCGAGCTGCTAAATCCTCGCGCACCCCTTCAATGATTGAATCAAGAACGCTCATTTTTTATCCTGCACAGTTGGGTCAATACCTTCATCAAGTGCACTCCACGTATTTAGCACACGAGGTTTTCTTTCATAGCGCGAAGAGAGTTTGAACTTCTTTCCTATGAGAAGAACTATCGCATAAACAACAAGGATGCTCACGCCAATTGCAATTGGCTGCTCCATCAGTGCTTTCGCAATCGATTTGCCGAATCAACTGCCATTAAGACTGCCGCTGCTTTATTTCTACACTCTTGATTTTCTGACTCTGCATCAGAATCTGCAACGATTCCAGCACCCGCTTGCACATATGCAACGCCATCATGAATAAGGGCGGTTCTAATTGCAATGCATGTGTCGATGTTTCCTGTGAAATCTAGATAACCAACAATGCCTCCATAGACTCCGCGGCGCGTTGGTTCGAGTTTTTCAATAATCTCCATTGCCCGAGGCTTAGGTGCTCCAGATAAAGTGCCGGCAGGAAAGACTGCAAAGAGTGCATCTACCGGAGTTGATTTCTCTGCCAAAGTGCCGGTAACTGTTGAAACGATATGCATCACATGTGAATATCTTTCGATGTGCATGAAATCAATAACTTCTACTGATCCTGGAGCACATACTCGTCCAAGATCATTTCTGCCTAAATCAACCAACATTAAATGCTCTGCACGCTCTTTTGGATCTGCCAATAGTTCTTCACCTAGGCGGTGATCCTCTTCTGGAGATGACGAACGCTTTCTGGTTCCTGCAATGGGATGAATCATCACTTCACGTTGATTAACTTTCACCAACGCTTCAGGACTTGATCCCACAATTGTGATTCCCTCATTAAAACGGAATAGATACATATACGGACTTGGATTATTAAGGCGCAGCATGCGATAAACATCGATTGCATCAGCAGAACATGGCATTGAAAAACGTTGGGAAAGAACTATCTGGAAAGCTTCTCCAGCAAGTATCTCCTCCTTTGCAATAGCAATCTTAGCTTTGAACTCATCAGGACTCATGTTGGCAACAAAGGCTGGTGAAGCATGTGAATCAATCTGTGCAATATCTCCATCAAGGGGCGCAGCTAAGTCTGCCTGCATACGATCTAATCGCTCGTTACATGCACTGAAAGCTTCATCAATACGATCATCACTACCATCCCAGTTAATGGCATTGGCAATTAAAGTGATAGTTCCATCACTGTGATCTAGCACAGCTAAATCACTAGTCAACATAAAACTTAACTCAGGGAGCGGTAGATCTTTTTTTGAAAGGCTAGGGAGTTTTTCCAAACGACGCACAACGTCATAACCCATGAAACCAACTAAGCCTCCAGTTAGCGGAGGCAATCCAGCAATGGTCGGTGATTTCAAATGTGCTGCAGAAAGACGCAGAGCTTGCAGTGGATCAATTCCAGTTGGAGCACCAGCCGGCGCTGTGCCCTGCCAGTAAGCCTTTCCATCTCTCTCACTCAGCGTGGCTTCACTTCGCACACCGATAAATGAATACCGTGACCATGCACCCCCATGTTCAGCTGATTCCAACAAAAAGGTATTGGCAGCGTTCTTGGCTAATTTTCTATAAACGCCCAACGGTGTTTCACCATCTGCAAGCAGGCGTCTTGAAACTGGAATTACATTTGAAATCTTGGCATAAGCGCGAAATTCATCAAGGTTCATTCTTACTTACCCAGCGCTAACGCTCTGTGAAAACAGGTTTTTTCACCCGTGTGGCAAGCAACACCAGTTTGTTGCACGGTGATAAGTAATGCATCTCCATCGCAATCCAATGCAACCGAGATTACGTTTTGAAAATGTCCAGAAGTTGCACCTTTCACCCACAGCTCATTTCGAGAGCGAGACCAGTAGGTGGCTTTGCCGGTGCTAAGAGTGAGCGCTAATGACTCAGAGTTCATATAAGCAAGCATCAGAACTTCATGAGAAGTTGAATCTTGCACAACGGCAGGAATGAGCATTAAGGGATCTTTAAGCATCGCCGTAACTGCTGGATCAAGAGCGCTCATGGGTTAATTCTGCCTTACCTAACGGCCACGGCGCGCACAGGATAATTGTGCGAATCAAGGTAGGACTTCACATCGCCTATGCGATGGATTCCAAAGTGGAAGACGCTGGCTGCGAGTAGCGCGTCTGCGCCAGCATCCAGGGCTGCACTAAAATCTGCCAAAGTTCCAGCACCACCGCTTGCAATCAATGGCACCTTTGAAACTGAACGCATAGCTGTAATCATTCCGATGTCATAACCAGCACGGGTTCCATCTGCATCCATAGAGTTAAGAAGAATTTCCCCCACACCCAGTGCACATGCTTTCTCAACCCATTCAATTGCATCGATACCTGTTCCCTCTCGGCCACCATGAGTTGTTACTTCAAAACCAGATTCTGTCCGAGCGCGACGAGCATCAACTGAGAGAACAAGTACTTGGGAACCAAAACGATCTGCGATTTCAGCTATCAACTCTGGACGTGCAATGGCCGCAGTATTGATTGAAACTTTGTCAGCACCAGCTCGAAGTAAGCGATCAACATCGGCGACATTTCTTATTCCTCCACCAACGGTAAGTGGAATAAATACTTGCTCAGCTGTGCGGCGCACGACATCTAGAGTTGTCTCACGCCCATCAACGCTTGCTGAGATATCAAGAAACGTTAACTCATCGGCGCCTTCTGCCCCATAAAGAGCTGCCATTTCAACTGGATCACCTGCATCAACCAGGTTAGTGAAGTTAACACCCTTCACCACTCGACCATCAGTGACATCAAGGCAAGGAATAATTCGAACTGAAAGTGTCATCGCCCTGTAACTTTCAGCGCTTCTTGCAAAGTAAAGGCACCGGCGTATAAAGCTTTACCAACGATTGCCCCTTCAACACCGGTTGCATTGAGATCACACAAAGCTTGAATATCGGCAAGGGAGGAAATTCCGCCACTAGCCACAACTGGTTTGGTAGTAGCTGCACAAACAGATTTGAGTAATTCCAAGTTTGGTCCAGCAAGGGTGCCATCTTTTGTCACATCAGTGACTACATAACGAGCACATCCATCTTTATCTAGCCTTGAAAGAGTTTCAAAGAGATCTCCGCCCTCTTTAGTCCAGCCACGTGCAGCAAGAACGTGGCCGCGCACGTCGAGTCCAACAGCAATGCGATCTCCAAATTCACCAATGACTCGCGCAGTCCACTCCGGATCTTCCAGAGCTGCAGTTCCAAGATTTACTCGCGCGCATCCTGTCGCAAGTGCTCTGTGCAAAGACTCATCATCTCTAATACCACCAGAGAGCTCCACCTTTATATCTAAGGCTCCAACAACTTGTGCCAACAACGCAGCGTTACTGCCACGACCAAAAGCGGCATCGAGATCAACTAGGTGCAACCACTCGGCGCCTGCTGCCTGAAACTCAAGTGCAACTTCTAATGGCGCTCCATAAATACTCTCTTTAGCAAGTTCCCCTTGCACCAAGCGCACAGCACGTCCATCTTTCACATCAACTGCAGGTAGGAGCTCTAGGTAACTCATAGAGCGCTCACCCAATTCTTAATTAACGCTAATCCAGCATCCCCTGATTTCTCTGGATGAAATTGCGTTGCCGAAACATAGCCATCTTCAACAGCAGCTAAAAACTTTTCACCATGAAAACTCCACCCCTGTATTTTTCCAACTGCTTTCTTAGCTGCATAAGAGTGAACAAAATAAAATGATTCCCCTGCAACACCTTTAAATAGCCTGGAGTTCGGATCACTCTCAACGCTATTCCAACCCATATGAGGAAGTATCGGAGCATTAATGCTAGAAACTTCACCCTCCCAGACTCCAACACCTGCATGATTTCCACTTTCAGCATGCTCGCTGCCCTCTTGGAAAAGAATCTGCATACCAATACATATTCCCAATACTGGTCGCTCATTGGCAATTCGTTCACGGATAATGGATGCACCATCAACAGTTCGTAATCCCTGCATGCAGGCAGCAAAAGCTCCAACCCCTGGAACAACTAAACCATCAGCTTCAAGTGCTACGGCGCGATCTGCCGTAACAACGACATCGACGCCAGAGGTGGCAAATGCTCTTTGCGCCGAACGTAAGTTGCCTGAACCATAATCAAGAATTGCGATCAAAGAGAGCCTTTAGTTGACGGGATACCTGCAACTCTTCCATCAAGTGAAACTGCATCACGCAATGCACGAGCAACTGCCTTGAACTGAGCTTCGAAAACATGGTGGGCATTTCTTCCCTCAAGCACACGGATATGCAGAGCAATATGTGCCTCAGCAACGATTGACTCCCAAATATGTTTTCCAAGTGTTGTATCAAAAGTTCCGATGAGTTCAACAATCTCTGGCTGACGGTGAACTAAATATGGACGACCTGAAAGGTCAACAGCTGCTTGAACTAAAACCTCATCGAGTGGAACCATGGAGTCACCAAAGCGACGGATGCCGGCCTTGTCCCCCAACGCCTCGCGTAGTGCTTGTCCGAAAGCCAGAGAAGTATCTTCAACACTGTGGTGAGAATCGACTTCAACATCACCTGTTGTCTTGATAGTCAGATCAAAGCCTGAGTGCTTACCGAGTTGAGACATCATGTGGTCAAAAAATGGCACACCCGTTGAAACGTCGATAACGCCCTGTCCATCTAAATTAAGTTCAACTAAAACATGTGACTCTTTAGTTTCTCTTTCGACTCGTGCTGTTCTCATGGTGGCCTCTCCTTAGATGAGTTCTTTTAAAGCAGATATAAATAATGTGTTTTCGGCTTCATTGCCAACAGTTACGCGCAAATACCCTGGTAGGCCGACATCTCGAATTAGGACGCCTTTACCTAGTAGTTCATGCCAAAGTTTAGGGGCATCGGCGCTAAATCCTGTAAATAGGATGAAGTTTGCGCTGCTTGGAACAGTCGCAAGGCCCAGTGCATGTAGTTGCGTAGTCAATAACTCTCGAGCTCGTATCAACTCTGAGACATATCCCAGTAGTTCATCTTTAAAGTCAATGGCAACTGAGGCGGCAGCTTGAGTCAGTGCACTTAAGTGATACGGCAATCTGACAAGCATCATGGCATCTTTGACGGCACTATCACTGACTAAATAGCCCACTCGTGCTCCGGCAAATGCAAATGCCTTGCTCATAGTGCGAATCACAACAACATGTGGATTGTTAGCAATCAAAGTAATCGCAGATTGCTCTGATGAAAACTCAGCATATGCCTCATCCACAATAAGTAGACCGTTCACCTTAGCAACAGCATCAGCGAGTAACTTGATCTCAGAGATTGAAACAGACCCACCTGTTGGATTGTTCGGTGTTGTAATAAAAGTTAGTACCGGCTTTGACTCTGCAATCTGCTCGACTGCCATTTCAACATTGAGCGAAAAATTTGCATTTCGTTTTCCATCTATCCACTTAGTCCCACACACCTTAGCAATGAGTGGGTGCATCGAATATGAAGGGGTAAAGCCAAGTGCACTGCCCTGACCAAAAGCCAGAAAAACAGATTGAATGATTTCATTACTGCCATTAGCTGCCCAGATATTATCGAGCGAGATCTTCACTTGAGAAGTTGAATTGATATACCCAGCCAACTTGCTGCGAAGCTCGTTGGCATCTCGATCGGGGTAACGATTCAACTTCGCTGCAACACCCAACACGGCATCAGCAATCGCTTTCTGCAATGCAGGTGAAGGTGAATATGGATTTTCATTAGTGTTCAGTGATGCTTCTGCAGGAATTTGCGGGGCTCCATATGGCGTAAGGGGAGTTAAGTCCTTGCGCAGTGGCAACCAAGTTGGCCAACTCATTTATGAATTTTCCAATCTGATAGTCATAGCTTGTCCGTGGGCAGGTAAGTCTTCAGAATTAGCTAATGTCACAACGGTTGGAACTAAATCAGTGAAGGCTTTTTCGCTGTATTCAATAAAGTGCAGACCACGTAAAAATGTCTGAACTGATAAACCACTTGAATGGCAAGCGCACCCACCCGTAGGCAACACGTGATTAGAGCCCGCTGAATAATCTCCTAGTGAGACTGGTGAGAAACGTCCAATAAAGACGGCTCCAGCATTTCTAATCTTTGAGGCATCTTCGCGTGCATTCTTTGTCTGAATTTCTAAGTGTTCTGCAGCATAGGCATTAACAACGTCAATCCCCTGCTTCATGTCATCAACCAAAACAATTGCTGACTGCACACCAGACAAGGCAGAAGCAATACGCTCTTTGTGCTTAGTCTTTCCCACTTGTATTTTCAATTCTGCTTCAACACTTTTGGCTAACTCAATTGAATCTGTTACTAAAATAGCTGCAGCAATTACATCATGCTCAGCTTGGCTAATTAAATCTGCAGCAACATCTGTTGCTAGCGCAGAAGAATCTGCAAGAATTGCTATCTCAGTTGGTCCAGCCTCTGAGTCAATTCCAATTACCCCCCGTAGTGCACGTTTGGCTGCAGCAACATAGATATTGCCTGGCCCTGTAACAAGGTCGCTCTTCTCACACAAACCTTCAACACCATAAGCAAACATTGCAATCGCTTGGGCTCCCCCAACGGCATATACCTCAGTGATACCAAGAAGTGCGCACGTTGCCAAAATAGTTGGGTGAGGTAATCCTGCAAACTCTCTTTGAGGCGGTGAGGCAACAGCTATTGATGAAACTTTTGCAATTTGGGCTGGTACTACATTCATCACAACGCTGCTTGGATAAACCGCACGACCACCTGGAACATATAGGCCCACACGATCAACTGGAATCCACTTCTCAGTAACACTTCCACCATCAACAACAGTTGTGGTTTTATCCGCTCTCACCTGATCATTGTGAACTTTTCTCACTCGCTCAATAGAAATCTCTAGCGCAGTTCGAATTGCAGGATCTAATGAAGCTAACGCCGAATCTAAAGCCTTTTGTGGGACACGAATAGAGGTAGGAGTAACCCCATCAAATTCTTGGGCCAACTTAATAAGTTCGCTTTCACCACCGGTTTTCACACGGTGCAGGATTGGCTCAACCAAGGCCATAGCTTGGGCAACATCTAAAAGCGCACGCGGAAGTTCGGCGTTGTATCCGGCCTTATTGAGGGCTTTGCCACGAAGATCAACTGTACGAATCACTTGGCAATTGTAACGGCTGTGCTCTGCACGATGGACTTGAATTTAAACCAGGCAGTTAGGCCCAAGAATTGATTTCAAATCTGCGCTCAATGATGGAGAAGCTGTGACCGATGCATCAATCTTCATAACAGTACTGCTTCCATTTTCGCCCAAGGAAAGATGAACTTCTCGTTTTCCAGGATGTGAACGCAGAATTTCCTTAATGCGATCAACCACAGGCGGAGTGCATTGAGACATTGGAATTGAAATTACTAAAGGACCAGTTGGAACGGCTGAAATATCTGGCATGGACATCTCAAGGGCTGTAAATCGCAGATTCTCTTCACGGCGATCAACTCGGCCACGAACGGTCACTATTCGATCCTCAGTTAATGACATTGAATATTGATTGTAGGTATTTGAGAAGAAGAGAACTTCAAGAGATCCTTCAAGATCTTCAATCGTCACAACAGCCCATGAAGCACCTTGCCTTGAAACTTTTCGAGTAACGCTTGTAATTAAGCCTCCGATAGTGACTACGGATTCATGTTGAGCGCCTTCATCAACTAGTTCGCTGATAGACATGTCTGTGTTTGCTCGAAGCACATGTTCAACTCCTAAGAGTGGATGATCAGAAACATATAGTCCTAACATCTCACGCTCATAACTGAGCAACATCGCCTTATCCCACTCACCTGTTGGGATCTCTATATCCAAACCTGAAACTTCTGTAATAGCTTCCCCACCAAATAAATCAAACTGCCCAATAGCCTCAGCTCGCTTGCTCTCAATTACTGAATCAATTGCTTCAAGGTGAACAGCAATCAAACCTTTGCGAGTTGATCCTAGAGAGCCAAAAGCTCCAGCCTTAATCAAAGATTCAATCGTTTTCTTATTACAGACTTGTGCATCAACTTTTGCCAAGAAATCACCAAATGAGGCAAAACGCCCTTTACTCTCACGCGCTGCTTTAATGGATGCAACTACACCTTCGCCAACATTTCTAATGGCTGCAAGGCCAAAGCGAATATCTTTCCCACGCGGGGTGTATTCACCATTTGATTCATTGACATCAGGTGGCAACACATTGATACCCATGCGGCGGCACTCACTCAAATACAGAGCTGATTTATCTTTATCGTCTCTAACACTAGTTAAAAGCGCAGCCATATATTCAGTTGGATAATTAGTCTTTAGATAAGCGGTCCAATATGAAACGACGCCATAGCCTGCAGAGTGAGCGCGGTTGAAAGCGTAATCAGAGAATGGAATAAGAACGTCCCATAAGCGTTTGATTGCCGTAGTTGAAAAACCATTAGCCTTCATGCCCGCTTCAAAAGGAATGTATTCCTTATCCAAAATATCTTTGTTCTTCTTACTCATCGCCTTGCGCAATAGATCTGCGCGGCCCAGAGAGAAACCAGCAACCTTTTGGGCAATTGCCATTACTTGTTCCTGATAAACAATTAGGCCGTATGTGTCACCAAGAATCTCCTGCAATGGTTCTGAAAGCTCCTGGTGAATAGGTTCAACAGGCTTGCGCTTATTTTTGCGATCGGCGTAGTTGTTATGTGCATTTTCCCCCATAGGACCTGGACGATAGAGAGCGATAACAGCTGAGATATCTTCAAATGAATCTGGGGACATGGATTTAAGCAACGCTCGCATTGGCCCACCATCGAGTTGGAAGACGCCCAGCGTGTCACCTCGAGAGAGCAGCTCATATGTCTTTTTATCATCAAGAGTTAAATCCTCTAACACCACATCAATATTTTGATTCTCTTTAATATTTAATAAGGCATCATCTAAAACAGAGAGATTTCGAAGGCCTAAGAAGTCCATCTTAA
>Ga0209190_1000767_pt1 | contig 23039 bp, 15 predicted proteins | sample M_140205_XF_Meta_FD_187315 | JGI IMG/M metagenome (GOLD analysis project Ga0209190, IMG submission 187315) | Freshwater microbial communities from Lake Montjoie, Canada to study carbon cycling - M_140205_XF_MetaG (SPAdes) (version 2) | ecosystem: Environmental > Aquatic > Freshwater > Lake... | reverse complement strand
TACCGAATTCGCTCATTGCCCATGTCTTCTTATCCATACGTTTGCTTCCTCCACTTACATAAACAACCTCCTTTAACAAATTTCATGTCTTTTCAGCTACCCCAAAATATTTGTGGGTAAGAGTGAGATGTAATCACTAGGGGCTTTTTTCATTTAGCCACCAATTGGGCGAACATAACTAATTACAGCACCATCGTTATTTTTCAAATCATTGATTTTTTCTTTGTCTTTTTTAGCGTTTTTGAAATCTCCAATTTTTTCGTATTCTTTATAACGCCATTCATAAGCTGTTAGAAGACAATCAGTTTCATCAATTAATTGGCTAAAATCTTGAATAGCTTGGTGGGGATATCCACATTTTGAATATAAAAATCCTCTCTCCATTATAAAATCAGAAGGAACTTCATTTTCCCTTGATAGTATAAATCCGTTTATTACTTCAAGTGCTTTTGGTAAATCGCCACTTTTTTCATAAGCACTACATTTACTTAAAACTAAATCGAAATCATCAGGTTCGATTTCCAAGGCAGAATCGAAATCCTTGATGGCATTGATGAAATCCTCCCTCACCAAAAAACATTCTCCTCTAAGTGCATAGGCTGGATAAAAATCAGGTTTGATTTCCAAGGCTAAATTGTAATCAGATAGTGAGTTATCGAATTTTTCGATTTTCTTGAATGCTGTTCCACGGTTTGTGTATATTATTTCGTCTCGATACCCCAACTCCATGGCAACATTAAATTCACGAATTGCCTTATATGGTTCCACCATAGCCATAAAAATATTACCTTTAACGAAGTGAGTTTCAGCATTTTTTGGATCTTTTTTAATCGAACGATTTGTAAAATCCATCGCCTTTTCAAAGTTGCCTGCATCGTAGTATTTTTCTACTTTGTCCATTAGCTTTTTTGATGCTTTGCTGTTTTTTTCTGATTCTCGCATAAATACACCTGCCTTTTTGTAAGTGAACATTGATACGAAATTATAAGTTTGGATAAAAAAACAAAACAAGCAACTTTGACAAGATTTTTGGAAATACTTTTTATAACGATGAAAAAATGCTTTAAACTAAGTTGTTTTTAGATAGTAGAAAAATAGAAATAACTGATATTTATTTGATTTGCAAAAAAATAGATGTGAGAAAAGTGAGATTATAAATCCATCCCCACCCCGTGATTCTTCAACCAATCCTTGCGTTCCAGATAGTCTGGCATAACCTTATCCAGTTCATTCCAGAATGATTTTGAATGATCTTTATGAATCAAATGAACCAGTTCATGAACAACGATGTAATCAATGATCGTCAATGGTGCCATGATGCACTTCCAGTTAAAAATCAACTTGCCATCTGTTGTGCAAGTTGCCCATCTGTTCCTTATATCCATTACTTTGATTGATTTCGGTTCAACCCCTAGTTTTACTTTGAAATAGTCGATTCGTGCAGGTATCTTTTGCAGGGCTTTAACCTTGTAAAATTCTTTAAATGCTGCATCAGCGTTGACTGGCACTCCATCTTCTGTTTTAAGCCAAAAACAGCCATCCTTGAGCATTAATGGTTCTTCTAATTCTGATGTAAGTTTTAAGCGATACGATTTACCAAGATAGAGAAACCCTTCCCCATTAACATAAACACGATTCACTTTCCCAGAATTCAGTTCTTCCCATTCTGCGAGGTTTTTATAAATCCATTTGCGTTTGGTTTCCAAGATATTTTCAATTTGTCTGCTGTTGAGTTTGGAAGGCACAATAATTGATATTTTTCCATCTCGTTCAATATGAATGGAAGCTGTTTTTCTTTCGCTTTGAATCACCGTGTATTCAATGTCTTTGTAAGTTTTGATCATGCCACGATATCCTTGTGGCGGACTTTTGCTAACGCTGTGATTTCCGTTACAATCTTGTCACTTTTGTCGCTGACTTCATCAATGTTGGTAAATAGCAGTAGATCAGATAGCTCACCCTTTAATTTTGAAACTTCAGGAATGTTATCCCAAAAATTGATGATATTAATCGTTCTCTTCATTTTTTCTAAAATCTCGATAACCATTTCACCTACAACCGCTTTATGTTCTTCTGGAACATTTTTGCCAAATGCTATCTCTCCTATCAGGTCATAAAATGGTCCAGCATGAGTATCTTCTTTTCTGCCTGCGACAGCATCCTTTCGAAGTTCAAATAGGCTTTTGTAAAGCTCTTCCCAATTCTCTCTGTACTGTTTTATCAGGCTTTCCAGCTTTTCGCTTAGTCTTTGATACAAAACAGGATCTTCATCAAGATGCACCTTACAATGCTTTCTAATTGCATGTTCCATTTCGCTGGCTTTTGCCTTGGTAGACTGATTTTCTTCAAGATTAGTGATGAAACTTGCAGATAAAAGCTCTACTGGCTTGATCTTGGAATTGATGCCAACACTTATGAGGTGTTCATTGATCAAAGCTCTGACTTTTTCACCTGCATTGGAAATACTAAGGGAATCATCCTTGTAGCGATTCTTAATTTTGATCAGTAGGTAGCCAAATCGTTTTGCTGGAATCTTGTAAGAGCTTGCTGCGGAATCTGGCAGAATGATATCTAAACTCTGCAGGAATTTCTTCAAATAGACTTCAAAATTGGCTCTTTCCCTTAAATTAGCCATTGCTTCTATAGCTTGTTCCAAAATGTCATAGGTTTGTTGTGGATTAGTGATTTTCTGCTGCACCCATGATTCAAATTCATCAACACCTAATTCTTTAAACTGTAAAATCAGCCTTCTATATCTGGATTCCAGTACAGGTATTTCGCTTTGAATGTTTTTGAGGCTTTGTTGTAAATCTTCCTGATCATCTGCTGCATAAATTGATAATGCTTCTTTCAAATGATAGGTCAATCCAATGTAATCAACGATGTAACCAACGCTTTTGCCCTTCGCAACACGATTTACTCTTGCGATAGTTTGCAGCAAATTGTGATCTTTGATTTTCTTGTCAATATACATTACCTGCTCAATAGGAGCATCAAAGCCTGTGAGAAGCATGTCGCAAACCACAAGGAAAGCAACGCCAGTATTTACTCTCTCTGGGTTGTCATAATCGAACTTTCGTTTGAAGTTTTCAACCGCATCAACCTCATGCCCATGCTTTCTTGCTGTGGTAATTACGGCTCTTTCGTTCGTACCTGCAGAAGATACAACAACTGCTGATTTCAAGAACGCTATCTTCTTGATAAGTTCATCAGATTTACCTGCACTAATTGGCTTTGATTGTTCTTCCAGAAGTCGTGATGCAATTGCCAAATCAATATGTTTCTTGTAATTGACTGCTGCCATCTTACTTGTGCATACAACTTGAGCTTTGAATCCATTGGGAAGAATATTGTCTATGTAATGATTCACCATATCTTTTGCAATTGCTTCGATACGGCTTTCAGCTTCCATAATATCGCCAGTAGTACCCCATTTGATCTTAATTGCAGCGATTTGTTCTTCTGTTAATTCTTTATTCAAGTCTTCAAAGGTTTTGTTGGTTTGCCCTGCCAATTTGCTGACATAACCAATGTTCTCTGTTTTTCGCATTTGCGATTCAATATGCTTAGTTGCAAGCTCATCCACTTTCTCATCAAATTTTGGTTTATCCATTACCGCTGTATCAGCAGTTTTACCTTCATATAGAATTTGAACTGTAGCCTTATCTGCAACTGCATCTTGTAGTTTGTATTTGTCGATATAATCGCCAAATCGTTCTGATGTAGTTTTTCGATTTTTAACTTTGATTAATGGCGTTCCAGTAAAAGCCAGCCTTGTTGCATTTGGGAAAGCCTCCCAAAGATTATCACTAAAATCACCAGACTGGGACCTATGTGCTTCATCCACCATCAGCAAGATTCGTTCAGAAGCATTCACAAGCCCAAGAGGTTTATAGACAGGTAGATCACCAAGTGTATCAATCAAGTAGTCAGGTAAATCTCTATTTGGGTTCTCCTGAAACTTATGGATCATTACGGTATTGAGGTTTGAAGCATTTCCTTTTAGTTTTGCTTTTAAATCTTCAGAGCTTTCAATTCGGGTAACTGTTTCATCAGCAAGCTCCGCTGTTTCGCCTAACTGTTTTTCAAGGTCTTTACGATCAATCACTAGGCAAACTTTGTAATCTTTCAAATCTTGGCACATGCGAAGTTTTCTAACGACAAACACCATTGTTAGGCTCTTGCCGCTACCTTGAGTATGGAATATGATTCCTGATCTCTTTTGGTTGTCTTCACCTGTTCGCAATCGCTGAATGATTTTGCTTACTGCTCTGAACTGTTGGTATCTTGCAATGATCTTGGCTCTTGTTTTGCCAGTATTCATAAAGATGGTGCAGGTTCGAATCAGATCCAGCAGGGTTTCTTTGGGCAACATTCCTTGAATCAAAGTTTCTTGCTGGCGAATCTTGCCTAGTGTTGGCTTAAAGGTTTGATATTTTTCTGGGAAGATGTCTTTCCAAGGGAAGAAAAACTCTTCATCGGTTGCAGTAATTGCTCCAAAGTCTGCCTGTTCACCACAGGTTCGAATTAGAATTTGATTGGTTAAGAAGAGTTTGGGTTCACCTTCCTTCAAACCTGCAATTTTTGTTCCTTCTCGTTGGTCACTATATCGCATTAATTGTTCAAAGGCTTCTGACATTGGGTTGGCGGTGAATTCGTTGAAATCCTTGCATTCTACGACCACTAAAGGCAAGCCATTCACGAATAGAACTATGTCAGGGATGATAAAATCCTTGGTTGTTCCCAAAGTGTCGATGCGGAATTGATTGATTGCGTGAAATTCATTTCGTTCTGGATGGTCGAAATCAATCAGTTTTACATTTGGGTACTGTTCCCCTGTTATCTCATTAGCATCTACTTGGGTTCGAAAAAGCAATTTCAAGACATTTTCATTGGCTTCAGCGAGGCTCTTGAATGGTTGATTTAGAATATCATCCATTAAGTCATGGATTTGTTTATCGGTTAGCCAAGATTGCTGCTGTTCTGTTTGGTTGATTTTGTTGAGGCAGGTTTTGAATACATCTGGAAGAATAACTTCTTTAAAGCTAGTGCGTAAACTAATAGTAGGATCTGTGGGAATGCCAACACCTTGATCAATCACCTTCCAACCCAAGGTTTTCAATTGATCCAAAAATGGTATTTCAACAAAGTTGCGTTCAGACATTAGTGTGTGATTTCCTTAACCTTCATTAGCAACTTCGGGTTCTGAGTTGTCAATTTGCTTAACAATTTGTTCGAGAGTTGCCTTGTGTATGTCATTCAAATGCCTAGATTTTTTTATTGAACGCAATAAACCTTTTATGGTTTTATGTTCAATAATTTGTTGGATAGTTGCCTTGTATATTTCTTCCAAATGCACGAGGTTTTTTATATCAAGCAATGATTTATTTTTTCTTTCATGAAAAAGTCTTTCCGTGATTTCCAAATCAAACCACCTTGGGTGTAACTCTGATTGCAAAGGTAAAGCATTTACAATATTTTGACCTTCACCGAAACCAATTAAAATAAAATTGTAAATTCCACGAAAATATTTACGGCAATTTAGTTCCCCATAGTTTTTTGTAATAGTTTGATCAAAAAACTTTGAAAGTCCCAATTGATTTGAATTTTGATTTGTTGGATACCAAAAACCTACAACTGCCTTTGTTTTATCTTTCACACTTTCTGTCAACTTTAACAAGTGATATAAATCAATGTCTCCTTTGTTTATACCTTTAAAATTTAAACTCAAATTAAATGGGTCGATAATTAAAACCAAATCATCTTTTTCAGTAAGCCAAGTAATTTGATTTTGGAAGCCATCCTGTTTTATATGGTTATCGACAAATTCTGTTGGCAATAAATCACAAAGGGAACTCTTTAAAGCCTCACATATGTCATGCTTATATTCAGTAAGCCTAATATCAAAATTATTTCCATGGTGTTCTTTCAAGATGCTGGCAGCTAAGTATGCACTACCTGTATATTTTATTTCTACCGATTTATCAGAGTAATCAATGTCACCCACTCCCCAATAAGATTCAATTGCCTTAAAATAAGGGTCGTTTGGTTTTTCATCCGTTGAAACAGCTAAATTGAATTTTTTATAAAGATTTTTTATGAATGCCTTGGGGTTAGAATAAACAGGTTGAACTCTAGACGAATAAATACCTGCTCCCGCATGGGTTTCTGCATAGGTGATTTTTTCCCATCCAGCATCTATGCATTTTTGTAGTACATCGCAAATCAATCTATGTTTTAAAATATCACCTTCATTTGCCGACTTTTCACCTTGATTTGCCATCTTTGACCCCTTTGTGTAAAGTTTAAGAAATTATTTGCTGATTTCCTTAACTGCTGCTTCTTGAAGCTCTTTCAGCATGATTCCCTTACTGTTTTTCCAGCAAGTTCTACCATTAGTTGACCCGCCAAGAATCAAATCTGATGCGTTGGAAGGAGAATTGAAAGCATAATCCTGTGTAAAAATATACTTGCTATCAATTAAAGCCAAAACTCCTTTTTCAACCAAATCTTTACGACTTGCGGAAATATATTTATTGAGGGAATTCGTTTCTTTCAAAACAGCTTCTGAGCCTTTTAGAACAATAAAGCCTTTTGCATCCTCGTAACAAGTAGCCTTAACTCCTTTGGCATCCACATAAAGAAGTTCTTTAACCCCTGCCGAAACAAATGCCATTTCAAATACATTCAGATTTAGAAGTGGAAAGATGCTGATTATATCTCTTAGAAAACTTTCAACAAACACCGTGTCTGCTTCTGAAAGTGTTGGTGGATTTGGTTCTGTTCCGTTATCCAGTTTGCAGAGCTTGGCATTTCTAGCCAAAGTTAAAAGCTGGCTTTCCAGATGTTGCACATGAGCTTTGTTCAAGCTGTCATCCTTGGCAACAAAAAACACAGCCCAAGTCCAGAAATCTTTGTTGCTGTAATGCTGGTTCAACCTGCTTTTGACAGGATCACCTTCGCCTACATAAATAGTTTTTGATCCACTTTCTTCATCATTTCCAATCAAAACATAAACACCAGTTTTTTCAAACTCTGGTCGTTTAACTGCTTCCTTGAAGTTGGAACGATTGAACACAATACCGACACCAGACCAGTTGGATTTTTCAACGATTCTCAAACCATCTGGATTTCCAGTTGGTACAAGGATTCTGATGTAAAAAGGTGGCGATTGATAATCAGGCATGGGCTAATTCCTTGTCTATTTCATCAGGTGTTACTTGGACTTTGCCTGTAAGCAAGTCTTGCATAAGGGCTGTTTTTATTGATAACAACTTTTCCAGATTATATTTTTCATTTGAAATTTCTCTTCGACATTCCATCAAAACATTTGAAATCTTGTCCTGTTCAGACAGTCTAGGCATAGGTAAAAGGAACTGCTCAATGCGGTGCAATGCCAGTTTTGGTACGCCTGCACCGATACCTTTTGACTCCTCTAGTTGCCGAGGAAATAGTGGGGAGTTGAAGAACGCTGTCAAATACTCTTTTAACTGAACATCACTATTCTTGAAAATAATCTTTGCGGCATTTTCAGTAAGTTGAGCTTTATCCAGTTTTTCAGGAACCATACCCACTAGTCCTAAGTGAACACCTGCTATAGAGATGTAGAGGTCGTGACATGATATTTTGTAGCTTCGAATAATCGGCTCTATCCATTCAGGAACATATTCGATCCCTGAGTCATCCACCGACCAATCATTCATATCTGAGACCCGAATATATGGGAATGGGGTTGGTGAATCTGCAAACGGCTGACCTGCGGGAAGTCGCTTTCCACCTTTTATATCTGCAATATCACTAAGTCGTTTTACCTCCCATTCCTTTGGAATCCAGCCGAGTTCAGATTGTTTGTAAAGCTCTGGTGCTTCCGATTGTGGGGGTCTAAGTTTTCCCTTGGCATCTACGCCTCTGGTAAACAAATCGTGCATCATCCCTTGCTTAATGGATTGGTACTTGGAAATCAACGCTTCTGTTTTCTCAATCAGATTATCCACAGTGGTCAGAATCTTGGCGATCTTGCGTTGCTGGGGAAGTGGTGGAAGTGCAATAGATAAGATTTTAGTGAGATTTTTAGGTACATGAGGTACACCAGTACCAGTTCTATTTTGTTGTATCCATCTGAATGCACCAAAAAGTGAATAATAAAGAAATTTGTAATCAATTTCATTAGTTAGACGAAATCTTGCTACTGTTGAACCAACCACACCATAAATTTCAGTTCCCACAAGACCAGAACGCTCACCATCCCAAAGCATTAGTACATCTTTTGGATTGCAGATTACAGCGTTTTTATAGTCTGCATATAAACCGCTAGAAATATTTTCGAGACTACCAGCACCAATATAAGGCAAATGGTTCTTTTCCTGAACATTTATAACGGATACTTGTTTTCCCTTTTGAACCGATACTAATTCAGAAAGAAATTTTCTCTCCCAATTATTCATAACCCAACTCCTTCAAGTAAGCGTTGAGTTGGGCTGATTCTTTGTCTCTATCAGCTATGATCTGCTTTGCTGTTACTGCATATTTTGTCCACAGGTTTTCCACACCTGCAATAAATGCTCGTTGATATTGACGAAGGTAACTTTCAAACTGTTCTATCAACAACTTTTTAAACCTGCCTAATATCAATTCCTTGGCTTCTTCTTCGCTAATCTTTGCTCTTGCAGCAGCTACCATTTCATCCTTCTGCTTTTCCACTTCCCGAATATTGCCTTTTAACTTTTTAAGCTCTGCATCCAATGCTGCATGTTTCTCAAGCTGCTTGTCTATCTCTTCCATGCGTTTTTCTTGGCTCTTCGCTTTTGCAGGTAAATCTTTTCCTTCTCCCTTTGCCAATTTCTTCGCATCTTTTACTTCAAGTGCCAAGTCTTTCCGTTCTTCCTTTAATGCTTTCACTAGGGCTTTAGGAAGCACCCCATTTTCTGTGTCAACGCTTTCAAGGTCTTCTTCTTCATCTGTTTCATTAGCAGCAGCAAACAGCCCTTCAAGCTCTGCAATACGAGATTGATCCTGTTCGATTTTCGTAAGCACTTCTGGAAACTGGCTTTTCAAAATTTGTTCTTCTGGAATCAATTCTGCATTCCACCCGCTTGCAGCGATGGATTTCAAATCACTTTCAAGGGTGCTTACATAATTCGCAACCGCACCTCGAACTTGATGCGTTGTTAGAACACCTTGCGGTGTTAATGCTTTTGCTAAGGTATCAACACAATGCCTTCGTAGCTCAAATACATTGCCTGTCTCTGGTAACTTCTCTATTTCAGGCAGGTTTTTCTTCCACCATTTATCAATAATCAAATGAAAAGCTGAATGCTTTGATTGCAATCCTGTGGAAGATTCGATTGCAGTCTTGATGTCTTCCTTGGAAGTAATGCCTTTTGCAAAATCGTTGTAATGGGCATTTCGATTCTTGAATAACAAGTCTTTTACACTTTCGTAATTGGCAAAGAAGTCTGAAAGAAGCTCTATTTCAGAAATAGGCAAACCACCATTTAAATGGGCTTTTACATCATGTGGTTCTGATGGTGGAGAATTATCAACATACCTTCTGATATTGAGATTGAATTCTTCTTTCTCTAATTCATCTAAACCAACAAGGCGGGAATACTTTTCAAGAGTTTGCTTACTTCGATATACCTGCGTTATTTTCTCAATGTCTTCTGGTCGAATAGCATTTTGGTTTTTGCCTTCTTTGTATTCACGGTCAGCATTGATAAAAAGAATCTGTTTTCTGGTTTTGGCACCCTGCTTGTTTATCACCAGCACACAAGCTGGTATGCTAGTTCCGTAAAAAAGATTACTGGGTAAACCAATCACAGATTCAAGGAGACCTTCTCTGATAAATCTTTCACGACATGCTTTTTCTTCACCACCTCGGAATAATACACCATGAGGCATTACAACCACCATTTTGCCATCATTCTTAATGGAAGCGACCATATGCTGCACAAACATAAGATCAGATTTTTTACCCCCTTCAGGCATAAAGTGGGTGAATCGTTCTTTGAACTTCATTTCTTGGATACTGTAATTTTGAGAGAAAGGAGGATTGGCTATAACTCGATCAAAGGTTCTTACTTCGCCATTTTTATCCAAGTGCAATGGCTCTTTAAGCGTATCGCCTTGTCTGATTGAGGCACTCCGAATTCCATGCAAAAGCATATTCATCTTGCATATTGCCCATGTACCACCATTCAGCTCCTGACCTGCCAGTTCCAGATTGCGAGAATCCTCACCTGTTTCTAAAACATATTGCTTGGATTGGATGAGCATACCACCTGAACCAGAAGTAGGATCATAGATTGCCATGCCTTCTTTGGGTTCAATGATTTGGACTAAAAGCCTTACTACTTCTGCTGGCGTGTAGAACTCACCACCTTTTTTGCCTGCACTATCCGCAAAATACTTGATTAGATATTCATATGCAGCACCTAGTAGATCAGGGAATTCAAAGTCATCATTAGATAGCGGGATTTCGGAGAAGTTCTGGATGAATTGAATGAGAGTGCTGTCATCAAGTGTTCGCTGACCAATTCTACGATTGAAGTTAATGCCTTTAAGTACATCTTGCAGGGTATTGGGATTCGCATCTTCGATCGAAGCTAGTGCTTTATTCAAGGAACTGCCAACATTGCTCTTTAGATGGGCAATACCTTGGTTTCTACCTTTTTCATCGGTATAATTCCAACGAGCATCGTCAGGAACAAAGAAATCATACTTATCGGGATTGGAAATCTGCTTTTCAATCAACTCTGGCTTGAGCTTCTTGGATTCGTATTCAGATATCAGCTTTTGACGATCCAACTGAAATTGATCGTTGAGCCTTTTGAGAAATAGCATCCCAAAGATGAACTCCTTGAATTCGCTGGCATCCATGTTGCCACGAAGGATATCACACGCCTCGAACAACTTTCGTTCAAGTTTGGGTAAGGTCAGCTTAGTTTTCTTGGATTCGGTCATGTAATCATCCTTGGCATTTACCGCCCATCAACAGCCAGCAATGATCTGTATGATGATTCTTGGGCTTAAGCTACATCATTAAATTTGACAAAAAACTATCTTAATCCATTTTTCAATCATTAAAAGCATAGAAGCGTTTAATTGCCCCTAATTTGCGATTTGTTCTTAATTGCTGGATTCAGATCGAGCTATTGGATTAAACACAACAGAAGTCGGTTTAATGCGATTGCAGGCATGGCTTAGGTGTTAAATGAAATGGAAAGAAAAAAGGATATGTTTGTTAAAATTTTTAAACACTAGTTGAGAAATAAAAGTGACAGCTAAGTAAGGTGTAATGAAAATAAAATTTGCATTATTTTCGAAAGCACAAAATGTATGTTCTTTTACCCCAGTCAAACAAACTGACCTAACTAGGTAATTCAATTTCTTTCACCTAATTGCCGTTTTTGTGATGAAACCAGTTCGATCTTTCCTTTTACCTTTTCCGTGAAAAATATAGATTTAATTAAAATAAGAGGTTAAAAAAAATATTATACTATCAACAATATTTTAAAATGTTTTGTTTTATAAATACCAGTCATAATATTATTCCTGTTTAATGATAATCGTTTGAAAACCAAATAAAAGAATATGAATAATGATTTTACTGTATCAAAAATTATAAAAAAGATTACCGAACAAGGAATTAAATATGATAAAAAACTAAAAGCAGCAAATGAAAAATATAATACAAAACAATTAGTAAAGATCTGCAGATTTTAAAGAAAGAAAAAATTAATATGATATTTTTTTCAAGAAAAAAGTTATTATTAAATAATGAATATATTGTTGACCAACAAAATAAAAAAATTATTGAAAATTCAATATCTGAGTATTTAAGCAAAGACAATCCTACAAAAGAACTATTAAAAGATTTATCAAGTAAAGGTTATTCTTATAAAAATTTTTCAACAGAAGAATTGGGGAAAATAGTCCTTCTTTTTTTGCATAAAAATAGTCTAAAAGAAATTGAGTATATCATGTCGCCAAACTCAAAACCTTTTCTACAAAGAGATGCATTTGCAGGTTGGGATCCTTTTCTTTATATGATTGATAGCAATTTATTTTTAAAGAATTTAGTTGATAAATTAGATGATTATAAAAAGTACAATGGAAAAATTAAAGAAATATTTGATTTATTAATGGGCTGGGTTTTTTATAGATTTAAAGGAAAAGATTACATCAAATTTTTTACATGTATAAACAATGATGAATTAGAATATTTTTTTGAAACATTACATAAATATAATGCTGGCACAAGAATAACAATTGATAATTTATTTCAACTAATAAATACTAAAGAAGATGCTCCAACATCATATTTTGAAAGATTAATAAATGCTTTTGTTACCAGTAGAAATACAAATGACAAAGAAATTGCAATTTTGGAAAGATTTATCGAACAATATAATAAAAACAATCCTACTGATCCCATCAAACCAGTTAATTTTGATGACTTAAGAATGAAAAATTTTACCAAAGGACAACTATCACTTAAAGATTCCTTGAAAACCATAGGCGGTTGGTATAACAACTTTTTTGGCAAAGACGGCAAATAAATTTAAACTAAAATAATTTAATGTTGAGAAATACTGGAAAAAAACGAAGTGCTTTTTTCAGTATTTAGACTAGCAAGAAATGCAGATGATTGATTTTGAACCTGATGCTGTGAAATGAAAAAGATGACCTATTAATTTTTAAAATAATTAAGATACATCAAGACTTATATCATAATGATAATCAATTAATTTATCAGTTCCTTTTATAGTATTGTTGGGGTTTGCTTTGTTGAAATTAAACACATACTTACTTAATTTTATAACATTACTAAAATTAACTCCAGACTTCTTTTCCAAGTATCCTTTTATTAGATCGCTTAAATAACTGCCTGACACGCCTTCTAATTCTTTTTCTTTTAGTAATGCTAAAAAATCATTCATTTTGATTTTTCTAAATAAATCGAAATGAATAAAATTTGCAACAATATAAGATACCGCATCATTATGCAAAGATTTGATAATTTTAATTACATGTTTGCTAGTTAGTGATTCATGAAAATATTTCACAACAAAGTGAATGATCTGTTTTATCTTTTCAGGATCGGAAAAATATAAAGGCAATTTATCAATTAAACCCTCTAAAAAAGTATTTCTTCGCCATTTCAAACCCCAGTTGGGATTAATCCCTGAAAATGAGTTAGGCATCCCCAAAAATGAATTAGTTTTGTTTAATTTGTTAATTCCTTTTGTACCTAAGCTGTCTTCAATTTCTTTGGGAAGATTTTTGGTCAAAAAAAACAAAAGAACATGTCCAAGATCTTGATCGCTAAAGTTTTCAAATGTTAAACCTTTGTCATGTAAATCTTTTCCAAGAGAAGCAATAGGATTAGATTCATTAATGTAATCATTGATTGGCTTAATTGTTTCCGCTGGGCTTCCTGAATTGTCTAAAGTCTTTATTGTGTTCCCATCATTTTTATCAATGAAAACCATGTCTATCTTTTTTGAAAAACTAAACATTTTTTAATCACTTTTTAAATAGAAGATTAATTATAAAATTCCGATTTCAGCTTTAATCAAGATTACTAATATGTTTGTCTATTACAAAGTATTTTCTAATCTGACCAAAAAATGCTATTTAAAATCTCTTTCGTTTTTGTTTTTTCGATTTTTTCTTCAATAAAATCTATCAGGTTTATGTGGTCTTTTGTATTTTCTTTATTGAAGACTAATACAAATTCTTTTATTTTTTCTAAGTCAAGTACACTTGAACCAGACTCTAATACATAAATATTTGTTAGCTCTTTAATATAATTCGTTGGCATATTTTCTTGATATTTTTCTTTAAGTACATCTATGAAATCATTTGCATCAATTCGCTCAAATAATTTCATATCAGAGAATTCATTAATGACATTTGGAATAGTATCATTGTGCGATGAATTAATGATTTTAATTAAGTGCTTACCTTTTAATGATTGATTAAAATTTCTTATAATAAATTCTATCATTTGCTTAATTTTTTCACTATTTGTAAAATACAACTGCGATTTATCAATTAAATTTTCTAAAAAAGAGTTTTCACGATAAGTATTGGTAATATTAATACCCATAAAAGAACTCATAAAAGAATTAAACTTTGTTAGTTTTCGGATTCCATTTTTACTCAAACATAATTCAATTTCTTTGGGAAGGTTTTTCGTTAAAAAAAGCAATATAATTTGTTCGAAGTCTTGATCGCTAAAGTTTTCAAATGATAAACCTTTGTCATGTAAATTTTTTCCAAGAGAAGCAATAGGATTAGATTCATTAATGTAATCATTGATTGGCTTAATTGTTTCCAATGGATTACCTGCATCGTCTAAAGTTTTTATTGTGTTCCCATCATTTTTATCAATAAAAACCATGTCTATCTTTTTTGAAAAACTAAACATTTTTTAATCACTTTTTGTATAGAAGATTAATTATAAAACTCCGATTTCAGCTTTAACCAAGAATACTATTATATTTGTCTATTACAAAGGGTTTTATTATTGCGACTAATTAACAGACTCTGAAACCCGATCGTAATATTTTTCAAAACTTCTTATTATGGTTTTCTTTTTTTGTAATTTTCCAAAACATCATCATAATTTTTCATTAACTTTTTCACACTATCAATATCGCCCCAATCAATATTATACTTTTTTGAAAAATTGCCTGCTGAACTAAGCCCTATATTTTGATCAAGTTTATATTTCTCATGAAAAACTATAATTTTCAACAAATCATTAGGAAGATAAATATCTTTTTTTCTCATTGATCGTTCAATTCCAAAAGCAAGAATTCGTAAATACTTTTCTGAATTTTTTGCCAAACCATATAAAACTTCTTTTTCTTCCTTAGTCATAGGTTTTTCTTTATTCATTTCATTAAGATCATAAACAAGAACAAAATTTCCGCTTTTTAAAACCCTGTAAAAATCAATATCTTTTCTAGAAACATCTAGATCTTTTACAGAAATATTCTTTCTTTTATAAAAATCAATTAAGTAATCAATGTAATAGTCGTGCATACCTTTTTCTTTTAAAGCAGCAAATTTTTTACTGTCGTCATCTGAAATTTCATTTTTTTGTTTTATTTGTTCTTGAGTGTTTTTTAATTGTTGAGGCTTCAAATCTTCAATTTCGCCTGCATCTCCGCCAACCAAAGCGAGGTTTGTAAAAAAACCCTCTGCAATCAAATGATTGTTTGCAAATGTGAGAAAGAGCAAAATGAGCGTTGCAAAATTCTTCATAATATTTTGTCGCCACAGCCTAAATTTAAGTTCCTTCTTTGTTGAAACAAAACGGAAAGCGTTTATTTGCCCCTAATTTGCGATTATTTCGGTTTTGGCATAATGCCTTGAATTTCCACTTTAAACTCAAAAGAAGTGCTTTTAATTTGATTGCAGAGGTGATTCAAGTGGCAGACATTAATGGATACTGGCATAACCAAAAGATCCGTCATGTGGGCAGATTTTTGATCAAATGACCTTAAGTTATTTAAGCATCTGCGTTTTACATGCGAACAAATATTTTTAGAGACACCCATTGTGAAACAGGTCAAGCCAAATGGGTAAACTCTTACAGAATTTTTCCCACAAAGTTGATTAAAGCCTTTTGCCATTAGTGTTTCGTCTATGCACGATTTTTTCTTACCTGCTTATAAAAGAAGCGGTATTAGTGGGGTAGTAGGTACTTGTTATTTTTTAAGCCCTATAAGTTTTCTTGAATAATTAATGAATTAATGCTTTTGTAACAATTTGAAAAAAGAATTACAGTTTTGATTTGTTAGAAGATGTTTATTTCTTCTTGCTGTTATGAAATTTGATAATTGCATCTGCTGCTTCGGCTGATTCTTGGTTGCTGTAACCTTCTCTTTTTAACCTTTCATTAGCATAATTCCAGTTAGCATCTTTGTTTACAGAAGGTTTTGAAGAAGTTGTACTGCTAGTATCTGAACCGCCACAACCAACCATCATCATTTGAATAAACACTCCAATCATTAAGAAGATGATAAAAGACGACCAACTTTCAAACTTGTTAGTACTCATAGCTTTTCTCCTATAGTAAACAATATTTGTGATAACCCTTATGTAGCAGGGTATCATTAAGCATCGACTATTGTTTGAGATTCTTATCATGAAATTAAATGGTTGATCTAATCAAAACTATCACTCTTAAACATTAATTCTTTCATAACCATTAAAATTGAGTGTTCAAATGTCAAATGAAAGGTAATGGTCTTTAATTTGAAATAGCATTTATATTTAAGATAAAAAGGGACATGCTAGAATGCATCTCAATTAAGCATTAACTAAACATAACAATAAGTTAATATATCCTAGGTCAAGGTCTTTGATCACAAATTGTGATATTCTTTTATATCTTTATTACTTGTGTATCATCTTAATTGAAATTATTTGATATAACCTATTGCTGTTAAGGTATTTAAACTTAATTTCTGCTTAGTAGCGAACAGATCTTTAATTCCTTTATACTTTTCAACCAATATTTGATTGTTTTAAGTTCATCCATGGCTTTCAACATTTCAATTAAGAATATGTGGTCTACCATCAGGAATGAGAATTACCACAAATTGTGATATTCGTTTATATCTTAATTACTTGCGTATCATCTTAACTAAAATTATTTAATGTAACCTGTTGCTGCCAATGCTTTTATGCCTAATTTCCACTTGGTAGCGAACAGACCTTTAATCCCTTTATACTTTTCAACCAATATTTGATTGTTTTCAAGCACATTAAAAATTTTCAATACTTTTCCTCGATTCAAAACTTTGATACTATTAAAACTACTTTGAATCCATCGCATGAAATAATCATATTTAAAACCTTGGTTATATTTTTCTTTATAGTGTGCAAGGGCAATTATTTTATTTAGAAATAATTTGGTTCTTTTATATTGATTGCTTGTTATTGGTTTTCGTTGGTCATAAAGAACTTTATTCAAATTCTTGACAATGATTTTTAAGTCTTCGGCTTTCCATACTGGTTTTATTTCAAATCTTTTAACTTCTGTTAAGCTGTCCCAAGTGCTTTTATCCAAAGGATTAAAAGCTGGGTGATTATCAATTAATCCATACGCAGCTTCCAATCTTCCCTTACCAGTAAAAACACTTTTTATAGTTGATCGGATATCTTGTTTGATTTTTTTGTAATTATTAGATCTTAACCTTGAACATGCTGATATGGCTGGTTCCTTTAATGCACAAGCAAAACCAAATATAGCTTCTAAAGTCTCTTTTTGGTCGCAATCAAAACAATAAGCCAACCTTGCTAACCACAATAGATGCTCATTAAAGTTTTTTCCGTTTGGGTTATTATGGAGCCAATAATCCAAAAGGAACTTTATTCCGTTTCCTTTCCAGTTAGAATCGTTAGATAAACTAAGTTTTGTACTTGCTCCATTTTTAAGGTTAGGAGTTGCTGGTCTAATTTTTTTATTCTTAACAGAAGGTTTTTGTTCAATTCCTTTTGACATTTCAATTCCGATTTCTATCTGATCAAGAATAATCTTTCGGCTCATATACTTTTTGTTTGGATCATTAATCCATTGAATATAATTTTCTAAGTCTTTGTAACCTTCTAAGGGCTTATCGGTAAAAATGGATCTGTTTTTTCCTAAAGGTAATCGGATTGAGTGATTAGGGTCAGGGTAAATTTCTAATTCAGAAAAAGATTTCATTCCCGCATTAATTGCTTGTTTTTTGAGTTTTGGATGTTTCAAATCTAATAGTTTAAATTTTTCTGAAATCTTATTGCGGTACTCTTCTAAATTTACAGGATTCTTGAAAACCACAATAAATTGAGTTCCATTGAAATCATGACGATCAAATTGAATATGCCATGTGCTAAAACCATAAAGATACTTTAAAAGAATTTTTGTTTGGGCTAGAAAAATCTGCCTGTTGTATTCGTGTAAATCATGATCAATAATTAAAAATCTAGTAAGTAATCCACCATTAATGGCATATGTTTTTTTGAAATTAAGATGTTCGACAATCATCTTTTTATGAAATTTGTTCCAAAATCCTTTTCCATTATTTTTATTTGCAATCCATAAACCTTTGCCCTTTTCTTTTCGAAATGTGTTTTTATTGGCTAAATCAAAATAAATCGAACAGTAAGATTCCAAAGCGTTATTTTGGGGCGGTGGAATAAATTTGATTGTTTGATCACGATGATATAAAAAACAAGAATCCGTAACAATTTTATTCATGGTTAGCAAATGCTGTTTTCCTTGAAATTCGTATATCACTTCCTCTTCTTTAATATCGTCTTTCTTTTTTTCATCGTTTTTTATTTCAATTTTACTTTTTTCCCTAAATACGAGTTTATTCCAAATTTTCATAGCTTGGGGTGAAGTATTGCAAATTAGTGAAACTTGTCTTCCTTCTTTTAACCATTGACTTTTTGTTTTCAAATAATTAGGCACATCTTTCCAGTACCTAAAATTTGGCAATGCGTTTATGTCGATGAGTTGGATGGGAATTGTTTGGTTGGAATGATAAAGAAATGTTGGTTGACAGTTATTTGATTTATTTCTACTGGAGTTCAAAATGCCTTGAGGGAATTCAATTCTGTCTTGGGATACCTGTCTCCCCTTTTTTTTCCATTGCACAATTGTTTTAAACTTCTTCGGAACATCTTTAAGGAATCTGTATTCTTTCATTGTTGCTGCCATTGTTTGTATTTTGTAAAACTATCAACCATATGTAATTGTAAGATTGCTTATTTGAAAAAACAAATTATTCAGAATGGAAATGAGCGTTAGGGATTAAAGAGGTTTTGAAAAAAGAACGCTTTTGCTTGAAATCAACAAATTCGCTTGGGGTGATGGTAATGAAACAAGGGAAATACTTGTGGTTTTGCTAAATTACATGATCTAGGAGCAAACCGAGGAGCAAACAGGTAATAATTACCATATTCTTTAGTAGAAAAATAACCATTGCACCGCTTTACGAATTGGGGTAAAAATTCATCTGAAGAGATGCATTTTGGATGCGATCCAGATGGGATTATTTGCTCCTTGTCTGCATTGTTTTGGCAATTGTTGGATTTAGAAAAACGAATTCTGAACTAGCAGAGCCAAAGAAGTGAATTGATCAAATCCAGATGTACTTTTCAATTGCCATTAAATGCATTCTGAAGCCATTTTAATGGGGTTTTAAGGGCAAGACCTAACATTGCCTTCGAATCCCTTGTTAATGGCTTAAAAAAGCAATCAGGAGGAGGCTTAAAAGCTCATCTTCATTGCGTTTAGAGTCGTTTGATAGCAATTAAAAATGGATTTTTATCTGATTCTGTGGGCCTAAAGATTGATAGGTCGATTTAAGGGCTGAAATTTAAGAGCCACCTGTGGAAGTCGAATCCACGACCTACGCTTTACGAAAGCGTCGCTCTACCAGCTGAGCTAAGGCGGCAATAATACTAGAGTAAATAAGAAAAGCCTTTCAGGCAATAGAAGCCCGAAAGACTTTTCTGGTTCAACCCAACCGCTACTTTTCTTTTTTCTCTTCAGGTTCGGCTTTTTTAGCCTCTTCCTTGGCAGGTTCATCTTTGTTTACTGGTGCACCTTTGGGGTTCGGTTTGATTGTGAAAACCGGAGTAGTACTCGGCCCCATTTGATAATAATTCTTGGGAACCCTAAAGCCTGACATCTCTAAATACTTTCGTAAATCGACTTGAGTTACGCCATTTTCTTTCGCTTGTTGGCGCATTTCGTTAGTTGCTTTGGTGAGTTGGGTTAATTTTTCATTAACAATACCACGGGGTGGTTTCACGGAATCAATACCATCGCCAATGATTAGAAGATCGGTTTTGGGTGAGATACCAGGGGTGTTGCGGATTTCTAGGGTTGCAGGATCGAGGAAAGCATCAACCAAAACGCCTTGCCTTTCAAGTTGACCAATAAGTTCATAAATTTGGTCTTTCCCATCGCCTGTGAGATCGATAACACCCATGATGGCAATTCGTTTTCTGGCATTGGGGTTCCAAGTGGGATTAAAGATTATGTCACCCTTAAGGATTGGGTCTTTATTGGTATCTTTGATAGTTAAAATTTTACATTGGGCAAGATGTTCACCAACGATATTGATCACTTCCAATGAGCCTTTGATTTCAGGAAGTGGGCGACCATCGGGGCCTATGCCATGAATGCTAAAAGTATCTTGGGGGCTGACTTTGTCACCATGGCCTACATTGATGTAGGGTAAGGAACCGGTACGATCAATGCTAACGATTTTGTAATCTGGACGGATGGATTTACCAATGTCGTTACCTTTGGTTTTGGTAAGAACAAGTTGGTCGGCCAAGCCAGTGATTTCGAGATCTTTGTCTTTTGATTTCTTTTCGAGCTTGGCGATTTTTTCCGTAAATTCTTCGTTCTCTCGACTGCGTTCAGTTTTTTCGGTGGCTAAAAGTTTTGTTAAATCATCTTTTTGCTTTCTAAGGTTATCTCTCATACCAATAAATTCAGCAAATTCTTTTTTGGCAACATCAGTAAGGCCAGCGTATTTCTTGTTAATGTCTGCTTTAAAAACAGCGAATTCATCAAGGGCTTTCTTTTCAGCTTCCTGTGCTTCTTTCTTTTCCATTTCCACTTTGTCAAATCGTTCTTTTAGAGCGAGGTATCGTTTGGATTGAAGCGTCGTGATTTCATCGAAAGTGTTGCTTGGTTTTTTAGTTGCTTTGTCGAATTTTAAAGTGAGGTCTTTTTCAGCAGCATCTTTAAATGCCATCTTTTCAAGCATGTCCATTCTTGTTTTAACTAGTTTTAATTCTTCCTTGTTGGGGTCATATTTGGCATCTTTTGGAAGGATGGTCTCATCATCAGCCTTGGCCCGCAATCCTTCGTAGATTTCCAAGTCTTCAGGTTTAAAACCATTAACGGTGGATATGTAAGTCCAATAAAGCATGGATTGGAATTTATAGAAATCGATAAGCTTGGCTTCGTTTTTTTGGGTTGATTCTGATTTGTCTTTATCTGCCCTAAGGGTTTCCTGTTCGGAAAATCCAAAGTAGGTGGAAACACCAAGACCTATGGTTGCAAGAATAAAGAATACCAGAGTGACAATTAAACCATTTTTCGATTCACCTTTGGGTGAAGAAGAACTTCGACTTATTGCTTTAGCAGCCATGATCCATCACCTTGCTACGAAGTAAACGGTTTTAAGAAAAACCTACACATCTCCAATAGGATTGTAAATCATAAGCTGAAGTAGTCAATTAATGCAACCAAGTGTTATTGGAATCATGTATGTTATTTTCTGCAAATAAGGATAAATCGTGTTTAGAAGAACTTACAGTTACAAATTAATTATAACTGGGTAAAAAGTAGGAGTCGTGTTAATCCTTGGTTTTTTTTCAGTTATTCCTAGGAAAAGGTATAGACCCGATATAAATTGCAGAAGTTGTTCATTTTCATTAAAGAAAGCTAATGTCACTCATGGGTAATAACCCCGAAACGATGTATCTTATAGATTCCATGTCCTTGATTTTTCAAGTTTTTCATGCCATTCCTAACATGACTAGCCCGACGGGTACACCTACTAATGCCATTTATGGGTTCACCAGGGATTTGATGTTTTTGCGTGATAAGAAACCGGATTACATCATTTGTGGTTGGGATAGGCCTGAACCTACATTTAGAAATGTTGCTTTTCCTGAGTATAAAGCCCATCGGGATGCACCTCCTGTTGATTTGATCGCGCAGTTGCCAATGATTCAACAAGTGTTGGATGCCTTGAATATTCCTTTGATAAGCATTGCAGGGTATGAAGCGGATGACATTCTTGCAACCGTTGCAGAACATGCAAAAGCAAAGGGAATCAAGGTTTACCTGGTAACTTCGGATAAAGATTGCAGGCAGTTGATAGATGATAATGTAACATTGTACAACATTCGAAAGCATCTTGAGTATGGTCGTGCTGAGTTGCTTGCCGATTGGGGAGTCACCCCGACTCAGGTGGTGGATTTACAGACATTGGTTGGCGATACTGCAGATAATGTTCCGGGCGCAGTTGGGATTGGGATTAAAACAGCTTCGAGCTTATTGCAAGAATTCGGCACGATTGAAAATATTTATACCAATATGGAGAAAATTAGCGGGGTGAAGCGCAAAGAAAATCTTGCTGCTTTTGCTGAAAGGATCCCCCTCGTTCGGAATTTAGTCACCTTGGATAGAAATTCCCCTGTTGAGCTTGATTTTGAAGGTTGGCGTTTAAGAGATATCGACACAGAAAAATCGATAGCGTTGTTTAAGGCTTTAGGGTTTCGTGGAGTGTTGGCTCAAATAGAAAAGTCAGTTCCTCAGGGGCAGGGGTTATTTAAACAACAAGACTCCGCACCTTCACTTTTTAATCAATCCTCTCATGTGCATCCTGAGATTCCTTCATTTACCAATAAGTGTTCGAAACTTTCCATTGAACCCCCAATTCAACTTAGTGGGAGCGGGGATTGGCAATACGATTACATTCTTATCAATAACGAAAGTGATTTTGAAGCTTTTCTGATTAAACTTTCCGAATGCAAGAGATTTGCGTTTGATACCGAGACCACGGGCTTGGATCCGTTCACTTCGAAAATCGTAGGTATCTCCTTTTCCCTTGAAAAAGGGAAGGCTTGCTATGTTGCGATTCGCACCCCCGAAGGTGAACCATGCTTAGATGAAAACTTTGTCATGGGTAAACTTAAACCTATATTCGCTAATAAAGACATCCTTAAAGTTAATCAAAACATCAAATTTGATCTTTTAGTAATGCTTGTTAATGGTGTAGTCACCGAAGGTGTGGCAGGCGATAGCATGATTGCTGATTATCTTTTGCATTCTGGCGAGCGAAGCCATGGTTTGGATGAATTGGCGAAAAGATATTTGAATCATGAGATGATCACAATTACAGAGTTAATAGGGGTAAAGGGAAAAAACAAAGTTCAGAAGGTGATGAGTGAAGTCAGTTCTGAAGTTGTAACGATTTATGCTTGCGAAGATTCTGATG